>Ga0187827_10009154_pt1 | contig 10549 bp, 10 predicted proteins | sample ETNtaG_39_FD_167969 | JGI IMG/M metagenome (GOLD analysis project Ga0187827, IMG submission 167969) | Marine microbial and viral communities from oxygen minimum zone, Eastern Pacific Ocean - ETNP2014_SV_150_PacBio MetaG (Illumina Assembly) | ecosystem: Environmental > Aquatic > Marine > Hypoxic... | reverse complement strand
CGGCTGCGCGTTGACCGAGCCGTGGCAAGGCAAGGCTCGCGAGTTCCTGCAGGCGAGCCAGGATGAGGGGGTTTTTGTTCTAGTCGCAGGTGCCAGTGTGCTGCGGTTGGCGCCCTCGCTCATCATTCAGGAAGACGATATTGACGAAGGGCTGAAGCGGCTTGAGCGGGCAGTTGCCGTTGTCTGCGCCGGCAAAGCGTAGACTGCGTCGGAATCCACTGAACTCGATCGTCAGTTTGCATTGTGTAGCGATTATGACGAAATTGAAGATCAGAGTTGGAATAGCACTAAAGCAAAGGAGCGAGCATGGCTAAGCAGGTCGTGGTAGTTGATCATCCCCTGATACAACACAAGTTGACGCTAATGCGCCAGCGTGAACAATCTACCGCGGGGTTCCGCCAGTTGTTGCGTGAGATCTCGCTATTGCTGGCTTATGAGGTAACTCGAGACCTAACGCTTACTACCATGGAGATCAAGACACCGCTGCAGCCAATGCTGGCGCCAGTATTGGCGGGTAAGAAGCTTTGCCTCATCTCCATATTAAGGGCCGGGAATGGCCTGCTGGATGGTATGCTGGATTTGTGTCCCTCGGCGCGAGTGGGCCACGTGGGCCTTTACCGCGACCCCGAAACACTGGCAGCGGTTGAGTACTACTTCAAAGTGCCTCAGGACCTGAATGAGCGACTGGTGATTGTGGTCGACCCTATGTTGGCTACTGCGAACTCAGTAAATGCAGCCCTTACAAGAATCAAGAGCGCTGGGGCCGTCAATATAAAATTTGCCTGCCTGGTCGCGGCACCTGAAGGTATTGCGGCAGTCTCTGAGGCTCATCCGGACGTACAGGTGTATACCGCGGCAATAGATGACTGCCTGAATGATCATGGCTACATTCTGCCGGGCCTCGGAGATGCCGGCGACCGGCTTTACGGCACCAAGTAAGGTTGGCCGGGGGCTCTCAGGGTATCTTGCGGTCGATTAAAACGGATACCTTGGCAGCGATTGCCGGGTCGAACGCTGCACCGTAGCCGATCAGGTCACCGGCGTGCTTGGCCGCGTCGCCGGAGCGGGAGATACGGGCACCAATCTCAAGTCGAGCATACTGTACCAGCGACCCGTCGGTCAGGGATGCGGTGCGTTCATCCAGCACCACTTCACGGGGCAGGGGCAGGGCGGCAACGCGTACCGCTGCCACCGGCATAGGTGGACCATCCGGTTCGCGGGCAAACACAAACAGCGTGTCAGCGGGTTTGACATCAGTTAGCAGTGCGGGATCGATCGAGACCACGACCTGTAGGCGGAGGGTGTTGCCTGGCTGCGCCGACGGCGAGGCTGTTGTGCCGGGCGCTGTCGACTCGGTTGCTGCAGTTGCCCGGGTAATAAAGCGGCGCACCTCCTGGTAGGACTCCGGTTCGTTCGCAACCAGTGGTGCTAGCCGACGCCAGTAAGCGAGTGCAACGGCGGGTTGGCCGCGCTTTTCGGCGGCAATACCAGCGAGCCAGAGTCCCTGTACCTGCTGCGGGTCCAGTGCCAAAGCCTGCTCGATCAGGCGGGAGGGCTCGCCGGACAGGTCGCCGCCGGCAGCCATGGCGAGCGCATCGGCATAGCGTACCAACGCCTCAGCATCAGTCGGCCGCAGCTCGGTCAGCCTGCGGTAGGCGGGCACCGCTTCAAGGTAGCGGCCGGTGCTCATCAGGGCGTTGCCCAGCAGCGCCCAGCCACGGGCATCATCGGGCTGCTCGGCAAGGCGGGCCGCGAGCTGCTCGAGCAAGGTGTCCATATCCTGGCCTTGTTTGGCACTAGCCGAAGCAGTGTCTGCGACCGGGTCAGTGTCTACCGCGGCCGGGGTGCCTAGCGCCAGATAGAGCCCGAAGGCCACAGCGGGCAGGGTAACCGCGAGCACGACGGCGGTGCCCGGTGTCGGCTGGGTGCTCGCGCTGGTTTCCTGCACGGCATCAACGTCAAGTAGCAGCGCGCGCTTAAGATCGGCGAGGGCAAGGTCGTATTCAGCCTCGCTGATCCGCGCCGCAGCCAGGTCGGCTTCGAGCTCGGCTTTCGTGTCCCGTGCCAGGCCGACGTTGACTGTATCGCGATCGAGTACACAGACAGGATGGCGGCGCAGCAGCACTGGCACCAGGATCAGCAGGGCGATGCCGGAGAGCACCGATGCCGCCAGCCATAGCAGACTCATTGCGGTGGATCCTGATCCAGCAGACTATCGGCTTGCGCGCGTTCCTCAGTCGTTAGGCCAGCCGCGATACTGCGCCGGGCGCGTACCACCGAAATGAATATTGCCAGTGCAACCAGGAGAAATAGTAGAGGACCCACCCACAGCAGCACGGTACGGGGCCGTAGCGGCGGCCGATAAAGAACAAAATCGCCATAGCGGGTGATCATGAAATCGATGATCTGCACATCGCTCTTGCCGGCACGAATCATCTGGTAGGTTTTTCGTCTCAGGTCCTTGGCGAGATCCGCATTCGAGTCGGCGAGGTTCTGGTTCTGGCAGACCAGGCAACGCAATTCGCTGATCATGGACCGGTAGCGGGTTTCCTGTTGCGGGTTGGCGAATTCAAGGCCCTCGATGGCGGCCAGGGCAAAGGATGTGAACGCCAGCCACAATAGAGCGGCGGCAAGCCAATTGCGGGACGGACAAGGCATCGAAGTTACTGTTTCAGCCCTGGCCGGCTGTTGAGCCAGGGAGGCCTGCTGGTGCTGCGCGACGCAGGGTACGGTAGCGCCGGTCGCCGGCCGCAAAAATGCCGCCCAGCACCATCACCAGCGGCCCCAGCCAGATCCAGCGTACGTAAGGTTTGTAGTACAGCCGTACAGCCCAGCTGTTGCCATCAGCCAACGGTTCACCGAGGGCGACGTACAGATCGCGGGTGAGGCCGGCATCGATACCGGCCTCAGTCATAGGCATGCGTTGCACCAGGTACACTCGTTTTTCGGGCTTGAGAACCGCAGCTGTGTGCGCACCTTTGAGCACGGTAACGGTGCCGGTTTGAGACAGGTAATTTGGCCCGCGGCGGTTACTCACCCCGTCGAATCGATAGGTGTAGTCGCCGATCTGGTAGCTGTCACCGGCACTCATGCGCAAATCTTTTTCTATCGTGTAGCTTGAGGTGAAGGCTAGGCCGATGATGAAGATACCCAGACCAAAATGGGCCAGCGACATACCCCAGAAACTACCCGGGGTGGCGCACAGGTCACGCCAACGCCGAGTGGAACGCGTTCGTGCCCACAATCCTTGGGCTGCGCTGAGCATCGCCCACAGGCCGAGCACGGCGCCGATTGCGGCGGCTGGTGCGTAGTGTGCCATGCTGAGCGGCCAGGCGAGCCCCAGCACCAGGGCGAGCACAAAAACGGGACCCAGTGCCCGTAGCAGCCGGCCCAGGCGGTCCCGCTTCCAGCGAGCTAATGCGCCGATGCCAACCAGCACTGCCAGCGGCGCGGTCAGTGGAATGAAAACCGTGTTGAAGTAGGGCGGCCCGACCGATAATTTACCCAAACCCAGGGCGTCGATCACCAGCGGGTAAAGGGTGCCGAGCAAGATTGTGGCCGCAGTGACCACCAGCAGGACATTGTTAAGCAGCAGGCCAGCTTCGCGCGAGACGAGCTCGAAGCCACCGAGACTACGGATCGCGGGAGCGCGCCAGGCGTAAAGCAGCAGTGACCCGCCGACGACGAGCGCAAGGAAGACGAGGATGAACAGTCCCCGGGTAGGATCACTGGCAAAGGCATGAACCGAGGTCAGTACCCCCGAGCGCACCAGGAAAGTGCCCAGTAGCGACAAGGAAAAACTGAACACCGCCAGCAGCACGGTCCAGGCTTTGAACACGCCACGCTTCTCGGTTGCTGCCAGCGAGTGGATCAGTGCAGTGCCGACTAGCCAGGGCATGAACGAGGCATTTTCGACCGGGTCCCAGAACCACCAGCCGCCCCAGCCCAACTCGTAATATGCCCACCAACTGCCAAGTGCAATGCCTGCGGTCAGAAAGCCCCAGGCTGTTACGGTCCAGGGTCGTGACCAGCGGGCCCAAGCCGCGTCCAAGCGGCCGCTAAGCAGAGCGGCAATTGCAAAAGCAAACGCGACCGAGAAGCCAACGTAGCCCATGTAGAGCATTGGTGGATGGATGGCAAGGCCCGGGTCTTGCAGCAGGGGGTTTAAGTCCCGGCCGTCGGGCGGCGGCGGGAAATGTCGCCCAAACGGATTGGAGGTGAGGAGTATAAAAAGTAGAAAGCCCACGCTGACGAGCCCCATCACGCCGAGCACCCGGGCAACCATGGCGTCAGGCACACTGCGGCTGAAAGCGGCAACGGCGCCGGACCAGATGGCAAGGATCAGGGCCCACAGCAGCAAAGAGCCCTCGTGTGCGCCCCAGACGCCCGAGATAAGATAGACCATTGGCAGCCCGGAGTTAGAGTTGTGGGCGACGTACTCGATGCTGAAGTCGTGGCTGACAAAAGCCCAGGTCAGGCAGCCGTAGGCAGTCGCCACGAACAGCAACTGGGCCCAGGCTGCCGGCCGGGCGATCGCGATCCAGGCACCGGCGCCGCGGGCGGCACCCATGATCGGCAGTGTGCCCTGCACCAGCGCGACCAGCAACGCCAGAATCAGCGCAAAAAGACCGATCTCTGGAATCACTGCACACCTATGGCGTGGGCTTTCTCGATCGCGTCCTCGACTTCCGGGGGCATGTAGTTCTCGTCGTGCTTGGCCAGCACCTGCTCCGCCTGGAAGGTGCCGTCAGGGAGCAGCTTACCCTGGGCGACGATACCCTGGCCCTCGCGGAAGAGGTCCGGCAGGATGCCGATATAAGTGACGGTGACCGCTTGCGCGGTATCGGTCAAGTCGAAGCGCACGGTGAGGTCGCCCGCAGGCCGGCCAATGCTGCCCTCGACCACCATGCCGCCGAGGCGAAAGGAAGCACCCTGGGGTGCCTCGCCGGCAACCACCTGTGACGGGCTGAAGAACAGGTTGATATTTTCGCGCAGGGCCAGCAGCGCCAGAGTGACTGCAATGCCGACTCCGGCCAGCAGCAAGCCAACCAGGATGAAGCGTTGGCGCCGCCGCGGCCTCACGGCCGACCGTCATGGGTGCGCTGGCGGGCAATCGTCCGCAGTTGCCGCAGCAGGTGGCGGCGGCGCCGTAGCGGCAGCAACAGGTTGGCAATCAGCAGAACTGCGGTCACCCCGTAGGCCGGCCATACATACCCGGCGTAACCGCCCATGGCCAAGAACTCTGCCATGCTCAACTCTCCACCAGAAGTTTCTCGACCCAAGCTGCACGTCGCTCGGAGTCCAGAATCTGGCCTCGCACCCGAGCCAACAGGCTGACCACGTAGTGCAGTTTAAACGCCAGCGCCATTAGCAGCAGCGGAACCAGCATGCTGAGGGCGATGGATGGTTGGTCGAATTTGGTCACTGTGGGTCCCTGGTGCAGGGTGTTCCACCACTCAACCGAATAGTGGATGATCGGCAGATTGACCACCCCAACCAATGCCAGCACGGCGCCAGCACGCGCTGCGGTGCGGCGGTCGTCGATGGCTGCCTGCAGTGCCATGTAGCCCAAATACAGGAACAGCAGGATCAACTCGGAGGTCAGACGTGCGTCCCACACCCACCACGTGCCCCACATTGGTTTGCCCCACAAAGACCCAGTGAGTAATGCCAGGAAGGTATAGGAGGCGCCGATGGGTGCGCTGGCTCGAGCCACGATTTCAGCCAGCTTCATCCGCCAGATCAGCCCGATGCCACCAGTGATTGCAAGGACCGCATAGACGAACATCGACATCCACGCGGCGGGCACGTGAATATATATGATGCGGTAACTCTCCCCCTGCTGGTAATCGGTTGGCGCCAGTACCAGGCCGCCGTACAGGCCGGTTGCAAAAGCAAGAGCGCAAAGGATTCCGAACCACGGCAGCAGCCGGCCAGACAGGCGGTAGAAAGACGGTGGTGAGCCGAGCCGGTGAAAAGCGGCTCGCCAGGGACCGCGATGGGCAGAACTGAGGCTATCGTGTGTTTGGGGCTCACTCATGGCTGGTTTGTGTGCGGGTAGACGGACTGCGGCGCCCGCGCACGGAACCCCGATTATCCAAAACCCGGTGACTCGCGGGCAGAAAATTGCCAGCAGGTATTCTAATCGACAGTCGTTATCGCGACCACGGCTTTGCCGACTATAGCTGCTTGACTGCAGCAGAAATCCGCTTAACTTGGCTTAGGTCGCCGGCTCAACTCTCGCCCAGGAGAGATGCGTTGGCGTTGGGCATGCCGCAAGCAGAAAGCTGTTCGCGCAACCAGCTGGCCTGTGCCGGGCCCAAGAACTGCAGCGGCGGTCGCGTGGTTCGCCAGCCAGGCTCGTCGTCTATCCAGGCGCAATACTGCTTAAGGGCCGCAACCAGGGGTAACTGCTGAAAGATTTTGCGAACGGCGATTGCCTGCGCCTCGACCTGTTCTACTTCTTCATCTGCAGCCCACGCAGCGAACACGCGTCGGATGCCGGCAGGATTGGCATTAGCGGTTGCCGAGATGCAACCGGCAGCGCCGTGCGCGAGCCCTTTGATTAATAATGTCTCACTGCCAGGAAAGATGGCGAGGTTTGGCAACGCATTCAGCAGGGCGTGAAGGTGCTCTGGATCACCTGAACTGTCCTTGACCCCGGCTACCGTGCCAGGAAAGCGCTCCGCAAGGCCTGTGATGACCTCGATCGGCACCGGTACACCGGACATTGCCGGAAAGTGGTAGATAAAAAGCTGTGTTCTGTCTTCGGCCAAGGCCTCGATTACGCTGGCGTAGGCACAGATAAGGCCGGCATTGTCGAGGTTCTTGTAATAAAAAGGGGGCAGTATTAAAAGTCGATTGCACCCCACGGATAGCGCGTGGTGGCAGAGGTCGATGGTGTCGGGTAAGGCACAGCAGCCAGTACCGACCATCAGCCGACTAGGGTCGATGCCTGCCTCAAGCAGGCCATCAAGGCCATGCTTGCGCTCGGCCACGGTGAAAGAGTTAGCCTCTCCGGTTGTGCCGAAAACGGCTATACCGTGACAGCCGGTACGCAACAGGCGTCTAACGTGGTTGGCGAGCCGGGTTGTATCGATGCTGCAGTCCGGCTGTTGCGGAGTAAGGGTGGCGCACCAGATACCGGTTGCCGGCAGGTGATTCAACTGTGAGGTGTGGTCGATGGTCATGTCGGAATATCGGGCATCTCTGAGATGATAATTATGCCCTGATTGGTTGGCGGCCGTTACCACCTTGTGATTCTAACTATTCCCGGTTTACCCACAAGATAGGCTACGATAGCCGTCTTGTCGAGGGTGCGGGCTGCAACGACCAGCGCCAGACACAGTTTGAAAACTTGCTAGGGGGAAGCATGGCCGAATCGTTCAGCACGCCGCTTGCGGCGCGTTACTTCGAAGACTATTACGAGGGGGCCGTGCTCGAATGCGGCCCGGTAACGGTAGAGGAAGAGGAAGTTATTGCGTTTGCCCGTCGCTACGACCCGCAGGTGTTTCATGTAGATCCTGCTGCTGCGAAGAAGTCCATTTTTGGAGGTCTCATCGCTAGTGGCTGGCACACAGTGGCCATGGTGATGCGGCTGTTGGTGGATAACTACATTTCCCATTCGGCAAGCCTGTCCTCCCCCGGAGTGGACGAGTTGCGTTGGCTGGCACCGGTCCGGCCCGGTGACGCATTGTTCGTCAAGGCCCGGGTGATGGAGGCGCGGGCATCACGCTCTAAGCCCGACCGGGGCATCGTGCGCACGCAAATAGAGGTGTTCAACCAAGACAATATCCTGGTCATGTCGCTACTTGCCATCAACCTACTCGGGCGGCGACCCACCACTGATTGAGTCCGGGCACCTCTCCCGGTGCGCTGGCTTCCAGGCGCTGTAGGGCATAATCAGCGGAGGAGTAAACGGCGAGGGCGCCAAACAGGCAGAACCATCAATGGTTACCAACAGCAACAACCTAGCCTTATTTGTCAGCAGTGGTTGGGGGCAGGGTTTTTTTAGCGGTTAGCGAATGCGCAAACACACTATTTCACGCACGCCTTCTGCCTACGGCTATCCGCTGCTGGTTGGGCATTTGTTGAGTACGCTGGAGGCGTGCCATCCAGATCAGGAAATCGTGTACGCTGGCTACTGTCGGTTGACCTACCGAAAGTTCCAGCAGCGGGTTAATCGCCTGGCTAATGCGTTGGCGGCTCTAGGAATAGGCGCGGGCGACACCGTAGCGATGCTGGATTGGGACAGCCATCGTTATCTTGAGTGCTTTTTTGCAGTGCCAATGATCGGCGCGGTACTGCATACGGTGAATATACGTCTATCGCCCGAACAGGTTCTCTACACCATGAACCATGCGGCCGACGACGTGGTCCTGGTGCATAAAGACTTTATCCCACTGGTGAAGCCACTGGCGGAGCGGCTGCCGACGGTCAGTCGCTGGGTACTATTGGCGGAGAACCTCGCAGAAGAAGAAGCGCCTACGATCACCGAGATCGATTTCGTGGGCGGGTTTGAAACGTTGCTGGCAACGGCTAGTCCAGCACGGGAGCTCGAGGACTTCGACGAGAACAGTCGCGCTACGACTTTTTATACTACCGGCACCACTGGCAACCCCAAGGGTGTGTATTTCAGTCAGCGCCAGTTGGTGGTCCACACACTGGCACTGGCCGCGGCTGCGGCCAGCCCGGCAGAACAGGGCCGGTTTCATGTCGGCGACGTGTATATGCCGATTACGCCGATGTTTCATGTCCACGCGTGGGGGTTTCCGTATGTGGCAACACTGCTCGGTGTAAAGCAGGTATACCCGGGGCGCTACGAACCAGCTCGGCTGTTACGCCTTATAGACGATGAAGGCGTTACGTTCTCTCATTGTGTGCCGACTATCCTGCACATGTTGCTCAGCGACCCACTGGCAAGCGAGATCGACCTCAGCCGCTGGAAGGTAGTTATCGGAGGCTCGGCGTTACCGGAGGCGCTGGCACAACGGGCCCTGGATCTTGGCATCGATATTTTTGGTGGTTATGGCATGTCGGAAACCTGCCCGGTGCTGACCCTGGCCCAGTTGCGGCCGACTGACGATGAGCGGTCGGCTGAAGAACTGCTGGCCCGGCGCTGCAAGGCCGGCCGGCCGGTTCCACTGGTAGGGCTTCGGGTGGTCGACGCAGATGGCTGTGACCAGCCCCGGGACGGTGACTCGAGCGGCGAGGTGGTAGTGCGGGCTCCGTGGCTGACGCAGGGCTACCTTGATGATCCTGAGCTTTCGGAGGCGCTCTGGCAGGACGGTTACTTGCACACCGGCGATATCGGCCACGTGGATGAAAATGGTTACCTCAAGGTAACTGACCGGCTCAAAGACGTTATTAAGAGCGGGGGTGAATGGATCTCGTCGCTGCAACTGGAGGATCTCGCTCTGGCCCACCCCAAGGTGAGTGAAGCGGCCGCCATCGGCATCGCCGATGAGCGTTGGGGTGAGCGGCCGCTGGTGCTGGTCGTAGCCAACAGTAAGGGTCTCGACCTTGCAAGAGTGGTAGCGCTGTTCGAGCAGGCAGCAGCCAGGGGTGAGATCGCCAGTTGGGCGGTCCCAGAGCAAATCGAACTCGTCGAGGCCATCCCCAAAACCAGTGTCGGCAAGATAGACAAGAAAGCCCTACGCGGGCAATACGGCAGCCACTATTTATGAGCGATATAAAACTCTATAAAGAATATGTAAGGCCAGCGGTTGCTGAGCTTATGACGCTTCTAAGAATCGATAAAGATTATTACCATGGGGAAGGTGATTATCTTTTTGCTTTGAATAAGAATAATAAAGAGGTCAAAATTCTAGACTTAGTCGGTGGCTATGGTGCAGATCTATTAGGCCGATGGCGGCGTGGGATGGCAGGAGAGGGTTTAGTTTCGCAGAGTTAGGCACGGGGCGTTGGAGTTTGGTCCCAACTTGGATGCCGGGCTGTTAGCGATTGCACATAAGACGCTATTCCATTAGCTTCTGCGCTTTTGTTGTTTAGGATAACTTTCCCAAGGCAAGCACACTGAAACGCACGAGCAGTGTTGCCAAAGGCCAGTGCGTCGAGGCTGCAGAACTGGCGGCGGTGTTTAAGTAAGAGAAGGCCAAAGGCGAGGTTACTATGTAACCATTTACTGAGGGGTAGGTAATGATCTCTTCGCATCCGTACACGCAAATTTATTTTTGGCGTCTTGCAAAAACAAAACCCCGCTATTGAAGTGGGGTTTTACCATTAGGGTGTCCTAGCGGCGGCCTGATTAGTTTTCCTGAGGATCTAAACCTAATCGAGGGAGGAAACAGGAATCTTGCATGCTATTCTCTAAGAGCTTAGCAGCACACTAACTCGCAGGTTGAGAAGGTGGGCCGGGTCGGGGTGTAGATGTAGTGACTTCGACAGAACCGGACGCTGGCATGATCAGCCCAGAAAGCACTGTGCCGGAGAGTTTTTCACAGGACGCTTGCTCAAGAAATGCGATCCCGACAGTATCTTCATAGACTCTCAGGTTGGTATCATAACTTGGCAGTTCGCACCAGATGCC
>Ga0187827_10009153_pt1 | contig 10552 bp, 10 predicted proteins | sample ETNtaG_39_FD_167969 | JGI IMG/M metagenome (GOLD analysis project Ga0187827, IMG submission 167969) | Marine microbial and viral communities from oxygen minimum zone, Eastern Pacific Ocean - ETNP2014_SV_150_PacBio MetaG (Illumina Assembly) | ecosystem: Environmental > Aquatic > Marine > Hypoxic... | reverse complement strand
TATGCGGCCTGCCCCTGGGGTCATCCGCCCAGCCCCAACCAGCTGCCATGGCCAACCTCCTGGGCGACCTGTGGCAGAACGGCGAACCCAACTGGCCGGCCATGCTTGCCCAAACCGACGTCAAACTGCACCTGTACGGAAAAAAGGATGCCCACAACGCCCGGAAAATGGGCCACCTGACGGCCATGGGCGACACCTCACAAGCCGCCGCCGAAAAGGTCATGGCAGCCCGCAACGCTTTAATCATGCCCACACGTTAAAACGGTGATTTGGTGGTGCTCTGATTTGGTGATTGAAAAACAAAAACAACCAATCAGGCCACCACCAATCAGCCATTCAAAAAGGACCGCCATGCCATCCCAGACCAACAAAAAAACCATTCTCATCACCGGTGCCGCCGGATCTATCGGCAAATACCTCCGTGATGGCTTTCAGGACCGGTACGACTTGAAACTAACGGATATCAGAGCGGAAGAAGGCGCCGATATCATCATCGCCGATCTAAGAAAGATAGACGATATGATGAACATCACCCGCAATGTAGATGTAGTCATCCATCTTGCCGCCCATCCCGACGATCGGGATTTTCATACACAACTGCTGCCGGACAATATCGAGGGGACGTATAACGTCTTTGAAGCCTGTAGGCAGAACCGCGTAGAACGGATCGTATATGCCAGTACGAACCATGTGATAGACGGCTATGCCAAGGACCGCTACGTCACCGCCGACATGGCCATTCGGCCGGACAGCATGTATGCCGTCTCCAAACAGTTCGGCGAGTCGCTGGGCTGTCATTATTCGGACAAACATGGCCTGTCGATCGTATGCGTACGCATCGGCTCCCCTCTGCCGGACGATCATCCGGGCTTGCGAACCGGACGGCGCGCCCTGTCCACCTGGCTGAGTATTCGGGATATGATTCAACTGTTCGGCCTGTGCATAGATGTCGAAGGGCTGACCTTCGAGATATTCCACGGCGTCTCCGCCAACACGCGGCGTTACTGGGACATACACCACGCCCAGCACATACTCGGCTACGAACCCCAGGACAACGCCGAACAATTCGCAGCCGACGTAGAAGCCCACGAGAAATCCCAGTAACGCAGGAGCACGGCACACCGTTGGAAGGCCAGGTGTCGTTGAGGACCCAGCGCGAGTTGGAACGCTGGGACCTGTTCGGCATCATCGACCAGAGGGGTAGCCTGCCGACGATTCGCGAGGACATTTGTCGGCTCCGACAAGCCAGCACATCGGTCCTGATCTCCGGAGAGACCGGCACCGGCAAAGAACGCGTGGTCCGGGCGATTCATGCCGGAAGTGGTCGATCCAGGGAGCCGTTCATTCCCGTGAACCGCGCGGCCATCCCCGAACACCTCGCGGAATCCCTCCTTTTCGGTCCTCGAAGGGGAGCGTTCTCCGGCGCGGTCCAGAATCAGAGTGGGTATTTCGCAATCACCGACAATGGCGCCCTGTGTCTGGATGAGATCAGTGAAATGCCGTTACCCATTCAGGCAAAACGCCTCCGCGTTCTCGAATCCGGAAATGTCCTGCCGCTGGGGGTGAGGGAGGAATTTGCAGTCAACGTCCGGGCCCTTGACCAATCCGGTGGAAACGTGGCCGCGGCGACCCGTCTCCTGGGCATCGCATGGAATAAAGTGTACCGTGTTCTCGGGAAATCGTTTCGGTGATCTTTGGGGGTATTGGTTTGCTTCCATTACGCTTGCTGGAATCGATAGCAGACTGTATTTTGGTTGAATCTGAGGTTTTTTTGCTGTCTTAAGCGGATATTGCGGAAAAGGGTATTTCCATGAATACACCCATACAGCCAAAACACACCCGATCTATAGGACTGGTCATCACGCTCATCCTGCTGATCACCGCCTTCATCCCCCGCAAAGCTCAAGCCCCCCTGGTAAACACCGTCGGGAAAATTATGCCTTCGGATGCGGCGCCGCTGGAGCGCCAGAAGTTTCGATACCTGCTACGAGAGCCTACCAGCCTCGACATCAGTGTCGTGACCTACAACGCGGATGGCACACAGTTCCTGTTCGAACGGCTGGTCATGCTGGATGAGAACAATGACCTGGTACCCGGCGCAGCGGAACGCTGGGAACGATCGGAGAACGGCAAGGCCTGGACGTTTCACCTCTACAAAGACGCCCGGTGGAGTGACGGCCGCGCTATGACGGCACACGATTGGGAATATACTTACAAACGCCTGCTTGACCCGACCAGCGGTAATATTTTTGCCTTCTTTTACTACGATATCAAAGGCGCAAAAGCTGTTAATCAAGGCCGGATTAAAGACCTGGACGCCGTGGGTGTCCACGCCATCGACGACCACACGCTGGTCATCAAAACGGAAAACCCCTGCCCCTATTTACCTTATATCACCTCGTTCTCCACCTCCGCTCCCGTGCCCCGCTGGCAGGTGGCAAAATATGGTCCCAAATGGACGGAACCCGGAAATTGTGTAAGTAATTCCAGCTACAGGCTCGACACCTGGGACCATGGCCGGTCCATATTGTTCGTGCTGAATCCGTATTATACCGGCCCTAACAAGGGCTTTCTGGAACGGATCACCGGATTGTTCTACACCGGCGCCGGACCGGGAACCTTGCCCTATGAAAACGATGAAGTTGATTTACACAGCGTGGGCGCGATGGATATGACCCGCGTGCTGAACGATCCGGTCTTGGTTAAGGAAATCGACCGCAGTCCGTTTCCGGCGACCTGGTACCTGTTCTTTAAAACGGAACGCCCGCCGTTCAACGACGTGCGCGTCCGTCAGGCCATTGCCCATGCCATTGACCGGGTGAGCCTCTGTTCCGTCGTCCTTCGCCATACTGTGGAACCGGCCTACACCATGAACCCGCCGACCCTGCCGGGTTATGTGGGCGACAAACATCGCGCCCTGCAACAGTACGATCCCGCCCTGGCCAAACGCCTCCTGGCCGAAGCCGGCTACCCCAACGGCAGAGGATTTCCGAAAACGGAAATGTGGCTGCGGCAGGCCGCGCCCAACATCAAATCAACAGCCGTAGCCGTGCAGGCCATGCTGCAGAATACCCTCGGCATCCATATCGAGGTGCGTGATCAGGAGCAGAAGGTCTTTACGGACCATATGGTCCTCCGTGATATTCCCATGGCCCTGATCGGGTATACCTACGACTATCCCGACCCCAGCGATATGATCGGCCTGGTCTGGCATTCCCAACCCTCCGGATACGGTCGCCACGACTGGAAAAATGAAACCTTCGATGACCTGGTCGACCGGGCAGCCCGGGAACTGGACCAGGAAAAGCGGATGCAAATGTACGACGAAGCCGAACGCATCCTCGCCGAAGACGTCGGCGGCGTCTTCCTGCTCCACACCCTGTCCATCGAACTCCGCAAACGCTGGGTAAAAGGCATAAAGAAAGACCGCTGGGGGAACTATCCCCTGACGGTGCAGAATACGACTTTTATGGATTTGTATATCGGACGGTGAAGAAAATGGCGATTTAGTGATTGGTGGTTGGTGATTTGTTGCCTCGTATTGCACTTCGAGCAGAGGAGAAGATAGCGAGAAGTACATCCGTTTCCGGGATCGGGATTGTAACCGTTACTGGGAGACAATTTGTGTTTCAATCAGAATATCCGGCCAGAAAGCGGTTCCACCCGCTTCTTCAATCTCAATACTCAATTTTGAGGTAAATTCTGCTTTCTATCGTGCACGGAAAACCGCCCGGTGATGTTGCTGATCGTATCATTTGATGCCAATAACAAGGGATTCTTTCGTACTCGGTAATGTCCAGGACATATTAATAACACGAATAGCAAGCTGTTTTGTCCTCTGTCTCAATTCTTCAACCGGATGCGGACCAGACCTTGTTTCCATTTCTATGGCCCCTTATGTCAATTTTGAATTGGAAATTTCACAATCCTCTCTATATCTTACAGTCTCACATCACTTCAATATCTCGAAGTATTTTTTTCCATTCATGAAGTCACCATGCACTAAATAACCATTCCCCATGCCGACGGATGGCGGAACGGGTGAACGGTATCCTGAAACAGGAGTTCCTGTTAGAACGTACCATGCCCTCTTTCGATTATACCAGAAAACAGGTCCAAGAGGTTACATATATATGCAACCATGAACGGCTGCATATGACCGTCGGTTGGAGAACACCCCAATCGGTCAATGGTAACCACTACCTGTTAACCTATTTTAGGGCTTGACCTACCACATTCATAATTCACAACTCATAATTTCTCTTTCAGCAACTCATTAACCAACCCGGGATTCGCCTTCCCCCTTGTTTCCCGCATCACCTGACCCACAAAAAAACCAAGCAGTTTGGTCTTTCCACCACGAAAAGCCGCCACCTCACCGGGATGGTTTTCAATCACCTGGGTAACAACCACCTCCAACTCACTTTCATCTGATATCTGCACAAGACCCTGTTCTTCAACGATAACTGCGGGCACTTTACCCGATTCAGCCATAAGGCCCAGTACTTCTTTGGCCATCTTACCGCTGATCTTATCATCACGAATATGATCAAGTAATTCGGCCAGATGCGCAGGTGGAATGCGGTCTTCAAGCGCTGACTGGTCCAGCTTCTGATCATTCTGCACCCGAAGTAACTCACTTAACATCCAGTTACCTACGGCTCGGGGATCATCATGGGCTTGGACGCAAACTTCAAAATAATCAGCCCGGAGACGTGTTTCAGTCAGCGTCCGGGCATGAGCGTCCGTCAGGCCATACGTTTCTACAAATCGTTGGGTACGAACGTCGGGCATTTCCGGTAGACCGACGCGGATCTCATCTACCCAGGCCTCACTGATCTCAACAGAGACCAGGTCCGGATCGGGAAAATACCGGTAATCAGACGCCTGCTCCTTGCTCCGCATCGGTAACGTCCGACGGGTGGCCTCGTCCCAGAGTCGCGTCTCACGTGTGATGCGCGCTCCCCGATCTCTGAACTCGGTTTGCCGTTCAATTTCGTATTCGAGAGCCCGTTCCATCGCTCGTATGGAATTCATGTTTTTAATTTCGACCAGTTGTCCCAGCGGCTCATCCGGCTTCCGTATGGATATGTTGGCATCACACCTCAGACTGCCTTCCTCCATATTACCATCGCACACGCCGGTATATTGCAGAATCTGACGCAGTCGGGCCAGATAGACGGCGGCCTCCTGGGGGCTGCGGAGATCCGGTTCACTCACAATTTCCATAAGCGGTATCCCGGTTCGATTGTAGTCGATATAGCTCAGACAGGGATCATACCCCGGCTCTCCATGGATGGATTTTCCGGCTTCCTCCTCCAGGTGAATACGGTTCAGTCGAACATAATGTGGCCCCAGGGCCGCTTCTATGGTAATGCCACCACCCAACGAAATGGGCTCACCTGCGCGGTCATACTGGGAAATCTGATAGCCTTTGGGCAGATCCGGGTAAAAATAATTCTTCCGTGCAAACCGACTGAACGTAGCCACTTTGCCATCAACGGCAAGGGCCATCCGAATGGTGTATTCGACGGCGCGTTGATTTAACACCGGCAATACCCCCGGCATGCCGAGACAGATCGGGCAAACATGGGTGTTCGGCTTCCCCCCGAACGCCGCACTGCACCCGCAAAAAATCTTTGACTCCGTCAACAATTGAGCATGGACTTCCAACCCGATTACAACCTCATAACCCATGTATTACTCCGTAAATATATTAATTGATTGTCTGATTGTCTGATTGATAACGGCGTATTCATGAACATCTTGAAACTTTGTTTTTCGGTCTTTCAATCAGTCAACCACTCAATCAAACAATCAGACAATGCTTTTGCCTTTCTCATACGCATACGCCGCCCGAAGGATTATGTCTTCTCCAAAATGAGGACCGATAATCTGCATCCCGACCGGCAAACCGTCAGGCGCTTTACCGCAGGGGATCGAAACAGCCGGAATCCCGGCCAGATTGATCGGGACCGTGTAGATGTCAGACAGGTACATCTGGAGCGGGTCGTTGACCTTTTCTCCGATCTTAAAGGCCGTCGTCGGCGTCGTAGGGGCGACCAGCACATCCACCTGCTCGAATGCCCGTTCAAAGTCCTGCTTAATGAGCGTACGTGCCCGTTGGGCTTTGTCGTAATAAGCATCATAGTAACCGGAACTCAACACATAGGTCCCGAGCATGATACGCCGTTTCACCTCCGGACCGAACCCTTCGCTACGCGTGCAAGCGTACATCGCGTCCAGCTCATCCTCGGTGTTTATTTCGCCGACTGGTGTCCTTCTAAGGCCATATTTAACACCGTCGTACCGTGCTAAATTGGAGGAGGCCTCCGCCGTGACCAGAATATAATAGGTTGATACAGCATATTTCGTATGCGGCAAATGGACCGATTCAACACGGGCACCCAGGCGCTCCATATCCCCGATCGCCAGCTGGATACAGTCACGAACGTCGGCATCCAGGCCCTCGGTCATATACTCATCCGGCACACCGATTCGCAGGCCTTCAATACCGGACTTAAGGGTTGCCGGATAATCACAGGTCGGTTCCAGAGCTGAGGTGGAATCCCGATGATCATGTCCCGCAATAACCCCGAGCAAGCGGGCACAATCTTCGACATCTCTGGCCATCGGCCCAACCTGGTCGAACGAGGAGCCGTATGCGATAACACCGAAACGAGACACCCGGCCATAGGTAGGTTTAAGACCGACGACTCCGCAAAAAGAGGCTGGCTGACGAATCGATCCACCGGTATCTTCTCCCAACGCCAGAATGGTCTCTTGAGCAGCCAGTGCCGCCGCAGATCCCCCACTCGATCCCCCCGGTACTCTACTAGTATCCAAGGGATTCAAACAGGGCTCGAAACCGGAGTTCTCATTCGAAGACCCCATACCGAACTGATCCATATTGGTCTTACCAATGATCACCGCGTCCGCCTTACGCAATCGGGCAACGACCGTCGAATCATACGGCGGAACGAAACCCTCCAGAATTCTAGAGCCGCAGGTGGTTTCTAAGCCGCAGGTGCCAATGGCATCCTTGACCGCAATTGGGATACCGGCTAAAACGCCGGTCGCTTCTCCGTCCTCAATACGCCGGTCAATGGTGCGGGCCATATCCAACGCAGCTTTCGGCTGGGTCGCCAAATAGGCATGGATACGGTGATCCTCTGCAGTGATACGTTCCAGAACATCCCTGGTCACCGCCTCCGCCGTCACCTCACCGGATTTAATTTTCGGCAGCAATTCATGCGCAGCCATCTCATTGAAACGCGCCACCCGATTCCTCCCATATATTTATAATAGTCGTATCGTCGGTGCTTCCCTGAAACGCCCTTTTATATCAAAAAAAAATCACCAAGTATCCACCTGATGAACATAACCTTCTAAATTTGATTGTACGGGCACAACGACCACGCTCCTGTTCAATACCACCGAAAATAATAGACCGCCACTCCAATACCGACCACACTGATTATATTTACTTTCAATGCAAAACCAAATGTAACGGAGAAAACGACTAATGGTAGCGTAGCAGAAGGAAACGTATAGGTGAATGCCTCAAGAAAGAATTTTTCAACCATACTATCCGGCATAAAATGCCCGAGAACAAGGCCGATGACCTCCCCCACAGCACTCCCAACAACCGCACCGACCAAAATCACAAGAACCAATTTACCAAGACCACGGCGTCGAGCCATCTCTGTTCCTTCAATCCTCTATCAGAGCCACATCCTCATCCTGCTTCACCATATGAAGAACCCACATGAAGATGCCGGAGAAAATATATAGTAAAACCATGGGAAACGACATGAGTTGAGGATCGATGACGACGGCCATCACCGCACCGAACCATATCATGAGCTTCAAAATGGAACGAACGCTTCGAAAGGCCAGAGACGGCAACGTTTGATACGGTACCGTGCTGACCATGAGGACGGACAACAACAACACCAGGCCCATAAACGGCCCTTCCATGTGCAACTCTTCCCATCGATCCCAGCAAAAAATAACATACGCGGCAACGGCAAGCGCAGCGACCGGAATCGGTAAGCCCAGGAAATCCTCTTTATCATACCCACTGTTTTCGCCGAGATCACTGACACGGCGATGCGTCATGACATTGAATCGGGCAAGACGAATGGCACCGCACATCAGGAAGAGCATACAGGGAACCCAGGTCAGATCGCCGAACGGCTTTAAAGTATAAACCAGAACCATCGGCGCCACGCCGAAGGAAATCACATCCGCGAGCGAATCCAGCTCAACGCCGAATCGGCTGGTACCCTGACTGATCCTTGCAACCTTACCATCGATGCCGTCCAACAGAGCCGCAGCGATGAGAAGCCAGGCCGCGCGACCGGGATCACTGATGACCGTGTTGAACCCGTCTATACAGTAGAATATAGCCGATACGCCGCAAAATATGCTACCCAGTGTAAATAGATTGGGTAGTGTAATGCGTACCCATTGTTTCACCGCAATACCCCCAGTGTCGTCTCGCCACCCTTTACGTGATCGCCGATTTTCGTATGGACCGTCGTTTGAGGAGGCACGATAATATCTATTCTGGACCCAAACCGAATCAAACCGTATTTTTCCCCCGTACGCACCTGATCTCCCTCCTGAACATGACACACAATACGACGCGCAATGAATCCGACGATCTGCTTAATCACAACCCGCCCTCTATAACTTTCTATACCCAGAGCCAATTGTTCATTGGCATTGGACGCCTCATCTTTATAAGCCAGTTCGTATTTGCCCTTTAGCAACTGCCGATGCTTGATCACCCCGGTGCACGGGATCCGATTGATATGTACATTCAAGACGGAAAGGAACACGCTGATTTGAATGGCCGGGCCATCTATAAATGGCTCATAATCCAGCTCTTTAATCGCAACAACCCTACCATCTCCGCCTGATAAAATCAAATCCTCACCTTCCGGAATCGTTCTGGACGGATCACGAAAGAAAAAACCGATGCATAAAATCAACACACCAAAACCACCTGCCAGTACAGACCAGATGATGCTGGGTATCCATTGATCCAACAACAAACATATTACCGCAATACAACATAACGGGATGATAAACATCCACCCGTCACGAGCCATACTCACCTCAAGGTTGATTTGTTGATTGAAAACGTCTTTCAATCTGACAATCAATAAATCACTAACTTCTTATCTTTCCGCGATGCGTAAAACAATGATCATCGCCTGCCCGTTTCTTTCCACAGCCAACTCCACCGTATCCCCTACCAGACTGCCGTACAGGGCGTCACGCGCATCGGAACGGTTGATGATCGGTTCGTCGTTGATATGTCGAATGACGTCCATGACACGAACGCCTGCCAGCTCGGCCGAACTCCCTCTTTCGATCTCGTAGACCAGGACGCCTCTGCGATTCTGAATATTAAGCTCTTCTGCCATAAAAACGGTGATGTCAATGACAGCTAACCCGGTCCATCCGCGTCTTAATTGGCCGAATTGAATCAATTCATCAACAACCCGAACCACCCGATCGCTCGGAATGGCAAAACCGATGCCGTCTGATCCGCCGCTTTCTGAGATGATGAAAGTGTTGATGCCGATGACTTCACCCAGCGCGTTTACCAGCGGCCCTCCGCTGTTACCGGGATTGATCGCAGCATCAGTTTGGATCATATCACGGTATAAAGCCTGTGAATCACTCTCTCTCTGACCGAAATCCCGATCAACAGCACTTACCACGCCAACCGTTACAGTCGGCTTGGCATCATCAATTGCCAGGCCCAGCGGATTACCGATAGCAATGGCCCATTCGCCGACCAGAACCTCTGAGGAACGCCCCAATGGGGCGATCGGGAAATCCTGACCTTCTATACTCAGCACGGCCAGATCCGACATATCATCATAACCGACCAGAGTGCATTCCAGGGTGCGTCCGTCGGTCAACACCGCACGGATACGTTGCGCGCTTATCTTGCCATTTTGTACCACATGGGCATTCGTTATGATGTATCCTTCATCATCAACAATGACACCCGAGCCGGTACTCGGAACTTCCCGGTTATAGATACGGGGAACCAGAAAATCCCCGAAAAACGGATCATCAAATACACGCGAATAGCCTCGCTGCTGAACCTTAAACGTGGCCACAATACTCACCACCGCCGGACTGACGCGTTCCACAGCGGATACAATAGTCGTCCGGCGTGAGAAAGTCGCCTCATCGTTGGCTGAAGCCAGTGCTTCTTGAGAGCCCGACGGATTGACCGGTAGTACGGAGGCAACAGACGGGCCCAACGGTGGCCTCTGGGGTGTCAAGACGGATCGAACACTGAAGAACTTAGGAAACACCGCCAGAAGGACGATAATACCGATTAATGAACCAATAAGTGCCGTCAGTAGGTATGAAACAATCGAGTAGCGCCGAACAGGTTTCCGTGGCTGCAACGATTCAGCCGTATTCTGCATAAGGCCTCCACGACGCAAGACGTCTAACCGCCTCAGAGCGTGTAGGAGAAGCGGGTTAGTTGCCTCGTACACGCTCTCACACAAACCGG
>Ga0187827_10009150_pt1 | contig 10555 bp, 6 predicted proteins | sample ETNtaG_39_FD_167969 | JGI IMG/M metagenome (GOLD analysis project Ga0187827, IMG submission 167969) | Marine microbial and viral communities from oxygen minimum zone, Eastern Pacific Ocean - ETNP2014_SV_150_PacBio MetaG (Illumina Assembly) | ecosystem: Environmental > Aquatic > Marine > Hypoxic... | reverse complement strand
CGCATGGGCATTTGCGATAACACGAAGAGAAAGCTCGTTTATGAGTGATGCACATTCATCTGCGGGGGCAAAAGGGCTTATGCAGTTAATGCCTAATACGGCAAAAAACTTAACGAAAAGAAAGATAAATAGAAACTACTTGCTCAATACAGATAATAATATTGCCTTAGGTACACAGTATTTAAAGGAGCTTTTAGACAAAAACAATGGCAATCAAGTCTTGGCTACAGCCGCATATAATGCGGGTCCTTATCGTGTAAGACAATGGCTTAAAGGGATTGATATTATGCCAGCAGATATTTGGATAGAAACGATCCCCTTTAAGGAAACTAGAAATTATGTAAAAAGTGTTCTAGCCTATCAAGAAATTTACCAGCACCAGCCAGGTCAAATTAGTCAAGTTTTTGATCAGATTGTTAATATGAGTATTGGTGATTGAGGTAAGTGATTGCAATAGCTGCAAACAATTATCCACAGTAAAAACAATGTGAAATTATAACCCCTTGCTCAGAACTTTAAGGCTTGTGTTATGATGAAAAAAAAATAGAGAAACCCTTATGAATACAATAACTAGCCAACTAAAATTAGAATACCCTGCACATATTGCTCAGTTACAACATCGAGCTAAACAAGCACTAACCAGAGATAGTCTTGAAGGTGTTGTGATTCATTCAGGACAGGAAATAAAGGCATTTCTTGATGACAATACCTATCCTTTTAGAGTGAACCCTCATTTTAAGCATTGGTTACCATTGATTGATGTTCCAAACTGCTGGCTTATTGTTAATGGTGAAGATAAGCCAACCTTAATCTATTATCAACCCGTTGATTTTTGGCATAAGGTTACACCATTATCAGAAAGCTATTGGGGAGAGTTTTTTGATATTAAAGTACTCACACAAGCAAGTGATGTTGATAAACTGCTTCCTTATGATAAAGAAAAGTTTGCTTATATTGGTAGTCATATTGAAGTTGCTAAAGCATTAGGCTTTGACGTAATCAATCCTGAAAATCTATTGAATTATTTTCATTATCATCGTGCTTATAAAACTCAATATGAACAGCAATGCTTACGTCAATCAAATGTGTTGGCGGTAAAAGCGCATTTGGCGGCAAAAGCAGCTTTTTTTAGTGGTGGTACAGAGTTTGATATCCAAAATGCTTACCTTAATGCCATAGGCTATAACACTAATGAAACACCATACGGAAATATTGTAGCCTTAAATAAAAATTGTTCTATTTTGCACTATATGGCATTAGATAAAATTAAGCCGCAAAGTCATCAGTCCTTTTTAATTGATGCAGGGGCTAACTTTAATGGCTATGCCTCAGATATTACTCGTACTTATTCGTTTAAAGAAGATAAGTTTGCAGAGTTGATTAATCGTATGAATCAATTAATGCTAGAAGCTGTGAATGGTTTAAAACCAGGAGTGAGTTATGTTGACTTGCACATTGCTACCTATAAAGAGGTAGCCAAAGTACTTGCTGACTTTGATTTTATTAATGTCAGTGCCGACACCGCTATAGATTCTGGTATTGTTAGTGCATTCTTCCCTCATGGTTTAGGCCACCACCTGGGTTTGCAAGTTCATGATATGGGTGGTTTTATGGCCGATGAGCGCGGTACTCATATTAACGCTCCTGACAGTCACCCGTTTTTACGCACTTCACGAACCATTGAAGCAGGGCAAGTGTTCACTATTGAGCCAGGCCTATATTTTATTGATTCTTTATTACAAGACATAAAAGAGTCAAGTAATAGTGATCAAGTGAATTGGCAAAAAGTGAATGAAATGCGTCCATTTGGTGGCATAAGAATTGAAGATAATATTATTGTTCATCAATCTCATAATGAAAATATGACCCGTGATGCTGGCATATAAATTTAGTTCATTGTAATCATACTTAAACAAACCATGACTAAATCTTATCAAATTGCGATTAATCAGGTAGAGCATACAACCTTGGTTAATCGCAGCCGTTTTATTTGTTATCTCTATCCATGTACGAGTAGTGAAGAAGCTAAAGAGTATGTTAAGCAACTTCAAACGCTACATGGCCAAGCAAGTCATTATTGTTATGCTTTTTTAACTAACGCGTCTAATAACAGTTTAGGTTATGGATACTCTGATGATGGTGAGCCAAGTGGTACGGCGGGAAAACCTATGTTGGCAGTACTACAAGGCGGCGGTATTGGAGAGGTATGTGCTATTGTTGTTCGCTATTTTGGTGGAACTAAATTAGGAACAGGAGGATTACAGCGGGCTTATGCTGATAGTGTTCGCCAAGCTCTACCTTTTTTACGCTCGAAAACTAAAATAGCTATGGCTATGCGAACTTTAGCGTGTCAATATAGCCAAGTTGATGATGTTCTACATATTATTAAACAGGTTGAAGGGCAGGTTGTTAATCACTCTTATCTGCAACAAGTGGGATTTACGCTAGCTATTCCTATAGCTAATTTAGCGTTAACCCAAGAAAAATTAAATACATTATCGGCGGGAAGCTTGGTCTTAACTTCTTGATGACAAAATAATAACGTGCAATATAAAAATATAATTCGCATTCTAGGTTTGTTGGTGGCAGTACTGAGTGTCACCATGCTACCACCTGCTTTAGTTTCTATGGTATATCGTGATGGTGGTGGTGTACCATTTTTAATGGCATTTCTTTGGTGTACTTTCACCGGTTTTATTGCTTGGTACCCTAATCGTTATGAAAAAACCGACTTAAGGGCCAGAGAAGGCTTTCTCATTGTGGTGCTTTTTTGGCTTGTGTTGGCCAGCTTTTCAGCTATTCCGTTTATCTTATTAGAACAACCTAACTTTACTATAACCGATGCTTTTTTTGAGTCTTTTTCTGGGCTTACGACAACAGGGGCAACAATTTTAAGTAATATTGAAGGATTACCACATGCCGTTTTATGGTATAGACAACAGCTACAATGGTTAGGAGGCATGGGGATTATTGTTTTAGCTGTTGCAGTATTACCTATGTTGGGTATTGGTGGTATGCAGCTTTATCGAGCTGAAACCCCTGGACCCGTTAAAGATTCAAAAATGACTCCGCGAATTGCCGATACCGCCAAACATTTATGGTATATATATTTAGCACTTACTATAGCGTGTGCTTTAGGTTACTGGCTAGCAGGTATGTCGGTTTTTGATGCTATTTGCCACTCATTTTCAACAATTGCTATAGGTGGTTTTTCAACGCATGATGCCAGTATGGGGTATTTTAATAGTCCTGCAGTTAATCTTGTTTGTGTTTTTTTCTTAGTGATTGCTGGTGTCAATTTTGCGCTGCATTATGCGGCGGTGCAAAGTAAATCCTTAAGGAATTATTTCTTTGACCCTGAATTTAAAGTTTTTATTGCTATACAGTTAGTACTCACCTTAATTTGCTTTTCAGTACTACTGTATACTGGTGAATACCAAAATGCCGATCAGGCTTTTGACCAAGCATTGTTTCAATCAGTTTCTATAAGCACTACCGCAGGGTTTACGACCACTACTTTTGCTGATTGGCCTACTTTGTTGCCACTACTATTGATCTTCTCTAGCTTTATTGGTGGTTGTGCCGGTAGTACTGGTGGGGGGATGAAGGTTGTTCGTGTGTTATTGCTTTACTTACAAGGGTTACGTGAGCTGAATAAGTTAGTACACCCTAAAGCAGTCTTTAGTATAAAAATAGGTAAGAAGGTGCTACCTGACCGTGTTGTTGAAGCTGTTTGGGGCTTCTTTTCTGCTTATGCTGCTGTATTTGTGATCTGTATGTTATTACTACTGGCATCTGGCATGGATGATATTACCGCTTTTACTGCTGTTGCTGCTTGTATTAATAACCTAGGCCCTGGTTTAGGTGAGGTAGCGGCTAACTTCTCGGCTATAGGTGATACCAGTAAGTGGGTGCTTATTATGGCTATGTTGTTTGGTCGACTAGAAATATTTACATTATTAGTGTTATTTACCCCTGCGTTTTGGCGAACTTAAGTTCGCCAAAACGATTATTAGTAGTGATATGGCACTTTACCATTTATGCCATAAGCCTATCCAAGCTTGAGTATCTGATTTTTGCCTTTCAGGGTTAACTTGTGCAATACCAAAATCAATCGCTAGGTTGTTAATGCCAGTAAAGCCGAAATTATTGAACAATTGTCCCTTGATGCCATAACTGTCGATGATATTTTGCTTGCTCATTTCATGGCGAGTGTAAAATGCCTGCATACCACCATAGGGAATAAAGGTGGTTATTTTTTTATAGTCATTAGCGGTTTGACTATAAAAAGCTAACTCAGGAGCAAGTTGTTTATTAAAGTGAGCTTTGGGTTGAATGAGTGTCGAGTCAAAGCCACCTAAGCTTAATATGTCGCCAGCATCACTTGAACGCTCAGCCCATGAATAGTTAATACCTAAGTGAAATGCTTTGAAGTAACCTATAAAGGTTATATCGCCATTACTGCCCCGGTAAGAATGACGCTCTGTAGTTTTAGTACCTGTTTCAATATCACCGGTAAGGTAGTGGATATTGGCTTGCTGTGTTACTCCCCAAATTTGTTGATCATAAAACCAAGATTGTTTAAAACCTAAAGCGGCATATTTACTTAATAAGCGATTATGATCTGAAGCTTTAATTTGGCCGATAGTATTGATGGTTAGCGTCTTATTTCGGTATGGATAACTTGCTTGTAGCTGTAAGCCTTGCTCATCAATATTGGTTAAAGGCAAAGTAAAAGCTTGTTGCTGCTGTATTTTTAAATCCAATTGATAAGCATGAGCTGCCAGTTTAACTGGCCAGCCCTGCCAGCGTAGGTTTGCTCCATAACCAGAGAGCGCATTTGAAAATATATCTTTGCTGATATGTACCTGCCAGTCAAAGCGCTGTAGAGCATCACTGCTTTTATAGCCTAATTCTACTAAGCTGCTACTTGCAGAGCTGTCACTGAGACCTAAAGTGATAGTACCTTTTTGGGGGCCAACACCATAAGGTTTATGTTTTCCTAAGGTTTCATCAATGGTTGTCGTGGCTTTGTCTACTTTATATTTACTTGCTAATTTACTCTTTACCTTGCCGTGTTTAACCGTGTTGCTGATCACTAGGCTATCCGCAGCATTTAAGGTTAAGTGGTAAACATCTGGCCCTTGAGAGTTAATACTTAGATGCAATAATTCATCTTTAGCGATAACAACAGGCCAGCTGATAGGGTGTTGACCCGAGGTTAGAGCAACCAGTTTTTCGGTGGTGAAGTCATATTGAAATAGCTTGGTTTTACCTTCGACACCAGCAACATAAAATAGGCTGTTACCATCTTTTGACCACTCAGGAAAAGATAAAAACTGATATCCGTTAGGTAATGGCACTGTTTCTTCTTGGACTATTATCATATTTTTAGTATCGAATTGACTTACCTTTAGTAACCATTTTTCATTTAAGCTACTTTGTAAATAAGCGAAGCTTGTCGCCGTGTCAACTTGTTGTGGTCTTATTCTTGGGAAGTCGTAAACATGCGCTAAACTATCGGGTGTAATTGCTTGGATAAATTGACCCTCAATGGACAGCTTTACCAATTGAGATTTACCTAAGCGATTACGCTCAGCAATAATAAAGGGCTGTGCTGTTGAAAGTGCTAGGTCAAAGCGGCGAATATTAGCCTCTTTGGTCAGTTGTTTGATGGTGTCTGTTGGTATGTGCCATAAGAATAAATCTTGATGGCGAGAGTTATCTTTAGCTATGCTACTGGCACCATAAATAATAGTGTCGTCATCAAGCCAACGAGGGTTGCTAATACCACGGTAATTAATTTGGTTTAAAGTGAAAGCTATTTTACGTTTAAATACTGAGGGGGACGTTGGCGCTATATCTTGAGCATCAGCGTTAAGTAATTCAGTCACCTCTTGTTCAAATTCTATCCGTTTTTCAGTGTTATTTGCGGTGTTATAAACAATTAAAGAGACTTCTTTACCTCGTATTGATTCTCCACTCTTGTCTATAATCGCAAAATACTCTCCATTTGGGCTAATAGTGGGGGCAGAAAAATTACCTTTTAGGTCTAACCAAAGCGTTGAGCGGCGTTGTGGAAAATCTTGTTCATTTTTCATTGCGTTAAAAGTATATTCAGCAACAAAACGTTGATAAAGGTGTTTGGCTGTATCTTGAAATACGCCTTCAAAAGCTTGCTCAAAGCTGCGTTTTTTTACGGCGCGCCATCGGGTCCAAACCGCATCTAACGTTTGTTCTCCGTAATTTTCTTCTAACCATTTTAAATAACGAACTCCCACTAAGTAAGCCATAGAGCCAGATAAGTAATCATTACTAATTTTACTTAATTGATTGTAGGTAGGAAGAGCACCTTCACGAGCAAATTGTTGTATAATAGCCTCAACAACATTGTTATATAATCGTCCGCGCCCAGTAAGTTTAGACTCAAGTAAGGTCGCATAACCTTCACTAACCCAACGGTGTTCGGTAATTTGGCTGGCATCATAAATATCAAACCAACTTGCAAGCTTGTTGCGCCAACGTGATCGGCTTTTTTGTCCTAAATGCACCAAATGGACATACTCATGGAGTATTAGTAGTTGTTGCCAACCCGTTGAGTTTGCAATAATGCTATCTGATAAAGGTGCTGTGGCAAATAGTGCCATGTATGGTGCGTTGCTTAACGGGATTGCAAAACCATTAGCGGCATTGTAAGGATCGATAATATACGCGTCTACTTTTTCATCAAGTACTCGCCCTTGTTGTTCTTTGATTAAGGTTCGGATTTTCTCCATTTCACGGGCACTTGATAATGCCCATTGCTGATATTTAGGGGTGTAATGAACTCTAAAATTTTCTGTTTCAAAGGTTTGCCAATTTTGAGCGGTATCTATAGGTGTAGCGTTAGAGGTCAAGCAAATAAAAGTAGAATAAAAAATAAATAGGAATTTGATTAGTTTCATAGGTGTCCTTTTCCTTTGAAGTGTTTACGGTGTTATTTACTCTGGAGTTATAGGTAGTATTACAGTTACTTAGTTATAAATTAACTCGGTAACTGTAAGCAGGTATGTTAATTAAAAATAAATAGCACTTACTTGAAATAGCTTTTCAACGTCACAGATGTAACGCTTGTTAACTAAAAAGAGAATGACATGATCTTCTTCTTTGATCTGTGTGTTTGAGTGAGCAATTAAGACTTCTGTGCCTCTAACAATGGCTCCTATGGTGGTACCTGGGGGTAATTTGATATCTTTGATGGCCCGCCCGACAACTTTTGATGATTTTTCGTCACCTTTAGCAACTATTTCAATGGCTTCTGCTGCACCACCTCGCAAGCTATAAACATTATCTATCACACCTCGTCTAACATGAGTAAGTAGTGCTGATATGGTTGCTTGTTGTGGTGAAATAGCGATATCTATTGCTCCGCCGTGAACCAGTTCAATATAGGCATCCCGTTGAATAAGTACCATTGTTTTACGAACACCAAGTTTTTTGGCTAATAAAGAAGACATAATATTAGCTTCATCATCATTGGTGACCGCAATAAAAACATCAAACTGATCAATACCTTCCTCTGTTAATAACTCTATATCGGAAGAATCGCCATTAAAGACAATCGTATTGTTTAGCTCAGAAGTGAGTTTGGTTGCACGTTCTGCAGAGCGTTCTATTAATTTCACTTGGTGATTGTTTTCTAAAATACGTGCTAAACCCGCGCCAATGTTACCACCACCCACAATCATGACACGTTTGTAAGCAGGTTCAAGTTTTTGTAATTCGTTCATTACCGCACGAATATGAATGCTGGCAGCAATAAAGAATACTTCATCATCTGCTTCAATAACCGTTGTGCCAAGTGGACGAATGGGTTTACCGTTACGATATATAGCAGCAACACGCGTATCAACATTGGGTATATGAGCTTTTAAGGTTGACAGGGCATGACCAACTAATAAGCCACCATAATAAGCTTTAACCGCAACTAAACTGACTTTACCTTTTGCAAATTCAAGCACTTGTAATGCCCCAGGGTAGTCAATCAGTCGAGCAATATCTCGGGTGACTAACTCTTCAGGAGCAATGATATGATCGACAGGGATATGATTTTTATGAAAAAGCTGCTTTGAGTATTTCAGTACTTGGTTAGAGCGAATACGGGCTATTTTTTTGTGGGTATTAAATAACGAAGAACAAATTTGACAGGTGATCATGTTGGTTGCATCATCTGAGGTCACAGCAATAATCATATCGGCATCATCACCACCGGCATTTTTCAATACATTCGGGTGACAACCTTGGCCTGTAACAACTTGCAGATCCATTTTATCTTGGAGTTCACGCAGTTTTTCACTGTCAATATCTACAACAGAGATGTCATTATTTTCACCAACAAGGTTTTCTGCTAATGTGCCACCAACTTGGCCAGCACCGACTATGATTATTTTCATTTGTTTTTTTTGTTCTCGCTAACGCTTTCAACAGTTGTTATATTGCTAAGAGATTATTGTTTCATTATGTTTTTACTTTTAACAGTTTAGCGTAATAAAAACCATCCATATTTTTTTCACCGGGTAATAATTGCCAACCTAAAGTATTTTCTCTTGCATGATCATTATTATCTATAGTGAGCAATTTAGCATCAGTATTATGCTCAATAAAGCTAGCTATCTGCTCGCTATTTTCTTCTGGTAAAACACTGCAAGTGGCATATAGCAAAGTACCACCAGGCTTAAGTAAAGACCATATTTTGTTCAGGATTTTCTGCTGTAAAATAACTAACGTATCAATATCGCTACTCTTACGTAACCACTTTATATCAGGATGTCGACGTATAACACCAGTGCCAGAGCAGGGGGCATCTAATAAAATACGATCAAATAGTTCCCCTGGCCACCATTTTTCAGGGGCTGCAGCGTCTCCAACAATAATATTGGCTGTTAATCCTAAGCGTGATAAGTTATCTTCAACGCGAGTTAATCTACTGTATTCTATATCTATGGCTGTCATCGAAGCTATATCAGGTGTTTTTTCTAATATATGGCAGGTTTTCCCGCCAGGGGCTGCACAACAATCAAGTACATTATCGCCAGTTTGACAATCAAGTAGTCGCGCAGCCTGTTGCGCTGCTCCATCCTGAATAGAGACCCAACCTTGTTCAAAACCTGGCAGGGCATTTACATCAACAGCTTTAGTTAACTCAATAGCTTGTGAAGCGGCTTCTATGGTGTTTATTAGAATGCCTGCCTCTTTGAGTAAAACTTGATAGCTTTTATTGTCATGATGCTGAGTATTAACTCTTATCCACATAGGTGGCTTTTGTTGGTTGGCACAGAGGATTGACTGCCATTGCTCAGGGTAGCCTTGTTGGATTTTTTTGATAAACCAACTCGGGTGGTTGTATTGTATTGCATTGGGTAGGGCGAGTTTTGTTTGTTCACTTAATGCACTTTGTTGGCGAACAATATTACGTAATACACCATTGAGTAATGATTTCATATGGCGGTTTTTTAGTGCGCTGGTCGCTGCAACCGTTTCACTTACTGCGGCGTGATCTGGAATACGCATGAACTTAATTTGATAGACACCAACCAAAAGTAAAAAATGAAATACTCTTTGTTTACCTGTAAGTGACTTTTGCATTAACTGACGAATATCATGCTCTAGTTCGGGTAAATGCCTAATAACACCAAAGCAAATTTCTTGTAAAAGGGCTTTATCTTTTAATGGCACTTTTTCTTGTTGTTTGGGGAGTTCATCACTCAGGCTCTTGCCTTGTTCAATAACGCTATAACAACATTTAGCGGCTAAAGCTCTAATGTTAGCATTTTTTTTAGGTGCACTTTCTTGAGGTGTTAATTGAGTAGTTTTGGTGTTCATTTAATCTGTTAACCCGTTAATATTTGCCCCTATGCTGAACCAGACAGCTCGGCCATTTAAAATATCTTTAACTGGTAAGGGTTTTTTTCCAGGTAATTGCAAAACCTCTAAACACAATGCACCGTCAGATGTGGCGACCACTATACCCTGTTTATCGGCAGACATTATGGTGCCAGGGGCCGGGGCGTCAATAGATGCTCGCGTTGAGGTTTGCCACACTCTAATTTTTTGTTGCTTTTGGGTGTCGTCATTGTAGGTAAATTGTGCGACAGGCCATGGATTATAAGCACGTACTTTTAGTGCTAATGTTGAGGCCGAAAGTTGCCAATCTAGTTCTGCTTCTGTTTTATCAAGTTTGTGAGCGTAAGTTGCTAAGTGGTCGTCTTGAGGTATGGATTTGTTACGTCCTTGTGCGAGTAGCGATAAGCTGTCCAGTAAGGCTTTAGGACCAAGTTGAGCTAGCTTTTCATATAAGCTTGCGCTGGTGTCATGACTTTGTATTGAGCACTCGGCGCTTAGTATCATGTTTCCAGTATCTAATCCTATATCCATTTGCATTATGGTGACGCCCGTGATTTTATCTCCTGCTTCTAAAGAACGCTGAATAGGTGCAGCACCTCGCCACTTAGGTAAAAGAGAGCCGTGCACATTAATGCAACCTAACCTAGGAGTGTTGAGTATCACTTCTGGTAGT
>Ga0187827_10009148_pt1 | contig 10556 bp, 11 predicted proteins | sample ETNtaG_39_FD_167969 | JGI IMG/M metagenome (GOLD analysis project Ga0187827, IMG submission 167969) | Marine microbial and viral communities from oxygen minimum zone, Eastern Pacific Ocean - ETNP2014_SV_150_PacBio MetaG (Illumina Assembly) | ecosystem: Environmental > Aquatic > Marine > Hypoxic... | reverse complement strand
AAACGAATTATCTTTACCCACTAAGCTGACTTTTTCTCAAAATATAAATAGCCAAGAACTTCAGAAAAAAATATATTTTTATGTTTTCAAAGATAAAAAAAGGATATCTGAAAAGCCAAGATATATAAATTTTGAGGACACCGGAAAATTAAACGCTAGAGAGGTAAATAATTTTGACAATATTAATAAAGTTATTTACTACCTAATCAATAAAGTAGATATAAATATTATTTAATTTTCTTCAAAAATGTTTTTAGCAAGTTTAAAAAAATTTAATTATCTTCGAAATAAACATTATAGTTTGGAAGAATATAATCTAAGCTCATATGAATTATTTGAATTAATTTTAAATAAAAAAATAAAAAAAAGTAAATTCAACATCTTTGAACTTCTAATAAATATAATTTTATTTTTTTTAAGTTTGATCAGTATTATTAAATGCAAGATTAGAAATATTAATAATATAAACTATTTTATTGTATTCAATAACGATTTAATTGATCCAAGAAGCAACTATATATCAAAAATCAAAACAAAAAAATTTGTAAACATAATTAAAACCGGAGATTTAAAACTTTCTTTAAAAGTCTACTATAAATATGAAAATGTAGTTTTTCATCAGAGTATAGTTTTTTTTTCAAGATTTTTTTTCTTTGAAAATAAATTTTCACTCAAAGATAAATTTGAGTTTATCCATAAGTGTAATTTAAGAAAAAATAAGTTTTACAAATTAATATTTAAATTTTTAAAAATTAAAAAATTAATTATGATTGATGATTATAGAGAAATGCAAAATTTCATAACTATTTGTAAAAAATTGAATATATATTCCATTGGTTTAATGCATAGCAGATTCTCAAAATATAGAGTGTCATTAAAGTATGATTGTTTTGATAAATATATCGTTTGGACTGAGTATTTTAAAAAAAAACTACTTGAAATTAATCCGAAATATAAAAACAAGATTGATATAATTAATTTTAGGAATTTTAAAAAAATAATTAAATATAAATCAAAAACAAATCTAAATGTTTTATTTTTTTCAGACAGCATGATGGATTATAAGTCAGTAAAAAATTACTTAGATCAAATAAAAGAGAAAAAAAATATTAATATTTTTTTAAGACTAAAAAAAAATCAACAAGAAAACAGAACTTTTTTAAAATACATAAGCGAAAATAATTTTATAGATACCAACGAAAAAAATGTTAAATCGACGGTTATTAAATATAATCCAAGTTTTTTTTTAGCAACAAATTCAAATGTTTTACTTGAAGCCAGTTTATATAATTGCTTTCCAATACTTCTAAAAACTAAAAATGATTATTCATTTGATTTAATTCAAGATAAAGTTGTAATTCCATACACTGGAAATAAAAATTTTTATAATTTTTTAAAAAATTTAAATAATAAAAAATCTATGATAAATAAAATTTTTAACAAATTGTGGAAGAAAAAAAATAAAAATAAAAATTTAATAAAAATTTTAAACTAATGTTGCAAAAATTATTTAATTATTTAGAAGTCAAAATATTTATTATTAGATACAAGCTTTCTGAATTTAAAAGATATTCAAATTTATTAGATATAATTTTAGTTACTAAACCTAAAGAGATTATTGAAATAGGTGTTTATAAAGGATTAAGATCATTAGAAATGATAAAAGCTGCAAAATGTTTCAATTCTAATATAAAATTTTATGGATTTGATCTTTTTGAAATGTTTTTTGAAAAGAAAAACATATTAAGAGACGAACTTAGTAAGAAACCAGCAAGTATGAAATTAATAAAAAATTTATTATCAATTCATGCTAATATAAGCTTAATCAAAGGAAATACCTTGAAAACTTTACCAAAATTTATAAAAAAAAAAATAAAAGTTGACTTTGTTTTTATAGATGGAGGTCATTCGATTAAAACAATAAAAAATGATTGGAATAACGTTAAGAGATTAATGCATAAAAAAACAATTGTGGTATTTGATGATTATTATTTTGGGAATAAAAGTTTAACAAAAAAATTTGGTTGTAATAAAGTAATTAATGGCTTGGAAAAAAAATACTCTGTAGAGTTTTTGGAACCAAAAGATTATATTCCACATCTAAATACATATGTTCAACTAGTAAAAATTGAATTGAAATAAATGATTCTTGTGTGTGGTGATATAATTCTTGATGAGTCAAATGAATATATTTCTAAAAGAATTTCCCCAGAAGCACCGGTGCCAATACTGATTTTAAAAAGAAAAAAATTTTTTTTAGGTGGCGCAGCCAATGTTGTAAATAATATAAAAAATCTCTCAACAGATACCTTTCTTATTGGATCTTTAGGCAAAGACGATGCAGGATTAAGAATAAAAAAATTATTAAAAAAAAATAAAGTTAAACATAAATTAATTTGCAGTAATCAATATATAACGACTCATAAAAAAAGAGGTTTTTTAAAAAATAAATTAATTTTCAGAATTGACGAAGAGAAAGAAAAAAAATTATCTTTAAACCACCAAAAATTTATTTTAAATTTTGTAAAAAAAAATATAAGTAAATTTAATTTATTAATTTTATCAGATTACAATAAAGGTTTTTTTTGCAGGTCCTTCTTGCGAAAAATTTCATTAGTTTTTAAATTAAATAATAAACTAATAATAACAAATCCAAAAAAAAAGAATGTAGAATTTTATAAATATTCAAATATCCTAGTACCTAATGAAAAAGAATTTAATAGTTTTATCTCTCCAAAAAGAAAAATAAATAAAAAGGCAGAATTTATTTTTAAAAAACTTAAAGATTTAAAATATCTAATAATTACACGTGGAAATAAAAATGTATTATTAGTAAGCTCAAAAAATAAAATAAAATATTTAAAAGTTAAAAAAGTTAAAAGTATTGATGTAACTGGAGCTAGTGACACTTTCTTAGCTACAATATCTGTTTTTTTGAACAAAAATTTGAGTATTTACGGCGCTATAAATAAAGCAATTAAAGCATCAAAAAACGTTGTTACAAAAAAATTTACATCAATTATAACAATGAAAGAAATTGAGAATTAAAAATCTTTTGTGAAATATATTTCTAAGATAAAAAATTGGAAAAAGAAAAATATTATTGGAGTAACTAATGGGTGTTTCGATCTTTTACATAAGGGACACATTTATTCATTAAAACAATGTAAGAAGCATTGTGATAAATTAATTGTTTTATTAAATTCGGACAAATCAGTTAAAAAGTTAAAGGGTATTGGTAGACCAATTGACAACCAAAAATTAAGGAAAAAAAAAATCTTAGGCACAAAGTTAGTTGATTATGTAATCATTTTTAATGAACTAACTCCATATAAAGTCATAAAATCATTAAAACCGAATTATTTATTTAAAGGCAGTGATTATAAAAATAAAAAGATAATAGGTAAGAATTATGTTAAATCTTATGGTGGCAAAATTAAAATCCTAAAAAATTTAAAAAGTATAAGTACAACTAAATTAATAAAGCATATTTATAACTAAATTAATATTTTATGATAATTGTAACTGGTGGAGCAGGATTTATTGGAAGTAATTTAATTAAAAAACTGAATAAGAATTCTTACAAAAATATTTATATTTTTGATAATATTACTAAATTAAAAAAAAATAATTTACAAAATTTAAATTATAAAAAAACTTATAACAAATCAGAAATATTTAATTTTTTAAAAAAAAACGAATATAAGATTGATTGCATATTTCATTTGGGAGCCTGTACAAATACTCAAGAAACAAATTGGGATTATTTATATAAAAACAATTTTATTTATTCAAAAAAACTGATCGAATTTTCCGCAAGAAAAAATATCAAACTTATTTATGCTTCTTCAGCGTCTATTTATGGAAAAAAAACTGGAAATTTTAATGAAATAAAACAACTTAATAGTTTTAAACCATTAAATTATTATGCAAAATCGAAATTAATTTTAGACAAATTTTTATTTGAAAATATAAAAAAAAAAATTCCCATCATTAGTTTAAGATATTTTAATGTATATGGGAAAAATGAATGCCATAAACTAGAAATGGCAAGTCCAATTTATTCGTTTTTTCAGCAGATAAAAAAAAATGGCACATGTAAAATTTTTGGAAATTTTGATGGTTATAAAAAAGGAGAACATTCTAGAGATTTTGTATATGTAAAGGACTGTACCTCAATTAATTTATGGGCCATGAAAATAAAAAATTGTTACCCAAAAATATTAAATGTTGGATCAGGAGATACAAATAATTTTAATTTTGTTGCGGAAACAATAATTAATTATCTCAATTATGGAAAAATAGAATATATAAAATTTCCCAACAAGCTAAAGAAAGGTTACCAAAGTAAAACTAAGGCTAACATTAAATCATTAAGAAATTTAGGCTATAAAAATTTTTTTTTTCCGCTTCGTGATGGGATTAAAGATTTTATTAATGAGTAATATGATTTCAAAGTTTTTAGGAAAAATAATAAATTTATTTTTTAAAAAAATAATTAACAAAGCATTGAGCTATAATAACGCTCTTATAATTTTTAGAAATGGTTCAGCTATTGGTGACCACCTATATATGACAAGTGTTTTAAGGGAAATATATCTACAAAATAAAAAGATAATTTTATTCTCAAACTATTATGAACTTTTTATAAACAACCAGCGCATTTATAAGTTATTTAAATTTAAGAGCAATAGTTTTATATGGTTTTTTTTAAACAATCTTAAAGGAGAATGTATTTTAGAATTTAGAAGTTTAAATGATAAAAAAAGCAATAAGCATTTTTTATTTTATCATAAAGATAAATATATACATTTGTCACAAGCAATGTCAGAACATTTTAATTTAAATCTTTCTTACAAAGATATAAAAAATGAATTCTTTTTTACAAAAAAAGAATTAATAAACTACGAAAAAAATATAAAATTACCAGAAAAATTTTCTTTAATTCAATCTAACGCAAAACAAACTTATACAGCCAATAAAGAATGGAATTTAGAAGGAATGCAGGGAATTATAAATCATTTTCATTCCATACACTGGATACAGATTGGCAAATCTGACGAAACGAAATTAAAAAATTGCGATTATAAATTGGATTTAAATTTAAGAGAATTAGCATATGTGATCTTCAAGTGTGAATTTTTAGTTGTTTATGAGGGGCTATTCAATCATTTAGCATCATGTTTTAATAAAAAAATTTTTTTAATACACACTGGTTTTTTGCCTAAAGAAGCATTCAATTATAAGAATAATATACTGATAGAGAATAATAAAAGTTATCCTTGTTATCCTTGTTTTGATATAGATTGTGAAAACCATAAATATTTTACCAAAAGAAATATTAAAATTGAAAATGTAATTGAAAAAATTAAAAGTAATTTAGTTTGAAATTATGAAAAAATTTTTAAAAAAAATAAATAAAAAATCACTTATCAAACCTTCTGTCATTGGTCTTGGATATGTCGGATTGCCAATTTTTTTGAGATTACAAAGAAGATTTAATACAGTTGGTTTTGATATTAATAAAGTTAGAGTAAAAGAGCTATCATCTAAAAGAGATATAAATAATGAATTTAGCAAGTTTGAACTTAATATCAACAAAAGATCTTTTTTTACAAATAAGTTTTCAGATTTAAATAATTCTAATTTTTTTATTGTTACTGTGCCTACTCCAATTTTTAAAAATAATAAACCTGACCTAAGAAACTTAATCAGCGCATCTAATATTCTAAAAAAAGTTGTAAAAAAAAATGATATAATTTTTTTTGAGTCAACTGTTTACCCAGGTGTCACGAAAAAAATATGTGTTCCAATTATAGAAAAAGGAACAAATTTAAAAGAAAACAAAGATTTCTTTGTTGGTTATTCGCCAGAAAGAATTAACCCTGGAGATGAAAAACATAAAATAGAAAAAATAAATAAAATTGTAGCAGTAAACAAAAATAAATTTGGTATTTCAAAAAAAATATATAAAAATTTAGCAAAAAAATTAATTTTTACTGAAAATATTGAAGAAACCGAAGCTTCAAAAGTGATTGAAAATATTCAGAGAGATTTAAACATAGGTTTAATGAATGAAATATTTAAAGTTTGCAATAAAGCAAAAATAAATTTTAAAAATGTAATTAAACTTGCTGAGACAAAATGGAACTTTGTAAAATATAGCCCTGGTTTAGTTGGAGGCCATTGTTTACCTGTAGATCCGTATTATTTTTCATGGTTTGCAAAAAAAAATGGAATTAATACAAAAGTAATATTAGCTGGAAGAAATACTAACAATCAGATGACTAACTATGTTAAACAAGTAGTAATTGATAATTTAGTTTTAAATAAATTAAATATTTCTAAATCAAAAATATTACTATTAGGTTTAACATATAAAAAAAATGTAGCAGATATAAGGAATTCTCTTTCAATAGAAGTTTTTAAATCTTTAAAAAAACATATCAAAAAAATAAAATGCTATGATCCATTTTTGAATAATAAGTTCAAGAAAAAATATAAATTAATTAATGAAAAAGATATCAAAAAATTTGATATATATATTTTTTTAACAAATCACGATAAATTCAAAAAATATAAAAATATTTTAAAGAATAAACACGTTATCAAAATTTTTCCATAAAATGAAAATAATTTATATTGCTGATTTTTTTTTACCTTCTAATAGAGCTTACTCAATTCATGTTTTTCAGATGCTGGATGCATTTGGAAAACTAGGTTTAAATAGTCAATTACTCATCCCATATTTTGACAAATTTAAAATTAAAAAATCACTGAGATTTTATGGCTTAATTAATAAAAATAAGATTCATATTGATAGAATTTTCAAAAAAAAAAAAAATTTTAATTTTTTAACTCGAATTCTTTTTGGTTTAAATATTGCATTGAAGTTAAATACATCAAATTCTAATTCTTTAGTAATTACAAGAAGCTTTTCGGCAAGTATTTTTTTAACTCTGTTTAAAATTCATCATTTTTTAGAGATTCATCAAGAAATTAGAGGTCTATCAAAATTATTATTGATAAATTTAAATTTTATAAATTCAAATTATATAATCAAAAATATATTCATTTCAAAATCACTTGCTAGATTTTATAAAAATAGAACAAAAAAATTTATCGTTTTACATGACGGAGTAGATTTAAATAAATTTAAATTTAAGAAGAAAATAAAAAAAATAAAAAAGATTTCCTATATAGGAAGTTTTTATAAAGGAAGGGGTATTGAGCTTATATTGGAAATTGCTAAAATTTTAAAAAAATTTAATTTTTATTTGTACGGAAATAGAAACGAAGAATTTAATAATTTACCTAAAAATGTATTTATCAAATCTTTTGTAAAACAATCAAAAGTTCCAAACGTACTTACCAATTCAGATTTGTTATTGTTGCCTTATGAGAAAAAAGTTTTTATTTCATCAAGTTCATCAAGCTCAGACAATTCTAAATTTATGTCACCTTTAAAGCTTTTTGAATCACTGGCTAGTGGAACTCCAATAATGTGTTCTGAAATTGCTGTTTTAAAAGAAGTACTAAAACATAATTATAATTCAGTATTAGTTAAGAAATTTGAAAATAAATTTGAATGGATTAAAGAAATTAAAAATATCTCTGAAAATAGAAGCAAATTAAAAAAGTTATCAATAAACGGAATTAAAACAGCTAGAAAATATACTTGGGAAAAAAGAGTTAAGGTTTTTATTAAAGAATATGGCCATAAAATTTCTACTCTTTAATTAATAATCTGGTGCCATAATCTATTCTGTGCATGAACTCAAAATTATTACCTAAATCAAAATATTCATCCACAGCTTTTTGAGAACCTTTCCAATGACCATAATCATCAATTATTAGAATTCCACCTTTAGATAATTTTGGGTACAAAACCTCAAGTTCTATTTTTGTTGACTCATAGAAGTCAGTATCTAGTCTAAGTAATGAAATTTTTTCGGGTAAATTTTCTTTTATTTTTAATGTATCTTCAACCTTGCCTTTTGCAAATTTAAATTTTTTATAATAATCAGCATCATAATTTGAGAGATTATTTTTTACTTCCTCTAAGCTTCCATAACACCATTTTTCATTTTTTTTACTATATTGATCATATGTTTTTTTTGCGTTCACATCTTTTAGATCCATATCAAATTCTGATGGTTTAGACATACCTTCAAAAGTATCAAAGGCGTAAATAATGTTTTTTAAATTAAGTTTGTTAATGTAATAATTCATTAGCAATAAATTCCCGCCTTTGAAAACACCACATTCTACAAAATCTCCTTCAATTTTTTTTTGTTAATATGTTTAATAGATTGAATTATAGACCAATGTGCTGCTGGCGGACACATTGAAACATGTTCAAGTTTTTTTATAAAATTTAAATCTTCTTCACTTATTTCAGGAATAAGATTAACCTGTCTTTCATACCAGTTATTTTTATGAACAATTCTAAAATTAGTTAATTTAAATATATTATTTATAAATTTTTTTAACATTTTAATTTATAATTATTTAGTTTATCAAACATTTAATTGCAATTATTAAAATTCCTATTATTAGGTAAGTATGAATATATTAGTAACTGGCTGTGCAGGATTTATTGGATTTAATTTATGCAATTCTTTATTGAAGAATAAGAATAATAAAATAGTTGGAATAGATAATATTAATAACTACTACTCAATTAAATTAAAAAAAGATAGGTTAAAAAATTTGCAGAAATATAATAATTTCAAATTTTATAAAAAAAACCTAAAAAATTATAATAGTATACTTAAAATTTTTAAATCAAATAAAATAAACATTATATATCATTTGGCTGCTCAAGCTGGTGTAAGATACTCAATAGATAACCCAAAAAAATATAGTGACTCAAATGTGATAGGTTTTTTTAATCTTCTTGAAATTTCTAGAATTAAAAATGTAAAAAAAATTATATATGCCTCATCAAGCTCAGTGTATGGAGAAAGTAAATTTTTTCCTTTAAATGAAAAACAAAGAATACTACCAAAAAATTTTTACGGTCTAACAAAAAAAATAAATGAACAAATGGCAGAAATATATTCAAATTATTATAAAATGAAATTTATTGGCTTACGATTTTTTACAGTTTATGGAGAATGGGGGAGGCCAGATATGTCTATATTCAAAATTATTGATGCATCTTTTAGAAAAAAAATTTTTTACTTAAATAATTTTGGAAATCATGATCGAGATTTCACTTATATAGGAGATGTAGTTAATATAATTAAAAAATTAAGATTTCCTTCGAAAAGCAATCATAAAATCTATAATATAGCTTCAAATAAACCAATAGGTTTAAAAAAACTTATTAAATTAATCAGCACATTAATTCCATTACCAAAAATAAAATCTAGAGAAATGCAAAAAGCTGATGTTAAAAAAACACATGGCGACAATAAAGAAGTAGTAAATTTAACTAATTATAAAAAATTTTGTGATATTAAATCCGGACTTAGTAGAACAATTGATTGGTATAAGAGCTACTACATTAAGAATAATTAATAAGTATCTGAAAACCCCATAGAAAAATCAAATTTATATTTTTTCTTTAAAGAAGATGATTTAAATACAATTTTTTTATACTCAGGAAAATTTTCTTGAAATTTAAGCTTATATAAATTTTTTTCATTGATGCTCCATATATTCATTTTATTACATCTATTATCCACAAAAAAATTATTTGAAAAATTAATCAATTCTTTTTGTAAGTTTGGCTTAGATACTATTTGACATATATGTCCAGTTTTTTCATTTTTTTTAGAAAAAATTTTTAACACAACATACCCGACTATTTTTTTTTTATCATATGCTTCATAAACATCATATTTTGCTCGTGGATTTTTAAAATATCTCCAATTTGAATATTTTTTATTCCAAAAAATATCAATCTTATCTGTAAGATTTTCAATAAAACAATTTTCATGTTTTTTATTGAATTTATAAATCTGTTTAAACTTTAAATTTAAATTTTTTTTTGCAGATAATTTTTTTTCATATAATGGAAAATTCATTAAAACATCCCAATTATTTCTTCTCCAGTAAGGTACCGCAATATGATTAGCAAAACCTAAATTAATTTCTGAATTTTTTTTTAAAAAATTATTTAATACAAATATTAAATTTTCAAATATTCCTTTATTATTTTTTTTGACATCTACTCCTTGTTTAATCAATTTTTTTATTGTGATTACGTCAGTAATTACATCTTGTATTCTATATCCACTAAATTTTTTTTTATTATTAATAAATACTTGAGGAAAACAAACAATCATTCCTAGTATTAAATTATCATATTTAGCTATGATAAATTTTGAACTACCGAATGGATTAGAAATATAATCCCAAAGGAAATTTTTTTTATTGATAATTTTATTTTTTTTGAATTTTTTTATAAGATTTTTTACGATATTTAATTTTAAATTTGATTTTTCGCTAAAAGTTAGTTTTCCCATTTAATTATAAAATTTTATATTACTATTTTTTTAGCAATTACAAAAGCTTCTGCATAGTCTACTCCAATAACCTCCCCTCTA
>Ga0187827_10009142_pt1 | contig 10560 bp, 10 predicted proteins | sample ETNtaG_39_FD_167969 | JGI IMG/M metagenome (GOLD analysis project Ga0187827, IMG submission 167969) | Marine microbial and viral communities from oxygen minimum zone, Eastern Pacific Ocean - ETNP2014_SV_150_PacBio MetaG (Illumina Assembly) | ecosystem: Environmental > Aquatic > Marine > Hypoxic... | reverse complement strand
AGAAGTGGACCCTATTCTTCGAACAACTCGGCAGCACTTTTAAGGTGTAGTCGGGTTTCATGATTATGCTGCCAATTCCAGATAGACCTCACTCGGTGTTCTGTCATCCAAGCTCGAATGAGGTCTCTCATTACTGTAATAATTCATCCAGTGCGTGATGCCTGCGCCGGCTTCTCTGACTGAATCAAAAGCATTCAGATAAACACATTCGTATTTCAGAGAACGCCAAAGGCGTTCGATGAATACATTGTCCATCCATCTTCCCTTACCATCCATGGATATCCGGATATCTTTTGATGCCAGTGCACTTACCCAATCTGCGCTGGTAAATTGACTGCCCTGATCAGTATTGAATATCTCTGGCCTTCCGTATTTTTCTAACGCATCTTCCAATGCTTCTAAACAGAAACTCGTATCCTGTGTTGTCGACAATCGCCAGGCCAGCACATGCCGGGTATGCCAATCCATGATGGCAACCAGATACAAGAATCCATGAGCCAGCGGAATATAGGTCACGTCAGCACACCAAACCTGATTCGCACGAGTAACCACCAGATTGCGAAGCAGATAAGGAAAAACTGCGTGTGCTTTGTTTCTCCTACTCGTGTGCGGCCCTGGAACCAGGGCGACCAGCCCCATATTCCTCATGAGCCGACGGATCCGTTTGCGGCCCACACAGTAGCCCTGTCTCCGCAGATGCCGTGTCATTTGTCTTGAACCATACCAGGGAGTATCCAGATACTGCTGATCGATCAATCGAATCAGTTCCATATTCAATTCAGATTCCCCCACCGCTTTGTAGTAAAGACCGGTACGGCTGATATTGAGCAGCTGACACTGTTTTGTCAGACTAAGTCTCTTGTGTTGAGCATCAATCATTTCACGCCTTCGCTGAACGCTCATCGATCGAAGGCTTTGGATAAAAAATCTCGCTCTACTATCAGTTCACCAATCTTCGCTTGAAGGGTCTTGATCTCTTCCCCGTGGCTCGGATCCTTCTTACCCTTTCTGGCAAACGTGTCTTTCATCCCGTCCAGGGCCTCGCGCTTCCACTTTGCGATCATGTTGGCGTGAATCCCATACTTCTGTGATAGCTCTGCAACAGTCCCGTCACCGCGGATCACCGCAAGAGCTACTTTAGTTTTGTATTCGATTGAATACTGTTTTCTCTTTGCCATGTCGATAGGCTCCTTATGCCCGTCGACTACACCTTAACTGATTGTCCAAGATCTGGGGACCACTTCTCAGATAGTAGCCGACATGGTGGCACGTGCTTCCTCCTATGGAATTTCCATGGAAGAGCTTGCGGCTGCGATGCGATCAACACAGGAGATATCGTCATGAATCAGGGCTCAGATTCTTTCCTCGCCTTTTCACCCGAGAGGTTTGCCACCACGATGCGAGCGGACTTCCGCTTCGCGCCTCTCAACGTGATGATCCTGCTTGGAATACTCGTGGCAGGCCTAATCGTTCATCTGAATGTCCACGGATTCAGTGAATTTGCCGTCGGCTTCACGCTCGGATCGGCTGTGTTCCTGGTATTAGCGCTGAGGATACTGCAGGTATGGGAGACTGTACTGGTTCTCGGGACGATCGACGGGCTGATCGTGTACTTGTCGCTGCGACCAGACAGCACGATTCTGTTGGCGACCGTCGTTCTGGGGATCCTGTTGGCCCCCTGTATACAGGTCGCCTTCCAGTGGGAGCGCGCGGTTCTCCTGCGCTTCGGAAAGTTCAGGGGGCTCAAGCCGTCAGGTCTCTTCCTTGTTGCGCCGGTCATCGACAAGGTGGCGGAGTTCGTCGACCAGAGGATCCGCGTTACCGATTTCAACGCGGAGACTACCCTCACTAGTGACACGGTGCCGGTAAACGTAGACGCGATCGCGTTCTGGATGATCTGGGATGCCGAGAAGGCCGTACTGGAGGTCGAGCAGTACAGCAAGGCGGTGACCCTATCTGCCCAGACTGCACTTCGAAACGCCATTGGCAAACATGAGCTGGCGCTGCTTCTGTCGGAGCGTGACAAACTGGGAGAGGAGATTCAGAAGGTGCTGGACGCAAAGACGAGTGCCTGGGGCATAACCATGCAGTCAGTCGAGATCAGGGACATCATCATTCCAAAGGGTCTTGAAGATGCCATGTCGCGTCAGGCCCAGGCCGAGAGAGAAAGGCAGAGCCGCATCATTCTGGGCACGGCGGAGACCGAGATCGCGGAGAAGTTCGCCGCGGCATCCGCCCACTACTCCGACAATCCGGTCGCATTGCACCTGCGGGCTATGAACATGGTGTATGAGGGTTTGAGACAGAAGGGTTCCATGATCATTGTTCCATCCTCAGCGGTGGAGACCATGGGTCTCGGTGCCCTCGGCGGTCTCACCGCCTTCGACAGGAACATCGACACGGGCTCGGACGAACCACAGCCAACCGAGTCAGACCAGAGCCAGGATCATGAGCCAGTGTAACCGCGAGGATATATGCAGCTTATGACGGTGAATACAATCATTCTCATGACTTGACGGATCTGCTTGCGGCTCAGTTGCCTTGTCTGTACAGATGTCGTGTAGTCTGTACAGATCCAATGTCAGGGAGTATCAGATACTCCCATTCGATCAATCGCAGCGGTGTCAGATTCGATGGCGATTAGACGTCCAATTCATGATCCAGACCGGTACGACCGCTTAGAGTAAATACAGGACACCCACCGAATTGCATGTATGTCCTGAATTCTGCCTTGCATAGAATGACCAACCCGGACTCACGAGTCGATTCGCTGAATTTCCCTGGCCGACGTGGCTGTTAAGCCCACGGAGTTGAGAGCCTTATCCACGGACTCTTTAAAGCATTGTTTGCGTAAGGATGTCACGGAAAGTGACTCCTTCCCGCTATTCAACTCGCATACGCGCCTCGCCGCTGATTTTATTCTCGCATAGAGGGTTTCACGACCTTCCGGTCTGTCCAGGTTTAGATCTGCGTATGACACGGTAACACTGGCACGGTTGTGGATACCGTCAACTTGCGTAGAAGTTGTAGCCAAAGCCGGTGCTGTGAATGCAATACACAGAACTGTGGCAAGTAAATGTTTCATTCTGATGAAATTCATTGTCTGTCTCCCTTGTGAGTTTTGCAGGCTCTGCAGATTGCGAGACCTCGTGTACTATGACGCACCGATCGAAGAAAAGGTTTGCGGTTGCGGTAAGCTGAACGGATCATGAGGTGAACCGAAGCGGCAGAGATTAGCGACGAATGGATAACGCTGTTTTGGGCGACGACTGGCTGGCTGCGTGCGGGACGATCAAGGTCGAGCTGTACGGTGCCTTTCCTGCATCAGCCACCTGCCTTCATCAGGAAGATACTTAACAGGTATGGAATAGTGCAGTTAATTGTTCTTATACTGCGAACTTGTACCAAAAGATTAACAGATCGCCCATCGCCCATAATTCAGGCGTGTGGGGAGCAACTCTCAGAAAGGAGACATCATGCCAAGCACCTGGACCACCATCGCGGAGAACAACTGGGAGCTTTTGCACCTGGGATACATCGTTAGGGATCTGGATAAGATCCTGGAGTATTATCAATCCCTGGGCTTGATCTCGGCCACCCATGAGTTTCCGAAGGAACGTCATCGCATTCGATTTAAGATACACAAGACACCCGAGACCCCGCCCAGCCCGGAACGGACCGGCCCCGGCAAATCGCAGATCATACGGATGGGCCCGTTACCCCTTGAACTGATTCAAGTGGGTGAAGGGGGTAGCGATCCCAACAGCGAATACTTCGACAACCATGGTGAAGGCGTCGCCCACATTGGTTTCATCGTGGAAGACATAAAGGCTGAGACGACCAAGCTGGTCGAGAAAGGGGTGGACATTCTCTTCACCATGATCGTTGATGATAGGGAAACCATGCATTACTTCGATACGCGCAAGCACGGCGGCATCGTGCTGGAGCTGATACAGCGCGGTACCTGGGGCGATCAGATTCCTTAGGTCCTGAGCCTTCGTTCCTGCAGCCTCAACTGGATCCGGCAACCCATCCTAACCGATGAAATCAACCCGCGTAACGGTTCCGGCTGGCATCAGTCGCACTGACGGCATTACTATTCGCCTTCACCATGGTATCGTCTGCCATTCAGATTCCCGCCGGCTGTCGTTTGCAGCCGCATGCCATTTACGCTTCGAAGGAGAAGGACAATGAGTGAATTCCAGGATAAAGTCGTCATCGTCACGGGCGCCGGGGGCGGACTGGGTAAAGCCCATGCGCTCGAGTTCGCCAAACGCGGCGCGAAAGTCGTCGTCAACGACCTCGGCGGCAGCGGAGACGGGGTCGGTTCGGGCGACATGGCCGATGCGGTTGTCGAGGAGATTACCGCAGCCGGGGGCACAGCCATAGCCAACAAAGCGTCGGTCACGGACAGGGCGGGCGCACAATCCATCATCGACGACGCGGTCTCGGCGTTCGGCACTATCGACATCCTCGTCAACAACGCCGGCATCCTTCGTGACAAGAGTTTCAAGAAGATGGACCTGGATGACTGGGACATCGTGATGAACGTGCATCTCAATGGCACGGCGTACGTCACCAAGGCCGCCTGGCCCATCATGTACGAGAAGAACTACGGCCGCATCGTATTTACCAGCTCCACGTCGGGGATCTTCGGTAATTTCGGACAGGCCAACTACGGTGCCGCGAAGATGGGTATGCTGGGTTTCATGAACGTTCTGGCGGTCGAGGGGCTGTCAAAGAATATCCGGGTGAACACGCTCGCACCCAATGCAGAGACGCGTTTGATCGGCACGATTCCGGGGGTCGAGGTAAATCCAGACAATCCTGATCCCTCACGGCATCCCAAGCTGGTGACGCCTGTGGTCATCTTCATGTGTTCCGACGATGCGCCGACGGGCAAGACATTCCATGCCGGCAACGGCCGATTCTCGTGCAGCGCGACGTTCATCAACGAGGGCGTCGAACTCGGCCTGGACGTGACCTACGAAGATCTCGTAGAGAAGAGGGATCAGCTAGTCGACATGGATAACATTCGGGAGATGTCCGCGCTGATTCGCGTGATGCAACAGCAGCAGAAAAAGTAGCTCGCAACACGGAGTGGCCGCTTGTCGGGTGTGGCCAGCCGACAGCGTGCGGTTTCGCAGAACCTGTTCGTGTCGCGGCTACCTAAACCGTTTACCTGGATCGATCAGGGGCTGGCACATGAGCAGCACATTTCTGTAGTCGTGCCGAAGTCGATGAGGTCGACCACGCTCCATCTCAATCGCTACGCAAGAAATACCGGCACGTCGAGCAATCCGGCTGCCTTCCTTAGCTGACCATCAAGCGACGAAATTGGCAGCCCGGTTCTAGCTGACAGCTCCAGGTAGGACGCATCGTAGCTTGTCAGATGGAACGACCGAGCAATGGCCATAGTTCGGCTGAATGCTTGCTCTGAAGTGCGCGCGTCCGACGTTATCCTCAACGCTTCCAACTGTTGGATGAATCGTTCCGTTTCGATTGGATGAATCCGGCGTTCACGTTCTGCACCAAGTAGGACATTGCTGACCTCCAGGTACCACAATGAGGGCACAATGGCTTCGATGTCGCCGAGTTGGTCCAGGACGCGCCACGCATACTCCTGGTCTCGCTTTCTATCGGTCTCCAGAATCCACCGCATGGTCACGGATGCATCCAGCACGAATCCGGTCATTTCCGACCCTTGTCCTTCAACTCATTCAATTCAGCATTCGTGACACGGTATTTACCGGCAGCCTTTCGGATATTGTTGATGGCGTTCTTCGCGCGCAGCTTTTCGGCTGCACGGCTTGGCACCAGGTCAGCTATTGGTCTGCCTCTATTCGTGATCGTGAAACTCTCGCCCCTTTCGACCCTTCTCAAGATCTCAGGGAGCCTGGTTTTGGCATCGTAGGATCCAATTTCCGTTGACATTGAGCACAACCTTTGTAGACCACCTATCTGGTCTAGATAGGCTTTATAGACCACTTATCTGGTCTATTATATGCTCAATAGACCGGAATGCCAGCGTATCAGCGTTGCCGGACCATCACTAATCCGGCAACGACTCGTTTCCTATTTGCCGAGAGCCCTGCCACTTACTTGCGATTCAGAGCTGCAAGCGAAATGCAGGAATGAATACAGGACACTCAGTCAAATACATGGGGTCCTGTGTTCTTTGTTGCGAGTCTACGGACATCTATTAAGGACAAAAGAGGACACACACCAAACTCGACTAGGAAGGACAAAAGAGGAACACACACCAAACTCGACTTACATCGCTGTAGGAGAGTCACTTATCGTCAGGACAAAAGAGGACACACGCCAAACTCGACTTACATCGCTGTAGGAGAGTCACTTATCGTAGGGAAACGAGGACACACACCAAACTCGACTTACGTGGCTGTAGGATAGTCACCTAGCCGTCGGTGCGATATCTCCTGCCGATGTAAGCCGGCAGTGGCGTGTGTCCTCTTGTACTTTTGGCGTGTGTCCTCTTGTACTTACCCATTGAGATCTGACGGGAGAGATTCGGGGACAGAATCACCAACACCCACTTCAAGGTCAGCCTCAGGAACTTTCTGGATCTGTCCGACCGGTCCGGGACGTATGACCGTCAATACGGCCACTCAAATCAACGTTGCCGGTACCTGAACAATGTTTTCCGCTAATGTCTTCACTTCCGTTGAGTTGTTGATGACAATGCCCACCGGTAGTGAATTGTCTGAAACGAATCTTTTTAGCGATGCTATCTGGGTTGATCGAGTTGTCATGCCGAATTTTATCTCAATGGGTAATACGCCAAAGCTACCTTCCAACACCAAATCGACTTCTGCGCCATGCTTGGTTCGATAGTAGTAGTAGTTCCAGTTAGTAGCTTTGCTACATTGAATTCCCTTGATGATTTCTTCGATGATGAAGGATTCGAAATTCTGACCTACGTTGGCTGAACGAATCAACTTCTCTCTGCTGTCAATATTGGCGAGAAAATGAGTTAAACCGGAATCCCGGAGAATTCCCTTGGGCATCTTTACAGCAGATTTGGACGTTGACTTTTCATAAGACGGAATCATCCGCCAAACGAATGTCTTGTCTGCGATCTCAAGATAGTCCCGTATCGTGACCTCAGAAGTATCGAGTGATCTGCCCAATTGTGCCTTGTTAATAATCGTGCCGGACAGCTCTGATAACGTTGAAACAAAACGTCTGTATTTTATCGAATCCAATCTGGGAAACAGTCTCCTGACGTCTCTCTCAATGTAGAGCCGAAAGTAATTCTGCATCCAGGTCCGGAAATAGTCATCGCTTTTGGCGAGAACGGGTTCGGGATAGCCGCCATACAGGAAGTCGTTGACTACGTCACGTTCCTTGGTCACGGGAGTCCCCAGTTCGTCCAATGTGGCGGTCGATAGTTGGCTGCTGAATATCTGGTAAAAGGGCGGCAATGGTTCTTGATGCAATTCATTCATTTTGAGCGTACCGAGTTCCACCATGCCTAACCGGCCAGCTAATGACTCGCTTGCTTGTCTGATCAGTTCGGGCGAACTTGAGCCGGTCAGAATAAATCGGTTCTTCTGATTTCTGTCCGCATCGATAACTCCTCTTAAATGCCTAAACAATTCAGCAAATTCTTGCGCCTCATCGATAATGATGTTGCCGGGATATTCGCTGAAGAAGAAATCCATATCAGACGAAATGAAATCAAGATCGTTCATGTTTTCCAGATCGAAATATTTCCAGTTTTCTCTCACTTGTTTGGCAAGCGTGGTCTTACCGGATTGCCGGACACCCAGTATCAGCACAGCTGGGAATATCTCTAACAGCGCGTTTACCTTGGCGGCACAATTTCTTCGTAGCATGTTGTCTTGAATATGAACCGGTAATATCCTAATTGTGCGCTAGGAATATACCGGTGTCAAGCATGCTGAGAGCCTGTTTGGTTCCGATTGGGCGTCTCTTCCACACACAAGGTGTGAATTCTCTGCCTTGACGGCTGACGTCGATGGAATGTGAGGGTGAGCGAGATCCCACCCGCTGGTAGGGGCGTTAAGAATAGTGTGGAGGCGTCGCGGAATAGCCTGGCAGGTGGGAAGATATGAAGTTTGAACCGCATTTCTCCAACAAAGGAACAAGAGGACATACACTAAACTCGACTTACGTGGCTGTAGGAAAGTCACCTAGCCGTCAGTGCGATACTCCTGCCGATGTAAGCCGGCATTCGCGTGTGTCCTCTTGTACTTGTCCTCGACTTACGTGGCTGTAGGAAAGTCACCTAGCCGTCAGTGCGATACTCCTGCCGATGTAAGCCGGCATTCGCGTGTGTCCTCTTGTACTGCTTAAGCCGGCATTCGCGTGTGTCCTCTTGGACTCGTCAGCAATCGCGTGTGTCCTCTTGTACTCTGTCAGTTTAAAGCGGCCGGAGTGCGGACCCGAGTCGAGGCTCGGCCATCGCGTCCCGGTGGCTGGACGTAGCTGCTCTCGATGCCCGTCTTGACCTCGAGGGTGCCGCCTATGTCGAGGAAGGTGCTGTTGTCCTCGGTGTAGGCGGGCCATTCGATCAGGCCTTCGACGCTCGGATCGCCAGTCCTGGCGAACTGCGACCACATCTGCAGAGTCCACTCCGCCACCTCGTCGTCGAGCCCGTCGGTTCCCGGGTCGTCGGACGTGCAGCCGCCGCTACGGGAGAGGTAGAGAATCGTCGGTGACAGCAGCCCTTCCGGGATATAGCCGAAGACGTAGGGGATCTCGATACCGTGGAAGGCAACGCACGGCTCGTTGCGCCAGCCGGCGGGCACGTGCGAGAAGCTGTAGAGGTAGGTGCTTGACGACCCGGTCGAGCTGTGCACGTTGCCGAGCATGGGGACACTCGTTCGCAGCGATCGCTCGCCGGTGTTGGCGCCAACTATCAGCGGTACGCCGTGCTGCTCGCCCTGCACGAAGGTGGCGTCGACCGACTCGGGAAGAACCCATCCGTCGACTGTCACATTGGTGCGGAAACCCACCTCCCGGTCAGAAGCCGCGGCGACGAGGTCTTCCCAACTCGCCGATCGCAGGGCAGCCAGCACGTCTTCTTCGTCCTGCAGGCCGAGCTTGGCCGCGATCCTTTCGCCCCGCTCCTCAGCGTTCTCGAGCGTGGTGCTCCTCCCTGGAGCGACGAGGCCCGAGCCGCTCTGGACGATAGCCTTGTGGAAGAGGCCCGCCGAAAGGGGCGACGACATCACCGAGAGGGTCTTCGTACCGCCTCCGGATTCACCGAAGATCAGAACTTTGTCCGCGTCGCCCCCGAACGCCTCGATATTAGCCTGGACCCATTCGAGAGAAGCGATGAGATCCAGCGTTCCATAGTTTCCCGAAGCCCCGTGCTCGGACTCCCCCGTCAGCGCTGGATGCGCCATATACCCGATCGGACCCAGGCGGCTGTTGACCGTCACCAGCACGATGCCGTGCCGGGGCAGGCCGTCGTGGTTGTAGGTGTCCAAGTTCGCGCTGCCGATCGTCAGGCCTCCGCCGTGGAAGAACACCATCACCGGGAGCCGATCAGCGGTGGACTCCGCCGGTGTGCTGACGTTCAGGTGCAGGCAATCCTCGCTCATGCCTCCGGTGCCGATGAGGCTCGTCCTCTGCGGGCACCGACTTGCCCACTGAGTGGCGTCGCGGACGCCCTCCCACGCCGCCGGAGGCCGAGGCGCCTTCCAGCGAAGGTCACCGACCGGGGGGGCTCCGTAGGGGATGCCCTTGAAGATTCGGACGACCGCTCGCTGCACGTCCGACGACGAGCCCTGGACCTTCCCGACGCTCGTAGTGATGACGTCGGTGATCCCGGAAGCGGCCGGCGAGCCCTCTGCGTCATGCGTACTCTCGCCCGCGGTGGCTCCCTCCCACCAGGCCGTCATCGCGCAGGCGGCGAGACCGGCCACGACCAAAAAATACATGTGTCCCAGCTTCTTCATGGCGTCACTCCAAGGGTCCATCGAGCCCATCGCAGCCCGACACGTCCTTCGTTGAGATGAGGATTGCGACCCGTACTTTAACATGGGTCTGCACATGAGCTATCAGACTTCGCGAGGGGAGCAGCGCGATATCGATGTGTCCAACAAGATTTCACGCATTCTTAAAGCCTGTTGGCCCTTCTTGCTAAGAGACACTTCTGCTAATTTGAACTGAAGCAGAGGAGTTTCAAATGAGCATGTCAAACACAGAAAAACACGTTTAGGATATACGACGCAAGACCCGCCATAAGTTTTCATCAGAAGAGAAAATAAGAATAATGTTGGATATCTCTCTAATCGGAAGTAGGAAGCCAGAACCACGCTGAAACATAGCCGTGATTACTGTTTTAGATAGGCAGAAGCGTCAATTTACAGAAAAGCATCGCGGCTGGCTTTATGGTGGACTTACGAAGCTGAAAATGTCGACTCAGTGAGATCTAATCTGGTAACTTCTCAATAAGTCAGTGCAACGTACTGGACTCCCAGAGCAGCATGGGGTATATTTCAACCCATGCAAGCTACCCAGTTTCTCCAAGGTCGAACAATTACGTCGGATGATGTCGTTTATATT
>Ga0187827_10009141_pt1 | contig 10562 bp, 11 predicted proteins | sample ETNtaG_39_FD_167969 | JGI IMG/M metagenome (GOLD analysis project Ga0187827, IMG submission 167969) | Marine microbial and viral communities from oxygen minimum zone, Eastern Pacific Ocean - ETNP2014_SV_150_PacBio MetaG (Illumina Assembly) | ecosystem: Environmental > Aquatic > Marine > Hypoxic... | reverse complement strand
TTTGGCTTTAGGAAAAGGTTTTTGGCAAGTGTTTGTAGCAGTAGGGCTAACTATGTGGGTTGAAGTTGCCCGTATTGTTAGAGGGCAAGTTTTGTCTATTCGAGAACTAGAATATGTGGAAGCAGGGAAGGCTTTGGCTTACAAACCTTTTCGGATAATTTTTAAACATATTTTACCAAATGTTGTAGGACCTGTGATTGTAATTTCTGCAGCTAATTTTGTAGCAGCTATTTTGATTGAGGCAGGTTTATCTTTCTTAGGAATTGGCGCACAACCGCCTATGCCTAGTTGGGGAGGGATGATTAAAGATCATTATGCTTATATTATTATGGATAAAGCCTATTTGGCAATTATACCAGGTTTGGCTATTATGAGTTTGGTTTTAGCTTTTATGCTTTTAGGAAATGGTTTACGTGATGCTTTTGATGTGAAGGATTAAAATAATCTTTAATATAAAACAATAAAAAATGGATTTATTTATTTCAGCAGTTATTATTTTCTCTTTAAGAGTAGCTGATCAAAGTTTAGGAACTATGAGAGCTAGATTAGTTAGTAGAAAGAAACCAATATATGGAGCACTAATAGGGCTTATTGAATCAGTAATTTGGATAATTGCAGTAGCAAAAGTGATTAGCGATATTAATGAGCCAATTTTAATAGCAGGATATGCAATTGGATTTGCTGCTGGAACAATACTAGGATACTATGCAGAAAGAATACTTGGATTGGGAGATGTAGAGATTAGAGTATTTGCATCTACTAAATCACCTAGTGTGGCAGAGGCATTAAGAGAAAAAGGTTTTGGAGTTACTATAATTAATGGTGAAGGAAAAGATGGGACTGTAAAAATATACTGGTGTATAATACCAAGAAGAAAACTGAAATCCGCTTTAAAAATTATTAAAAAAGTTAATCCTGATGCGTATATTACAACAGATTCAGCAAATCCTACTTCACTTAAGAAGTAACTAAAAAACTAACAACCCTCCAATAAAAATTACAACTCCAACAAGTAGTAAAATAAGAGTGTAAGGTAAAATTTCTTTTGCTTTTAATCCTGTAATTCCCAATAACGGTAATGCCCAAAAAGGTTGTAGCATATTAGTAAGTTGATCGCCATAAGCTAATGCCATTACGCTTTTTGGTATGCTTACTCCTAATTGTGTGGCCGCATCCACAATAATAGGTCCTTGCACAGCCCATTGTCCGCCACCACTTGGCACAAACACATTTACAATTCCCGCACTAATAAATGTAAAAATAGGAAAGGTAGTTTCATTAGAAATATTCACAAAGAAATCAGACATAATTTGCACCATTCCAGAGTGGTTCATAATACCCATAATTCCAAAATAAAGAGGGAATTGTATCAAAATCCCTGAGGCACCACTAATGGCGTTATCTATTGCTTTTAAGAAACTAAAAAATGATTTGTGCATCACAATGGTTAGCCCTAATAGCACTAAATTAATATAGTTTGGATTTATTACTTTTAAAGAGATAGTGTCAGGTAAAATAAATGCTTTGTAAAAAGCATAAAATAAAATTACACCACCAAAAATCCAAGCTAATATTTTAGAATGATCTAGCTTTTCGGCTCCACTTATCTCTACCTCATTCATTTTTTCTTCTGCTTCTATTAGGATTATAGTTCCGTTATTCTTTTTTCCTAAATAATACATCAAAAACGGAAGAACAATTAGTAAAACAATACTAATACTAATATTCATGGTAGAAAAAACTGTTTCTGCTTGTGAGATAACGCCAATCTTATCTGCTAAAAAATGACCTTCTTCTGCAATTTTTATAGGTGCAGAACCAGAGATTCCTCCATGCCAAACCATAAGGCCTGAGTATCCTGAAGCTCCAATTAAAGGGTAGTTGAGTTTGATACCTTTTGCACTCGCATGTTCTCCCACTTTTCGAGTAAATATAGCGCCAGAAATTAGCCCTAAACCCCAATTAAAAAAGGAAACTAAAAGAGTAAAAAAAGTAATTATAGCTGCAGCATTTGCAGTGTTATTACAATATTTTGTTCCTTTTGAAATTAAATTACTGATGGGCTTGCTAAGGGCTAAAGTATGCCCAAGTACTAGCATTAGCATCATTTGTAAGGCAAATACTAAAAGTGGCGAGTGCCAAACTCCTTGTTCCCAGAAAGATAAAAGCTGAAGAAAATGATTTTCTTCAATTTTAGATTGAGTAATAAAAAAGGCTAAAATAAAGGTAAAAAAGGTAAGCAGTACTGCAATGGTAAATGGAGTTGGCAGTACCGATTTAAACAACTTTTCAAACCGATTAGCAAGATTCATTTTTAAAAAGGTAAATCGTCTTCTTCAGTTGCAGGAGCATCAAAAACTGGTGGCTCTTCCAGACCTATATTCTCATTAGTATTTGCTACACCTACTTTTTCAATTCTCCAAGCATCAATATTGTGAAAATACCTTCCATTCCACTCTTTTGAAGATAGATTGAAGGACACTTCAACTTGATCCCCCTCATTGTAATGTTCTAACATCGCAATTTTATCTTCTCCAAATAACTGAAAACAGATCTCTGGGTTGTACTGGGAACCAGTATCCAATAAAAAAGATTGTTTTTTCCACTCATTCCCTGCCTTAGAAGTCCCGCTTTCTACACTTAATTTTCCGCTAATCTTTCCTTTTACTGATAAACTCATCTTTATTTTTTTAAAATTGAAAAGCAAATATAAAACTAATAATCTTCCTATTTGCTATTATGGAGAAATGTTAAAAAATAATATATTTGTCATCCAATTTTGCGGGTGTGGTGGAATTGGTAGACACGCCAGATTTAGGATCTGGTGCCGCAAGGCATGGGGGTTCGAGTCCCTTCACCCGTACCAAATAAAAAGTAAGCTATAGCTTACTTTTTTACATACATCCCTTTTTATTATCAGATAAATAAATGTATTTTTGCAAGCCTTTTAAAAATAAAAATATTTATGAAAATTACACAAAGTAAAACCAAAGATCTAATGGCAACTCTAAAGGTGGAAGTAGTAGAAAAAGATTATAGAGAAAATGTAGACAAGATCCTTAAAGATTACCGAAAAAATGCTCAAATGCCAGGTTTTCGTAAAGGTAAAACGCCTATTTCTATTATCAATAAACAATACAAAACTTCAGTAACAGTTGAGCAGGTAAACAAAATTATTCAAGACGAATTATATAAACATATTACCGAAAAGAAAGTGAATGTTTTGGGAAGTCCAATGCCAAAAAAAAATGATAAAACCATTGACTGGAAGAATGATGTAGATTTTTCCTTTGATTTTGAGATAGGTTTAGCTCCTGACTTTGATGTAGAGATTACAGCAAAGGATAAATTGAATTACTATATAATAAAGGCAGATGAAAAACTTGTTGAGCAGTATTGCAATGATATAGCAAAGCGCTATGGTACTATGCAAAATTTAGATAAGTCGGAGGAAGGAGATTTGGTTTTTTGTAATATTGAACAGTTAGATGTAGATGGGAATGTTATGGAGAAAGGAATAAAAAATGAAGCAACTGTTTCTATGGATTTTATTGCTGACAAAAAAATCAAAAAGCAATTTACAGGTGTAAAATCAGGGGAGATCCTAAAAATTAATGTAATAAAAGCTTTTACCAATCATTCTGATTTGAGTGCAATGTTAAACGTATCACATGAGGAAATTCACAATATATCATTAGAAGATTTCCAATTTACTGTAAAAAAAATTAGCAGATTAACTCCTGCAAAATTAGATAAAGTACTGTTTGATAAAGTTTATGGAGAAGGTAATGTAAAAACACTTACAGCATTTAAAACAAAAATTACAGAAGAAACAGAAATGAGTTTTATAGCAGAAAGTGATAGAATGCTAAAAAATGATGTGGTAACGTATTTATTAGATAAAAACAAATTGAATTTGCCAAATGATTTTCTAAAAAGATGGCTGGTGCAAACTTCTGAAAAGCCAACTACATTAGAAAAAGTAGAAAGTGAATACGAGATGTATTCTAAAAGCTTAAAATGGCAACTTTTAGAAAATAAAATCTTGAAAAGATATGATATAAAGGTTACTCAGGAGGATGTAGAATCCCACACCAAAGAGCTAATTGCTATGCAAATGAAGCAATACGGACAACCAGAAGGAGATGAAAAGCAATTAATGGATATTACAAATAAGATTCTTAAAAATGAAGAGGAAAGAAAGAAAGTTTACGATCAGATCTTTGACAAACGAACACTTACTGTTTATAAAGAACATTTCAAACTTACTGAAAAAACTGTAACTTATGATGAATTTGTTAAATTAGCATCTGAAAAATAATTCTTCATTTGATTATTAAACCTAATAAATAATAACAAAATATCATGGATTTCGGAAAAGATTTTAAAAAATTTGCTAATAAAGATAGAGGAATTAGTAGTATAACTTTAGATAATTTTACTTCAGCATACGCTAATTATATTTCACCAACAATTATAGAAGAAAGGCAATTAAACATTGCAACTATGGATGTTTTTTCTCGCCTAATGATGGACAACATCATTTTTTTGGGTGTTCCTATTAACGATTATGTAGCTAATATTATTCAAGCTCAATTACTGTATTTGGATTCATTAAATCAGGATAAGGATATTTTGATTTATTTGAATACACCAGGAGGGAGCGTATATGCTGGACTTGGAATTTATGATACTATGCAATATATTAGTTGCGATATTTCTACCATTTGTACAGGTATGGCAGCTTCTATGGGGGCAGTTTTGTTATGTGCTGGGGCAAACGGGAAGCGATCCGCTTTAAAACATTCAAGAGTTATGATTCATCAACCACTTGGAGGTACTAGTGGTCAAGCATCTGATATTGAGATTACAGCGAAAGAGATTCAAAAACTAAAAAAAGAATTGTACGAGATTATTGCTAGCCATTCAGGACAAAGCTATAAGCAAGTTTGGAAAGATGGTGATAGAGATTTCTGGATGACATCTGATGAAGCCTTGAAGTATGGAATGATAGATGAGGTACTTGTAAGCAACAAATAAGAATGCCAGATAAGGAATCTATAAAATGCTCTTTTTGCGGAAGGGATAAGCAAGATACTAATGTACTTATTGCCGGTATTAATGCACATATTTGTGATTCTTGTATCGATCAGGCAATTGGCATTGTTGATGCTGAAAAGTCAGGAAAAAACACTTCAGAATTAAGCGAGCATTTTAAGTTACTTAAACCACAAGAAATAAAAAATCATCTGGACCAACATGTTATTGGACAAGATGATGCTAAGAAGGTGTTGTCGGTTGCTGTATACAATCATTATAAGAGATTATTACAACCAAAGAAGAAAGAGGAAGAAGTTGAGATTGAGAAATCAAATATAGTAATGGTTGGAGAAACAGGCACTGGGAAAACCCTTTTAGCACGAACAATTGCTAAGATCTTGAATGTTCCTTTTTGTATAGCAGATGCTACTGTACTTACTGAAGCGGGTTATGTTGGGGAAGATGTAGAAAGTATTTTATCTCGTTTGTTACAAGTAGCCGATTATGATGTAAAAGCTGCTGAAAGAGGAATAGTTTTTATTGATGAAATAGATAAAGTTGCCAGAAAAAATGACAATGCATCTATCACAAGAGATGTAAGTGGAGAAGGCGTGCAACAAGCTATGCTAAAACTATTGGAAGGATCGGTAGTGAATGTACCACCACAGGGAGGCAGAAAACATCCTGAACAAAAATTGATTGCTTTAGATACTGCTAATATATTATTCATATGTGGAGGTGCTTTTGATGGAATTGATAAAAAAATTGGTAGTAGACTAAATACTCAAACTATTGGCTATAAAAAAAGATCTGAAGAAAATGTGTATAAGAAAAATCTCTTGCAATATGTTGCTCCTCAAGATTTAAAGTCTTTTGGCTTAATCCCAGAGCTTATTGGAAGAATGCCAATTCTCACACATTTAGCCTCTTTGGATAAAGTTACTTTAAGAGCAATACTTACTAAGCCAAAAAATGCACTTATTAAGCAATATCAGAAATTGTTTGAAATGGATGAAATTAAACTTTCATTTGATGAAAAAGTATTGGATTTGATTGTAGAAAAAGCAATTCAATTTAAATTAGGAGCAAGAGGTTTACGCTCTATCTGTGAAGCCATAATGCTTGACGCTATGTTTGAAATTCCTTCAGAGCAAAACAAAACCAAGCAGTTGAATATTACACTTGCTTACGCTAAAGAGAAATTAAAGAAAGTTTCGATAAAAAAATTAAAGGCAGCTTAGCGTACAACTACAAGATGGGTTTCCCCATTTATAGTAACTGAGAAATTGCAATTACATTCACCTGACCCATAATTTATTTCTCTTGCAGAATTCCCATCAGGAGTAATTTTAACCTTTCCACTTACTACGACACATTTTTCATTATAGGTAATACTATCTTGCAAACAGCCTAAATTAACATTTAAGGTGTCAGTTATTGTAACGGTAAAATCTTTATTGTTTAAACCATTTCCGCTTGCATTACCCACAACTTTATATTTATCATCAAAAGGGTTTAAAGTAGTGTTTATTCCTGTTTCCCAGATTCTAGTTCTACTTGTTTGCCAATCAATTATTCCTGATGTAGTAGTAATATGTATATCCGCTTCAATATCAAAAAGCATTTTATTATTCTCATTCATTCCTAAGTTGGTAACTGTTCTACTCCCCTGGATCCAATTGGTGCTATTCACATAATAATGATCAAAAGTAGTTGTAATTTGAGCAAAAGAATCTCTGTAAGGAGCAGTGTAGATTACAATTATTCTCCCTCTTCTTAATTTACCGTATTTATCTAAACAATCTACATCACCAAAATCAATAATTAAAGTATCAGTATCTGATGAGTCGGAAGCCATTGATTTATAATTTACACATGAAGATTTTCTAAGTCCATTATTGTTAAATCCATCTTCCACTATTCGCCCAAGATCATTCAAAATATTTTCAGCAAACAAATGGTCTTGAGAAGCTTGAGTACTATTATCTACTATTTCTTTCTCACAACTATAAAATAACACTCCTAAAATACTTAAAGCTAAAAAAGTTTTTTTCATTGTTTATTTTTTTGTAAAACTACTGATTTTTCTCTAAAGTGATAAAGTCAAAATCGTAGGCGTGTTTATCATCTGTTTTATTTATTGTTTTACTCTCCTCGCCCCACTTATTATTTAATTCAGGAAAAAAGGTATCGCCATCAAATGAATGATAAACCTTTGTAAGGTAGATTTTATCTATTAGATTTTTCTCAAGAGCAATTCTATATATCTGTCCGCCACCAATAATAAAAGCCTCATTTTCGCCATTACTCTTAGCAACTTTTAATGCTTCTTCTACTGAATTAACAACTACACAGCCTTCAGCTGTATAATCAGATTGTCTTGTAATCACAATATTCGTTCTATTTGGGAGAGGCCGATATTTATGAGGAATAGATTCAAAATTCTTTCTCCCCATTATTACATGATGCCCTGTTGTAGTTTCCTTGAAAAATTGCATGTCTTTTGGCAAATGCCAGATAAGATCATTATCTTTTCCAATCACACCATTTTCGGCTACTGCAACTATTAATGAAACTTTCATTTACTCTTTTTTTACTTTATAATAAACACCTCTATCTGCCAAATAATCTCGTACAAATTTATAATGTTCTCCCAAATATTCGGGTGGAGAGATGCCAATTCTTTTATAATCTCCATTCACCACTAAATTTGCAACTGCTGTACAAGTAAAACCTGTGGTTCTGGCCATGGAAATAGTTCCATCTTGGAATCTATCCAATAAATTATATTGATAAATAACTTTCTTATTTTCTTCAATACCTTTTATTATAATTCTCATAATAGTAAAATCTTTATCTCCTTCTTTCATTTCCCATTTTGGGAAAAGTAGTTTTGATGTAACATCTATAGGGCGAATCATCTGACCATTTACTTCAATCTCATCATAAGAAAAGAACCCACTTTCTCTCAAAACTTTCAAATACTCTACACACCCAGGATAACGCAAAGTTTTTTCAATCATATTTGGTACATGTTTCATAGTTTCTATCAGAGTTCTCAAACCATCAGAATTCCAACTTTCCAATGGACCAATATCTTCAAAATCTATAATCTCGGTATCTGATAAAGCTTCTTTTGTAATCATCTTTCTATCTTTTACAAAACGAGCAGGACGCACATATTCTTCAATTACATCAATGGGAGAAAAAACGGCTTGATATTCATATGGCCATTCTCTTTTTTCAGGTAGTCCGCCAACCAAACATTCGTAATCGGTAATTTGCATCTTTCCATCATGATGGCCGAAAATGATATTCCCCATACCAGGAGCTACTCCGCAATCCATTACAGCTACAACTCCTTTTTCTTTTGCAAGTTCATCCAATCCGAAAGGATCTTCAGGGTAGAAGGAGATATCTACAATGTTTTTACCAGATTCAATTACATCCTTCATCATTTGATAACCCATAAAACCAGGAACAGCACCTACTACTAAATCAAAATCTTTTATCAAATCCTGCAAAGTGGTTTTATCTGAAATATCTGCACAAATAGTTTTTATACCACTTAGTCTTTCTAAATTTCTTTTTGAAATATCAATTGAAGTGACTTCATGCTCTTTGGATAAATCCTTAGCCATAACACCACCAACTAAACCTGCACCAAGTACGACTATCTTAGCCATTATACCGCTACTTTTCCTTTTATATGAGGATGAGGTCCATAATTCATTAACTCAAAATCATCAATAGTAAAATCAAAAATATTTTTAACATTAGGATTGATCTTCATGATTGGTAATTTCTTACAATCTCTACTGAGTTGTAATTCTACTTGCTCAAAATGATTACTGTAAATATGTGCATCACCAAAAGTATGTACAAAATCGCCAACTTCTAAATTGCAAACTTGTGCCATCATCATTGTTAAGAGTGCATAAGAAGCTATATTGAAAGGAACTCCTAGAAATATATCGGCACTTCTTTGATACAGTTGACATGAAAGTTTCCCGTCTGCTACATAAAACTGAAAGAAAGCATGACAAGGAGGTAAGGCCATTTGTTCAATTTCTCCTACATTCCAAGCGCTTACAATAATTCTTCTACTATCCGGATTGTTTTTAAGTGCGTCTACTACTTGTGTAATTTGATCAATGTGTTTTCCATCTGGTGCTGGCCAAGATCTCCATTGGTAACCATAAACATGACCTAGATCTCCATTTTCATCTGCCCACTCATCCCAAATACGCACCCCATTCTCTTTTAGATATTTAATATTGGTATCGCCTTGTAAAAACCAAAGTAATTCATGAATGATAGATTTTAAATGCAACTTTTTTGTAGTAATACATGGGAACCCTTTAGATAAATCAAAACGCATCTGATGACCAAAAACACTTTTAGTTCCTGTTCCTGTTCTATCTGCTTTTAGCGTGCCTTTTTGCATCACGCGTGTCATTAAATCTAAATATTGTTGCATTTATTCTATAACTATTCGTTTTTTAAGGACATTGTTCGCTAAAGTAGTGGTGAGGGTCTATATTATTATTCCCTACTGTCCAATTAGCAGTAGACCAAGCAGCATTATCAACGTCTATACAGTATAGTAGAGGGTTATTATTACATATAAAGTCAATGTGATTAGTATTATTTCCATTTCTTACATCAAGTGTGGTGAGTTGATTATTACCACAAATCAAATAAGTTAAAGCAGAATTATTGCTTACATCAAGGCTTGTTAGTTGATTAGAATAAGAAACCAACTCAATTAAAGCAGTATTTTGACTTACATCAAGACTAGTTAGATTATTGGAATAACACTCAAGCAAAATTAAAGCAGTATTATTACTTACATCTAAAGAGGTGGGGTTATGATTATAACTACATCTCAAATGAGTTAAAGCAATAAAATCCTCTATTCCTGTTAAGTCAGAAATATTTTTATTATTCACATTTAAATGAGTGACTGTATTTATCATTGAAGTATAAACATAATTATCCAAAGGACCAATATCATATCCAAGATTAATTAACTCTTGCTCAAAATTATCATCAGGAACATAAGTTAGTCCATTATTACCTGTATTTGTTGGTTCTTCCTCTTCTTTCTTGCAAGTTGTAAAAAGGAGAGGCAAGCAAAGTAAAATTGCAATTAATTTTTTCATAATTATAAAATCATTCCTACAATTACAGCTGTAAAAAGGGAAGCTAATGTTCCTGCAATTAAAGCTAAAATTCCTAATCTAGATAAATCTCCTTTCCTATTTGGAGCCAAAGCTCCAATTCCACCAATTTGTATTCCAATTGAAGCAAAGTTGGCAAAGCCACATAAAATATATGTAGCGATTATTATAGATTTCTGTTCCACAAATGCTCCTGCATTTTTCATTTCTCCAAGCGATACATAGGCTACAAATTCATTTAATACCGTTTTTTCTCCAAGTAGTTGTCCTACCAAAAACATATCTTCCTTACATACTCCCATTAGCCAAGCAAGAGGTGCTCCTATATAACCTAAAATC
>Ga0187827_10009140_pt1 | contig 10564 bp, 9 predicted proteins | sample ETNtaG_39_FD_167969 | JGI IMG/M metagenome (GOLD analysis project Ga0187827, IMG submission 167969) | Marine microbial and viral communities from oxygen minimum zone, Eastern Pacific Ocean - ETNP2014_SV_150_PacBio MetaG (Illumina Assembly) | ecosystem: Environmental > Aquatic > Marine > Hypoxic... | reverse complement strand
TGTGCCTTTTGATCATTTGTATTCAAGGATTGTATTGCTGGATAAACTGAAAGAATTAAATTTAGACGAAGAAAGCGGTGTTGTGCTGGCGCCGGATGTAGGATCGGCAAAAATGAGTCAGTCTTATGCAAAAAAATTAAATGTGGGATTTGCACTTATTGATAAGCGCCGCCCAAAACGTAATAAAACTGAAGTAGCAAATTTGGTTGGTGATTTAAAATATAAGGATGTACTGATAATTGATGATATGATAGATACGGCAGGAACATTGTGTAATGCAGCAGAAACAGCGGTAAATAAAGGTGCGAAATCTGTTACAGCAATTGCAACACATCCTGTTTTATCAGGAATGGCGATAAAATCATTGGAAGAATCGCCTATTTCAAAAGTCATGGTATGTGACACTATTAAATTAGGTGAAGAAAAAATATTTGATAAACTCGAAATTATTTCGGTTGCAGAAGTTTTTGGAGAGTCTATTAAAAGGATCGTAGAAGGAACATCTCTAAGTTCTCTGTTCCGTGGTTTCAACTAAATTGCAGGAGTAAAAAAATGGCAAACGAACATCAAATTGATATTAATAAACGTGATAACACCGGGAAAAAGGGAGTTAAACAGTTGCGGAGAAAGGGAAGTATACCCGGTATTTATTATTCCCCGACTTCCGAAAGCAGTACACCGATTTTTCTTACTCAGAGCGAATACCATGAAGCAGTAAAATCAGGGGCACGTATTTTTAATATATCAGTTGGAGGCAAAAAACAAACGGTACTTTTTAAATCTGTTCAATACCATCCGGTTACGGAGCAGGTGTTACATATTGACCTTTATGGCATAAGAATGGATAAACCTATTAATATAAAAATTCCGGTACATCTTACCGGAGACTCCATCGGTGTTACTGAGGAGGGTGGTATTTTGAATCAGGCATCTAACGAAATTGAAATTCAGTGCCTCCCGGCGGATATTCCTGAATTTGTTGAAACGGATATCAGCGAACTGAATTTAGGAGATTCCATAAGTGTCGGGATTATTGAGCTGGATGAAAAATTTACTCTGATTACTCCTGAAGATACCGTTTTAGCATCTGTTACGCATGCCATGAAAGAAATTGAACCTGTTGTTGAAGAGGATGAGGATGAAGTATTCCTGGATGAAGAGGGAGAACCTATTGAAAAAGAAGAAGGTAAAGAAAAAGAAGGTGATAAACCGGCTGAAGAGGGTGATAACAAATCTCAAAGTAAGGACAAAGGAACGGAATCTGAATAATGACAATCCTGGTGGGACTAGGCAACCCCGGCAGGACCTATTCAGATACGAAACATAATTTCGGTTTCTGGGTTTTAGACCGATTTGCCGAAAAAAAATCTTTGATATTTCAAGCCGCGAAAGGCGATTACATCTTGGCAAAAAAAGGAAATCTAATCTGTGTAAAACCTACCGCATTTATGAATAACAGCGGGCGGGCAGTATTAGATGTGAAACAGTTTTTCAAAGCTGAATCGGAAAATTTTATGGTGATCTATGATGATATAGACCTACCTCTTGGAACAATTCGGTTTAGAGATAATGGTGGTGCCGGTGGACATAAGGGTATTGAATCCATCATTTATCATTTAAGATCAGAAAATTTTAACCGCTTGCGGATTGGTATTGCCACCAATGATGAAATGAGACCCGCAGAGAAGTTTGTGCTTTCTCCATTTGAAGAGGATAAAAAAGAATTAGTAAATGAAATGATAAAAAAAGGATGTGAAGGTATAGAATTTTATCTCACACATGAAATAAATGAAACCATGAATCAATTTAATGAAAAAAAATAAAAAGAAAGGTGTAGATGAATAATTTGTATTATGTAATAGGTGCCGGAGTATTAGCCATGTTATTTGCTTTTTGGAAAACAAACTGGATCAATAGTCAGGATGAAGGTACAGACAGAATGAAGCAAATTGGCGCAAGTATTGCAGATGGAGCAATGGCATTCTTAAAAGCTGAATACAGAGTTCTATCAATATTTGTACTAGCTGTTGCTATCTTGCTTGGATTCGCCAACAACGGCAGGTCCGATTCCAACTCTTTGATTGCTCTCTCATTTGTTGTAGGTGCACTTGCTTCTGGCTTAGCAGGTTTTTTAGGAATGAGAGTTGCCACTAAAGCCAATAATCGTACAACAAATGCTGCACAATCCAGTCTTGCAAAAGCATTGAATGTTGCCTTTACCGGAGGTTCTGTTATGGGATTATCCGTAGTAGGTCTCGGTGTTTTAGGTTTATGCGGTTTGTTTATATTTTATACTAACTATTTTGGTTCAGACGCTGATTCTATCGGAATGGTTTTAAATGTAATTTCAGGATTTTCATTAGGTGCTTCATCAATTGCCCTGTTTGCCAGGGTTGGCGGGGGGATATATACCAAAGCCGCAGATGTAGGCGCTGATTTAGTAGGAAAGGTGGAAGTAGGTATTCCGGAAGACCACCCTTTGAATCCCGCAACTATTGCGGATAATGTGGGTGATAATGTGGGTGATGTAGCTGGAATGGGAGCAGATCTGTTTGAATCTTATGTGGGTTCAATCGTGGGATCAATGGTGTTAGGCGCCAGTATTCTTGCATTAGGAAAATTTGATTTGAGCTTTGTGACTCTTCCTTTATTTATCGCAGGAGCCGGTATATTAATATCCATTTTAGGCACATTTATGGTATCTGTGAAAGAAGGTGGAGACCCCCAAAAGGCATTGAACAGGGGAGAGTTCGGCAGTTCATTTATTATGATTGGAGTAATCTATTTATTAATTCAAAATATTCTACCGGCAGAATTTGTACAGAGTGGAACTACCTTTACCAGCATGGGTGTTTTCTGGGCAACCGTCATTGGATTATTGGCTGGCCTGGGAATTGGACTCATCACCGAACATTATACTGGAACGGGAACATCTCCCGTATTATCAATTACTAAACAATCTCTAACGGGGCCCGCTACAAATATTATTGCAGGCTTGGGTGTAGGTATGCAATCCACTGCAATACCCATACTAATTTTGGCGGCTGCTATAATTGGTGCCCACCATTTTGCCGGCCTGTATGGTATCGCCCTGGCGGCTTTGGGTATGCTGGCCAATACGGGTATTCAGCTTGCGGTTGATGCTTATGGACCTATCTCAGATAATGCCGGTGGTATTGCAGAAATGGCAGGGTTACCCCCAGAGGTAAGAGAACGGACAGATAAATTAGATGCCGTTGGAAACACCACTGCCGCTATTGGTAAGGGATTTGCCATTGGTTCTGCTGCATTAACAGCGCTGGCCCTGTTTGCTGCCTTCATGGTACAAAGTGGAATTTCCAGTATTGATATTTCAAATCCAATGGTAATGGCCGGTTTGTTTGTTGGAGGAATGCTGCCGTTTTTATTTTCATCTATGGCAATGGGCGCAGTGGGTCGGGCAGCCATGGCTATGATTGAAGAAGTACGCCGTCAATTTAGAGAAATTCCTGAACTGAAGGCAGCTTTGGAAGTTTTGGCCAAAGGAGATGAATCAAATTGGTCCGAAAAGGATAAATCTACTTATGAAATTGGATTAACAAAAGCTGAACATGGCCGCTGTGTAGAAATTTCTACGGAATCTGCCATTAAGGAAATGGTATTACCCGGCATATTGGCCATATCTTCGCCGGTTTTGGTTGGTTTCATTTTCGGCCCGGAAACTTTGGGTGGTCTTTTAGCCGGTGTAACTGTCTGCGGTGTGCTAATGGCTATTTTCCAGTCCAATGCCGGAGGAGCATGGGATAATGCCAAAAAAATGATTGAGGAAGGGGTGGAAATTAACGGAGAAAGTTTACAGAAGGGATCTGATGCCCACAAAGCTGCAGTTGTTGGAGATACAGTAGGCGACCCATTTAAGGATACTTCTGGACCCTCCCTGAATATTTTAATAAAGTTAATGTCAGTGGTATCATTGGTTATTGCACCATTGATTGCATTATAATTAGGAGTCAATATGAATTATTACGAAACATTATATATAGTACACCCTGCGCTTGATGCGGGTAGATTAAAAGATATAATTACGGGTGTTGATGACAGTCTGAAAAAAATGGGGGGTAATCCCCTGGCTGTTGAGTTATGGGGTAAAAGAAAATTAGCCTATTTTATCGATAAGCAAAAATATGGCACCTACGTGCTTGTTCAATATAATGGTGAGGGGAAATGCACCAGTAATTTTGCCGTCGAGTTGGAACATAATCCAAACATATTGGCATATTTGACAACCAGCATTGAAAAAGATAAGGTCATTGAACAGGAAGAAGATATTGAAACACAAATTGCCGGAAAAACCCGGGAAGCTGAAAGAAGTGAAGCTCAAAGAGGAAAAGGAAAAGAAGTTGTTGTTGTCGAAACTGACATTAAAGAGAGTGATGCCCCTGAAATAAAAAAGGGGGACAAATCCCCAGAAGATGAAAGTGAACAAACAGATTCTTCAACCGAGGAAAGAGACGCTGACTCCACAGAAATTAAGGCAGAAACCACAGAGAGTGAGGATAAAGAAAACGATTCCACAGAAGATGAAACCACCGAAGAATCAAGTGATTCGGAGGCAGATAAAGATGTTGATACTCCAGAGGAAAATTCTGATGCACAAGTGACGGGTGAAGAAAGTTCAGCGGAAATTGCTGAGAGTGAGTCTGATGAAGAAAATACGACTTCCGAAGAATTAACGGAAAAAGAATCCGAAACAAAACAAGAAAAGGCGGAGGATGAACCTGCCGCTGTAAGTGAAGAGGAAAAATAATGGCATTTATAAGCAATCGAAGAATATGTGTTTTCTGTGAAAATTCCAATCAGAAAATAGATTATAAAGAGTTTAAAACCCTTCGGAATTTATTACCGATCAGGGGAAAATAATACCCGGTCACGTTACCGGCGTATGTGCAAAACACCAAAGACATCTGGGAAGGGCAGTTAAACAGGCTCGCAATATTGCACTATTACCCTATTCCGTTGATCCGCGGCATTTTTAGGAGAAATACATGAAAATAATTCTAAATCAGGCTATTGATAGTTTGGGAAATGAAGGTGAAATTATCGATGTAAAGGCAGGATACGCTCGTAATTATCTCATTCCCAAAGGATGGGCAAAACAGGCAACCAAAATTAATATTGCTGCTACTCATAAAGAAATTGAAGCCAAACAAAAAAAAGAAGCCAAAACACGGGACAATTTAGAAGCATTAGGAAAAATACTGGATAAACTCTCATTAAAATTTGAGTTGAAAGCGGGTGAAGAAGGGCAATTATTTGGTTCTGTTACCTCTCAAATGATTGTAGATGCCATTTCTGAAAAAGGGTACACTGTCAATAAAAAAGAAATTGAAATGGAAGAATCTATTAATCATGTTGGTAAATACTTTGTTAATGTAAAGCTTGGGCATGGGTTCGCTGGGCGCGTAAAAATAAAGGTTGCTGAAGAAAAGTAGCCATAGGTATAAAAATGAGTAATAAAAAAGAAACCCTCTTTTTGAGGGTTTCTTTTTTATTTGGAAAATTTCGTAGAAAGATGTCATTCTTACAAAGCAAAAGGCATTCTAAATTATCCCCATGTTTGCTCGGGTCAGTTTTCCAATTTCCAGTTTTAGATCTTTCACCTATAAAATTCCATTATCCTTAAACGGTATAGTACAACCCGGCACCTGTGTGAATGCTCCCATTAACAGACGGCTACAGGCGGGATTTGTTGTTGCTGTGAATAAAGACCCGGGGTATAAGGGAAAAATATTAAATATTGATTCCATTCGTGAAAAAGAACTTCATATTCCTGAAGAACTTTGGCAGACATTGGAATGGATTTCTCAGTATTATATCACACCCTTGGGACAGGTATTGAAAGCCGCGGTACCCAATTCATTTCTAAAATTGTATAAACCAAAGCAGGTTCAATTTGTAAAAATTACTCCGAAAGGGAAAAATGCAATTCCCATATTTGAAAATAAAAAGCCCGCTCAGAAACGGTTATTAGAAGCGCTTGCATGTATTGATGAACCGGTTAAAACAGCATCGCTCACTGATTTTGCTTCATCCCCTCATATCATTTGCAGCCAGTTAGAAAAATCTGGACTTATAGAATCACTTTCTCAACCCCAAATAACAGACCCATTTGAAATAATGGGACAGGGAGAATTTCAGAACATACAATTATCTAAAGAACAACAGGTAGTTGTTGATACCATTCAAAATTCAGAAAAAGGATTTCAACCTTTTTTACTTCATGGAGTAACAGGCTCTGGGAAAACAGAAGTTTATCTTAAGCTGGCACAGACTGTTGTAGAATCTGGAAAATCAGTCTTGGTATTAGTTCCAGAGATTTCCCTTACTCCCCAGGTTGCAAGACGGTTTCGGAAGGCCTTTGGCAGTCGAGTTGCTCTCTGGCATAGCCGAATGACCAAAGCGGAAAAGGGCTGGACCTGGCAGCAGCTGAAAAAGGGCGAATATTCTGTAGTGGTGGGTGCCCGAAGCGCTATCTTTGCTCCCTTGAAAAATCTGGGTCTCATCATTGTGGATGAAGAACAGGAATCATCCTATAAGCAGGAAAACCCGGCGCCTCGCTATCATGCCCGGGATGTGGCAATGGTTCGTGGGAAACAAGCCGGAGCAACCGTGCTATTAACCAGTGCTACGCCATGTATAGAAAGTTACTATAATGCACTGAAAAATAAATTCACACGTCTCAAACTCACCAAGCGCTATGGAAAATCAAGCTATCCGGCGGTAGAGTTGGTTGATATGAAAAAGGAATATTCCGCTGATGAAAGTTCGCTGTTAAGCAAGTCATTGAAACAGGCAATTGATGATAGACTAAAAAATTCAGAGCAGGTGATTATTCTGCAAAACCGCAGAGGCTATTCCCGGGTTCACCAATGTCTGGAGTGCGGTGAGATTAAAATGTGCAAACGATGTTCCGTGGCTCTTACATTTCATCGAACGGATAATAATTTACACTGTCATTACTGCGAGGCAATTGAACCACCAACCTCTAAATGTAATAGCTGTAATTCGGAAAATATGATTTTTGCTGGTTCCGGAACACAAAAAGTTGAAGATGTATTACAGCAGGAATTTCCCAATTCTAATATTTTAAGAATGGATATGGATACAGTCCGCAGCAAAGGTTCGCACATAAAAATTCTCGAAAAATTTGCAAATGGAAAAGCGGATATTTTACTGGGAACACAAATGATTGCCAAAGGTTTGGATTTTGAAAATGTCACACTGGTAGGAGTAATAAACGCCGATTCCGGTTTATTTTTTCCGGATTTTCGTGCGGGTGAACGGGTGTTCCAATTGATTTACCAGGTTGCGGGAAGAGCCGGAAGACGCAGTAAACCTGGCTTGGCAATCATTCAAACCTATAATCCGGAAGATATTTATATCCAGACAGCATCTGCACTAAATACAAAAAAATTCTACAATGTAGCTCTGGCTCAAAGGCAGGAGTTAAACTATCCGCCATTTTCACGAATGGGTCGTATTTTATTTACCGGGGGAAATAAAATAATAGTGAATGATTTTGCCCTGAGAACCAGCAGAAAATTACAGGGTAATCCCAATTATAAAATATTGGGCCCCGCTTCTGCTCCTGTTGAAAAAATTCAAGGCAATTGGCGTACCCACCTTATCATTAAAACAATAGATCGCAATATCAGCAGTCTTCATCAATTTTTATATAGTACAATCGGGTTCACCATATTTGAACGAAAATGGAAAGGGGTTCGCATTCTGGTAGATGTGGATCCGGTTTCCATGCTATAATCATGCTGCGTTTTATTTTATTCATTTTCATTATTAGTGCTCAGGTATTCTCAGACACCTTTCCCACTGCGCTTGGTGACTGCACACTTGAAATTTATGGCGGCAGGGTTGAAGATATCCCTGAGATCGTTCAGCAAATATTGGATGAAACAGAAAATTTGGTTAATGAATTTGGCACGGTTGATTCCCGACCCTTTTCAGTATATATCACCAGTAACATGGATGATTTTCGTGAAAAATCCAAAGGACCTATCCCGGAATGGGGTATTGCGGTTGCCAAATTAAATCCTGACAGGGCAATTTTAAAATCCCCGGGCATTGCCAATATTTCTTTCACCCGAATGAAAGAAGTCATTATTCATGAACTGAATCATATTTACATGTTTCGCATCCCCAATTATTATACTATACCCTCATGGTTTAAAGAAGGCATGGCAATGCGCAGTTCAAATGAGTTTTCGCTTCTGCATAAAATCGAAATATCAAATTCGTATTGGAAAAAACAAACCCTTCCATTGCAACGATTAAGAAATTTTAGTACTTATTCTAAAGGCAGAGTAAAATTGGTTTACGGAGAATCTGTTGCTGCTGTTGAAGCGCTTGAATATTATTATGGCGAAGATATTCTCATTAGTATCTTAAATAAAATGCGTTTGGGTTCAGATTTTCAGCAAGCATTGGAATCTGCCAGCGGTGAAGAATTGTTAGATTTCCAAATCAAATTTGAACTATATCTTGAAAACAATTTTAACTGGGTTTTCCTGCTTCGGGCATCTAAATATATTTTTGTAATATTACCTATCATTTTAATCCTCGGTTATATTTATCACCGCCGCAGAGGAAAAAAGATCGTCAAACAATGGGAAATAGAAGAACAATTAGAAGATTTAGAGAAGAACGAAGAATTACCAAACTGATATCTTTCATTTTTATATTCGGTGGTTCACTATTCGGTTCGGGGTCTTATGAAATTCTGTTTTTTCCACACGATGCCCGGTCTTTATCCCTGCAAAATTCCGTTTCAGCTTTTGATAGTCCTATTCTTCGAAATAACCCCGCCGCCCTTTCAATGCATTCAGATGGGATGGTATATTCATATCTATACCTGCCGGCCAATATACATTCGGGTGAAATTCAACGTATCCACAGATCTGGCAAAGGGATAAAGGCTTCAAGAATATCCATTTTGAATTATGGGGCAATAATTGACAGTAAATTAGAAGACAAAACGTATGCTTTTGATATTCTGTTGGAGGCCGGTTATAAAAAAGAGCTGAAAAATATTACCTCTGTGGGAATATCAGGTGGGTATTTGTTCAGCACAATCTCCGGATTTCATTCACAGCTATTATTTTCAAATATTGGCATTCGCAGCAGAATGTTGAGAAAAAGACTGGGGGTTGGATTATCCATGGAAAATATAGGCTTTCTTCTCAAATCATACACAGATGTTAAAGAACCAATACCAATGCTTTTCCGAATGTCTCTGTTTTACGAACCTCGGTATATTTCCCTCATAATCAGCGGGGATATAATTAAAAGGCTGGATGATAACACATATTACTTTGCTGGCGGACTCGAATTTAAGCCTCAAAGTCGATTGACTATCCGGTTGGGGAATAGCAGTCATAGAGGCGGTTATATTACGGATGATTTTTCGTCTGATGTTATTGCTGGAATTTCAGGTGGTGCTGGATTTCGTTTTACCCATACAACACTCGATGTTGGATTTATGAATTTAGGTCCTGCAGGGTTTATTGTGGGGTTTTCTCTGTTGAAGAAGGTGGATTAACTGAAAAATACTTGAATTATCTGATCTATAATTAGTTTTACTGCAATTGCCGTCAATGCACCCCTGAACAGTAATTGAAATACCTTCTCCGGGATAAAAGCCAATATTTTCTTGCCAAAATTTGTGCCTATAAAAACAGCAATTACTAATGGGATTAACACTTCCATTTCAGCAAAATAATCAAACTGGAAAAAGAGAATGAAAAGGGGAATTTTCCCTGCATGACTGATGGCCTGACAAACAGCTTTATTGGCAATAATGGTTTCCTTGGTGAGCTTACCCTTTAGAAAAAATGGCGCTATGAGGGGACCGGTAGCGCCAATGAATGCAGTTGTGAGTCCACTTACCAGGCCCACACCAAAAAAGTTGGGATGGTCATCCTTGGGCTTAGGTCGGCGGCCAAATAAAAACCAGAGAATGAAAATACCAATAAGAGGCTTGAGAAAATCAATTTTTATTTCTTTGGCAGACTCCACTTGAAATAAAATAATAAGTAGAAAAATAATCAGGGTAGACAAACTTAGCCCCAGTAATGCCCCCGGCAAATATTGACGGATAATATTTTTTTTTATGTGTTGCCGGAAAACAAAACTGCGGGTGAAATTACTCACAAGTTGAATAATACCATGCAGAGCCACCACAGCATACCCTTCAGGAATTATAATTGCCATGATACCCAAGAGGATAATACCACCACCCATACCCAGTACAGCCGAGATTGAAGAAGTAATGAAAGCTGCTAGGATTAAAGTCAAGGTATCCATTTTCTTACCGCCTTAAGTCAAGGATTCTACGAATTCTTAACTCAAGTCTACTACTTTATAACTTGGTATTTTTTCCCAATTTTTACAAAGGCAACAATAGCTTGATCTAATTGTTCTCTGGAATGCGCGGCACTGATCTGTACCCGAATTCTCGCTTCCCCTTTGGGTACCACCGGAAATGAAAATCCAATGACATAAATGCTTTCAT
>Ga0187827_10009138_pt1 | contig 10565 bp, 6 predicted proteins | sample ETNtaG_39_FD_167969 | JGI IMG/M metagenome (GOLD analysis project Ga0187827, IMG submission 167969) | Marine microbial and viral communities from oxygen minimum zone, Eastern Pacific Ocean - ETNP2014_SV_150_PacBio MetaG (Illumina Assembly) | ecosystem: Environmental > Aquatic > Marine > Hypoxic... | reverse complement strand
CCGAATGTCAAAAACATCTCAACAAGCTGTGGCCAAAGTGCATGTTCTGAAAAGGGAACTCTAAGAATATATCCAGCATTGACGTATTGTTTTGGCAGATACAAATGATATACAAGTGAATCACCAAGTATCCTCGTTCCAAAAATCCTCAAAAATGTAAATAACAATATGACTGAAAGACAAATGCTATAAAACACAAATTTCTTAGCACAATAAAATCTAAACAAATATTGTTTCCCTATCACTCGCAATTGTTGAAAATCTCTTAAAAAAAAGAAAATCAACAACAAGGGCAGGCACAAAAAAAATATGTTCAAACTGATAAAATAGCCTGTCAAGAAAACATACATGGAATACGCCACAATGCCCAGAACAGGAATTGACGAATAATAAAAAACATTGTCATCATGAGTTATTTTATTTAATATATAATGCAAGAGAAGCCCCATACAAAGTATATTTATGATTAATATAATACTGGAAACAAAGAAAACAAGAATCATCATAATATTTAGAATAATAGTAGTATAGCTGGTAATATAAAGTCTATCTAATTTCTCTTAAATCAAAAATCACAACATCATCCTTTTCTAATATCAATCTATACCGCTGCATTAAGCAATTAAGTAGAATGGGATTTTCTTTTAAGACTTCTTTATCTGCAACAGTAAAAAACTCCGCCCCTTGCTGCCTAAGTCTTTCAAGCCTTTCAACAGCACTGCCAATGCTATCTTGATAAAATCTAACAGGAGTGGGCATATTGTCACGTATGTCAAATGTCCACCCTACTCTATTGCAATAATGAAGAAAGTCTACGGAACTCCCATGTAAGGCAATAATTCTTGAATGTTTGGGAACAATTTCCTTTACATAGGATGATGCCCTTAATACATTCCTGTCTTCTGCAGGCGTAATAAATGCTGGAGCAAGAGAATGTCTCATGGCAAGAATAATTATCAATCCAAGCATCACATATACAAAACCACGTATACCATTTCTATCCATAAGTTTTGCAAAGCCATTACCCGCCAATATACAAATAACTGGTACGAGTGGTATATAGTAAAAGTCAAACTCATAAAACTTTCTTGGTGCCACAAGGAACATAGAAACAAAAGCGGCAAGATATAGTATAATAAACACACGCCTCTCTTTCGGTGATATGAAGAATATACCTAAACATGCCATTATAACTCCCACTGGCGTTACAGCTTTAGCCATTAATGTATCTATACATGTCTTGTAGAAATCCAGTCTAAAGAGAACAGGATCAGGGAAATTATGTGTTACATTAAATACTACGAGGTTATCCTGTAAACTTGTTATTGCATTATATTCCCTGGCAGCATGTGACGCGTATATCTGCCATGTGATAACAACTGAAAGTGCCAGAATGAAAAAAATGTAAGGTTGTCTATTTCTCCAAACATTCCAATTATATTTATTAAAAAAAAGATAAACCACAGGGACCAGATAAAAAGAGTAATACATTCTCAATGCGATTGAAAAGGCAACCAGAATTGCCGAGATAATCAGAAATCTATCCCCACCTTCCTCACGCCACTTAAAGAGATAATATAACGACCAAATTAATAAACATAGGGCAGGTACCTCTAGAAGAAATGACTGTCCATAGACAATTAATAATGGAGAGAATAAGAATAAAATCAGTGACCAGAATGCTGCAGATTTATTTTCGGACAAAGCAAAGACGACTTTATATAATGGATACAGGCATAATAAGTAAAACACAACAGACAGCCCCCTGCCCCATGTTTCAATTGAAAATCCAGTGATCTTGCAAAGAATTGCAACGAATGTAACAGTAAGCGGCAGATCACCCAGAAAAGGCCGTTGTCTGCCATTACCAATAAATTTTGTTAAAGGCAATGAAGGGTTTATTCCGTCTTCAATAAAGTTACTCACAACTGTGGCATAGAATGTCTGGTGTTGAGCAAAGTTACCCAAAAACTCACGGTTCACCCTGGCCAGCCTGAGACCTGCTCCGACCACCACAATTAATACTAGTAATACTATTAACTTCTTATTCATCCAATTAAGGAGATATTAAACCCCATAGAAATCCACAAGTTTCCTAACTATCTTTGTCACAAGGATAATCTCGTTATTTTCCAATCTGGGATAAAGAGGTATAGATAATATCCTCTCTGAAATGAATGCTGCCCCAGGAAGATCTTCACGTTTAAAGTTAAATCTGTCTTTGTAGTAATGTTGAAGATGTAATGATGTAAAATGAATTCCACTGCCTATGTTTTCATCTTTCAAGGCCTGCATAAACCGGTCTCTATCTATTCGGAGCTTATCACGTTGTAGTTGAATAACATAAAGATGTCTGGCATGTTTTATAGAGTAAGCCACATCCATTGGAACAGCTATTTCAGAGATATTCTTGAAATGACTATCATAAATATGAACGATCTCTTCCCTCTTCTTAATAAACCCATCCAGTTTCTTAATCTGGTGTATCCCGATTGATGCCTGAAGGTCTGTCATATTATATTTGAAACCAGGCATTATGACTTCATGGTGTTTAATCGCTCCTTCCTGCATATATCTCTTCCAGGCATCGGAAGAAATACCGTGAAGGCTTAATATTCTTATCTTTTCTGCCAGTTTTTCATCATCGGTAACAACCGCACCACCTTCGGCGGTTGTCATATTCTTGATAGGATAGAAGCTGAAGCAGGTTGCATTGCTTATGGAACCAATCTTTCTCCCTTTGTATTCGGCCCCTATTGCATGTGCCGCATCTTCAATCACGACAAGATTGTGCCTTTCTGCAATCTCACCAATCTTATCCATATCACATGGTTGACCTGCCATGTGGACAGGAATAATAGCCCTGGTCCTGCTTGTGATCTTTTCTTCAATCTTCTCCGGATCTATATTTAAACTGTTTCTGTCTACATCAACAAAGACCGGAGTTGCACCACAGTGAACAATAACATTTGCTGTTGAGGACCAGGTGACAGGGCTTGTAATAACCTCATCACCTTCCTTAATACCTGAAGCGACAAGAGATAAATGTAATGCCCCTGTGCAGGAATTCAAAGCAACACAATGCTTTGCTCCAACATATTCTGCGATCATACCTTCCAATTTATTGGCCTTGGGACCTGTCGTTAACCACCCAGACCTCATTGTATGTAATACTTCTTCCTCTTCCTCATGTCCTAGTTTGGGCAGGTTAAATGGAATAAAATGATAACTTAGATGTTCACCGCCTTCTATTACCGGAGTCTTTAGTTTATTCTGGAGCAGCTTTATGTTGTAATATATATCCTCATCACCAGTTTTAAATTCACCTCTCTGAAAAGCATGTAAAATCTCTACAATTCCATCTTTAACCGTTTTCTTGGTTTTAAATCCAAGAACCTTATTTATCTTGTCAAAGTTCACTTTGTAACTTCTCCTGTCTGCACCTACTTCAGCAACTTCAACCTCAATCTCCGGTATGCATTTCTTTACTTCCTTGGCAAGATCTACTATTTTGTAATTTAGGCTATTCTCACCTACATTGAATATCCCTCCTCGAATAACATCTTCACCCGCCTCTAACACTGTCACAAAAGCCTCTGCTGAATCATCAACATGCAAGAATGGTCTCCACTGATCACCTCCACCCAAAACAATTACCTTCTTATCAACAAATGCGTGTTTAGTCATGATGTTTACAGACAAATCAAATCTCATTCTTTTAGAGTAACCGAAAAGAGTAGCCTGCCTTAAGATTGTCGGACAAAAACTTGAATCAGCCATTTTGAGAAGTTCTCCCTCCACCTTAACCTTTGATTCAGCATATCTTGTCAATGGATTCAAGGATGCATATTCTGAAAGATCCTCACCGTCTCCCTGTCCATATACACTGCATGAGGCACCAAAAATAAATCTTGAAACGTTGTTCTTCTTTGCAATATTCGCTAGTTTTATCGGTGCGATAAGATTAAACATGTCGGTCATTTCAGGCTCCACATCACAACTGGGATCATTAGCCAGCTCAGCCAAATGAATAACAGCATAACAATCTTTAATCTCCTCAACATACTTATCTATATATGCTGTATTAGCAGTTATTAGTTGAAAGTCTTCATTCCCAAGCATGGTCTCAATCGACCTCTTACCATAATAAAGGTTATCAAAACATTTAACCTTATAACCTTTATTAATAAGTTTCTGGCACACAATTGATCCAAGATAACCCGCTCCCCCAGTAACAAAAATTGTCTTTTTCATTCTTTAAGTTCTCCCTTTACAAATAGATCCTGAACGCTCATTTATATTCATAAAAATGGCCTTCATCGAAAATTTTCTATGTCGATGCAGATCGGTTCGTGTATATACTGTAAGTTTTGCTATAAGCACTTATACGCAGGCGTAATACTATTTACTGCTATCTCTCTGGAAAACTGTTCCCAGAATGTAAAATCTCTTTCATATTGCTAAACAACAATTATGTTGACAGAAGGAGAAATGTTTAATTTTGTTAACTTAAACAAATGAATATGTAAATTCTCATTATGATATATTCTGCGTGTATTGGCCTGAACTTTCTGGAATGATATCTCTTGTAACATTAACTAATAGAAACTACAAGTTACAATCAGTTTTTGAGATATTACCTGCTTTTAAGCACAACATTACAGCAATATAACACATTGCAATCCCTTATTATCATGATACTATTCTTCATCAAAGGGAACAACCTCACCTTCCTTTATCTCTATTCTGCGTAAAACCTTCCACAGGAACCAGCATTTCCAAATATCCCTAACTGAAGCCAGAACTGTATTTATTTTTCCACCTTTAGCCTTACCTGCTTTTCTATCCATATGCCTCATCTGAACCTCTTTAATCTTCAAACCATTATAATATGCCTTGATCACACATTCTGGATTTGTAAATGCACTTTTCGAATCAAATTTTAAATCCTTCAGAAAGCTCCACCTTAAAAGAGTGGTATTTTGAAAATCATGCAATGGCACTTTAAATAAAAATCTTATAAGATAATAATTAACTACCGAGTTTAGTCTCCTGTATGGACTTTTATATGTATTGGATCTCCTGCTCATTCTTACGCCCTGGACCACATCATAGCTGTCTAAATATTTAACAAAATCCATCAATTTTGTTGTGTCCAGAAACATGTCTACTGTATTCCAAAACACTATATCCTTACTTGCATGCTTGTGACAAGTCCTTATGCTCATGCCATACTGTAGATTCATTTCATGTTTCACTATTTTTAGACAAGGGTATTTTCTTGCACAGTCCTGCATAATCTCCCAGGTTCTATCAGTACTGCCATCGTCAACCAGAATGATTTCAAAATCATCAGACACTCTGCTCAAGTGAGTTATTGATTTCTCTATAAATTCCTCAACAAGGCTCTCCTCATTAAGAGCCCAGCTCCATAATGAAAAACTGTATTTAGAAGTATCCCAGGAATCCATATGACATTTGATCCAGAAAGTATAATCAGACCTTCAACACATATACTTCCTGCAAATAAATTATTTATGCTTCCATATTAATATTCTGAGTACTAAAATATACGGTCATTACCGCTTCAGTATTCATCTTATAACCACCATCAATCTTCCTTCTTTTTTCTCCTACCCTCAGCCTCTTCAAGAACCTTCCAGTAATTGTGGTTCCATGACCTATATGGATAATCTGTACAGTTCCTGCACATTTCAATCTTATCAAATTCTCTGTCGATATGGTACGACCTCCATTTGCTGAATTTCTCACCCGTCCATATCTCTTCAATGGTATTCTCAAGGATATTACCCATAATTTCATCAAAAGCTATATCATATCCACAAAAACGAACATCCCCTGAAGTATCAATATTCAACCTTTCGAATGGAAATGGACAGGGAACCCTTTCTTCTGAGTTCAAATATTCAGGAGTCTTGTTCTCTTCCTCAATTATTCCCCAACGGAGAAACTTTCTGGAAATAACATTGTCTACTATTTTTCCCCAATATTTCACAGTTTCATCCACATAGTCGTTCTTGGTAGGATTATTTACAACACTAACCAGAACTGCGGTCTTCTTCTTTAATTTATTTCTCATCTCTACAGTCTTAATTATATTTTCACTTACAACATTGAAGTCCAACCCAACCCTAATCTCTTTATAATGTTCCTCATCCATAGCATCAATAGAATATTCAATGGCTTCTACTTCTGCATCTAGAATCCTTCTGATCTTATCTTCGTCAAGTAAGGATCCATTTGTAATCAGACCTATTCTGGCACCAACCTTCTGTGCATATTCAATCTCATCTAGAAGATGAGGATTTACTAGTGGTTCACCTGTCCCTGATATTCTAATAAGTGATTTGAATTTACCGGTTTCATCTGCCATTCTATTAAAAACCTGAGGTTTCATAAATGGTTCACTTCCATAAGTCTTACGAAGGTGAGGATTTTGTGTGTAAACACATTTAGGGCATTCCGCATTACAAACATTGGAAGCACTTATGGCTATTAGCAGAGGAAACCTTTCTGCCCCCTCCTTGATTTTGAATTCTACCGGTAAATGTTCAACTTTTTTCCCATTAGGTTTCATAATAAATTTCCCGTAATAAATTAATAAAATTTGGCTAACAGCTTAATTGATTAAGTTGCTAGTTATTTCTTATCCTTTATGTTATAACAATCAGCAAATAAATAACCTGCATATTCTACTAATTCATTGCCCATCTTATCAAAGGCATTGAGCAGATCATCAGGCCAGTCCATCATCTGTATGCTTGACAACGGCTTCAGGAATATTCCCTGTATCTGTTTATAATATAAACTAGCTCTCTTTATCTCTTCATTTAGCGATTCTACAGTGTATAGTCTTCTATGTCCAACTGATAGATCATTCTCAGATAACTCATCCATGGATTTTATGAGTCCTAAATGAAATCCGATTCTTCTGTGGAGAGACAGTTTATTGGGAACAACTAGAATAATAACTCCATCCTCCTTTAACCATCCTGCTGCTCTTGAAAGAACTATATTAGGATCTAATGTGTGCTCAAGGATACAGGACATCACTATAGTATCGTATTTCTCATGTGGTTTATATTCCTCAAATAATGTGTGTATAATTGTTAATTTGTCTCCGTACTTATTTCTGGCATAATCCACGTTATATTTTGAACCCTCTATAACCGTCAGTTCAAATCCTCTATTTATTAAAGTATCAGTCCATCCTCTATCATTATAGCTCATCTCCAATACTTTTGGACCACGACAGCAACCAATTGCCCTGTTGATCATCATTGTAATCTGTTTCTTGTCAATCGTCATTGCCTTTTCAGTATAATATTCAGGCCCCATCTCATTTAATCTTTCTTTTTCCTCTTTAAAGTCCATTTCCCCTCACAGTTTTATTAAAATTGTCTCTCTTTGACCATTGGTCTTAATTCTTTCACTCTTTCTCTTAATCTTTCTATTTTGTTCACTGTAAACAGTAACATATGAATATGATGCAGCTTCACTTGTTACATCACAGAAAATATCTTTTCCTTTAACAATACAGCTAGTCAATCTTGTATGAAAGCGTTCCTGGTAGTATTTAGCAATATCTGCATACAATTCATTTTTGACTTCAAACGGTTTCAGTTTATCAACAATTACGCGTATTAACCTTTTAAATTCTTCAATTCTTAAATAATTTATCAGTGTCTCGTGTGTAAAGACAGTAGAGAAAAACATGTTTTCCACTGACCATCTTACATGCTTATACACCCTTTCAGAAGCTTCTTTATACTGTTCGAACTTTTTCCCCGGAGCTTTAAGCCTTAAACCATAGAGGAAGTCAAGGTCAGATGTTATTGCAACATTCATTGACTGTCTCCTACTCAACTTTTGAACGGGAAAGCTTAAGGAATTAATAACAAAAAAACTCTTATCTTCTGGCAAATAATCAGCAACCAATCCAAGTTTTCCAAATGGATAAAGCCTCCATTGTTTCTTTAACGCATCATCAAGCTTCACATTGGTCCTGAAAGGAAACCCAAGATATTTAACCCCCATATCTTTCAAATACGAAAGGGCATTCTTGCCTAGTTGACAATAGTGATAAGTAAGAACGGCAGAATACCTAATGCCTGTTTCTTTCTTAAATGCCGCCAGCCTTACAAAGTTTTCCCTAATAATCTTTTGAGAGTACTCTTTACCATTAAAATTAATAAATATCAAATGTGTCTCTTCCAGTGGAGCTTTCTTAAAATGGCTGAATGAATGCGGAGAACACTCTATCAATCCTTTATGCTGATATTGCAATAGCTTCTTTGACAATGACCTGTCAAAATCTGTTAAATCTAATCCTAGATGAGTTTTAAAACCCTGTTTCAAGACAAAATCCAGGTATTTATAGTTACCCTCGCCTATGGAATCCTCTATCCTGAATGTTAGAAAATGTGGAGGAAGAAGTTGTACAAATGGTTTTCTTGCTAAATAAATTATGCTTTTCCAATAGAACACATCAAGATCTGTCCCAAATCCCAGTTTTCCTAAAATAGACGCAGGAGATATCAGAAAGAATCCGATATTTATATCTTTTTTATTTAGAAAAAATAATATCTTCTTTCCTCTGAATTTCACAATTGTATTATAGGATTTATTATTTCCCTTCACCAGTAATACCTTCAGGTTTACAGGAAGCCTAATTATCTCATCTTTATCTTTAGTAGAAGAAATAAAATGTTCATTATCGTGTACCTGTAATTGTGATACCTTGGCCTCACGAGAGACAACAGGAAAGTTACTTGAGAAGCTAAATCTGGACAAATGTTTATTTTCCAGGAAAGAGTAATCTGCTATGAAAAGTCCACTACCAGATTTCAGCGCAACTTCCATCACACTGATAACACTCTTATTTAGTGCTTTCCCAATTCCAGGTTGTATCAATAATATAAGCCCGCAATCAAGAATGTTTTTCTCGAAGGCATCATGTTTAGTATCAATGATCCTGTAAGGAACCTTCCAGTGTTCAATAACAGGCTTGAAAGTGCTGATAAATTTCGTGTAATTAGTAAATCTTCTATTAACTGGTATTATTATTCTATTATTCATGCAGTTAAATCACAATTCCATTATACTATCCTAGCAACGCACATACTGCTCAAATAACCTTCATCATTGAAATAGCACTTGAAATTGTATGTTTAAGAATTCCCTCACATGAAAATGTATTTGCAACACTCTCTATTGCAGGATATATTAACTAAAGAAAAACACTTGTTAATTTTCTTTATAGGAATTCCTCGACAATTTGTTTCGGATTGATTCCTTATTATCATACTGCCTTCTTCTATAAAATACCTATGTGCGGAATATGCGGGTTTACCGGTAAAAGTAATCTAGATTTATTAAAGATAATGTCTCAAAAGTTATACCATCGCGGTCCTGATGAACAAGGCTATTTCCAGGACAACGATGTGAGCCTTTCTATTTGCAGATTAAGTATCCTAGACATAAAAACCGGTCATCAACCTGTCTATAATGAAGACAAAACAATTATAACTGTTTTCAATGGTGAAATCTACAACTTCGAATCATTAAGGGCGGACCTTGTTAAGAAGGGTCATACTTTTTACACTCATCATTCTGATACCGAAAATATAGTCCATCTCTACGAAGAATATGGAGAAGATTTTGTCCATCTACTGAATGGAATGTTTGCCATTGCACTATGGGACAAGAAAGATGAAAAGCTATTATTATACAGAGACAGATTAGGAGTAAAGCCTCTATTCTATACGATAGTTAATGATAGTCTTTTTTTTGCATCTGAAATAAAATCAATCTTAAGAGCACCGCATATCAAGAAAGTTGTAGATGAAGGAGCTCTTTATCATTACCTCTCATTAAGACATATACCGAGACCACAGACTATATACAAAAATATTTTCAGTATTTTGCCTGGAGAATATCTCACTTTTAAGAAAGGTTCTATTCGGAAAAACAAGTACTGGTCTGTAAAAACTGGCACACAGACCGTCTTGGCAGAACAGGAATACGCTGAAAGGATAGACTACATACTTGAAGATGCCGTAAAACTCAGAATGAAATGTGACGTCGAGTATGGAGCTTATCTCAGCGGCGGTGTTGATTCGAGCTATATTGTCGCTTTAATGGCAAAGAACAGCTCCAAACCTATTAAAACATTTTCCCTCGTTTACGACAAAGACAAAGTTAAGAATAAGCATGACGGGTACTTCGCAAGAAAAATCTCAGATCAATTCCATACTGAACACCATGAACTCCTTGTTAACTTTGAATCACTGCCAGATAAATTATCATCAATAATTTATTATCTTGACGAACCTTTTTCCGGTGTTATTTCCTCCTATTTCTTATCAGAACTTATAAAAAAACATGTTAAGGTTGCACTCTCAGGAGATGGCGCAGACGACCAGTTTGGAAGTTACGGACACCATAGACTGGCTTTCCCTATTGAGTACTATTACCACTGTATCGACAACAACATTCCAATAAATCCCACTCACATGAAACCTTTTCAGGACAACCCGGGGTTT
>Ga0187827_10009136_pt1 | contig 10565 bp, 1 predicted proteins | sample ETNtaG_39_FD_167969 | JGI IMG/M metagenome (GOLD analysis project Ga0187827, IMG submission 167969) | Marine microbial and viral communities from oxygen minimum zone, Eastern Pacific Ocean - ETNP2014_SV_150_PacBio MetaG (Illumina Assembly) | ecosystem: Environmental > Aquatic > Marine > Hypoxic... | reverse complement strand
CACATCATAAGTACATGAATCGTCATCTATTGTTGCATCTGAATTATAGTTGTTTGCATCGGTATCCATACAACCAAACACATCATAAGTACATGAAATGTCATCTATTGTTGCATCTGAATTATAGTTGTTTGCATCGATATCCATACAACCAAACACATCATAAGTACATGAATCGTCATCTATTGTTGCATCTGAATTAAAATTGTTTGCATTGATATCTGTACAACCAAACACATCATAAGTACATGAATTGTCATCTATTGTTGCTTCTGAATTATAGTTGTTTGCATTGATATCTGTACAACCCTCAATCTCATCTTCTGTATTTTCGATGGTAAAATAGGTAACTCTACTTAACTGATTCGTTTGATAAACATTAGTAAAAGGACTTTCCAAAAAATAGGTCGCTACAGCTGAGTAATCATTTCCATCAATATTTATATACCAAACAAATTCTTCCCCACTTGCGTATCCATCTGTTTCAGTAGTGGTTGCATCATCTCCATATGCTGCAAATTGCATTGTTTCTCCAGAAATATATGGAGTAAAACCTGCGCATTGTAAAACACCTTCATCATCTTCATAAAAAACACCAATCAGAGCACCATCACTAACAGGATTACCATTAAACGATATTTCTTCTTCTAGTGTAATTAACATGGTTAAGTTTGCTCCAGTATTAATTTCACCTAAAGTAGCAGGCCAATATAGATCCTGAGCTACAGATAAACTAGATAATAAAATAGATAACAGAAGTAACAGTTTCCTCATAGCAATAAATTTTGAGTGAATATACTAAACTTTCAAGCAAAGCATGTACCAAAAAAGCTCCCTTAAAGGGAGCTTTTTAATTAAATTTTATTGTTTAATCCAAGGCAAGACATATACCCTATTATTGATGGTTGTCTTCAAGAAATATAAGCCCTCCGGAATTTTATCAAGTGTAATTTGAATCGTATTAGTTAATTCTTCACCACTCACATTTTTCACTAAAACTACAGCACCAATAGAATTGAGTACTTCAAGTCCTATGAATCCTTCACTTGACTGAATATCTACATATAAATACTCATTCGCAGGATTAGGGTATAATTGCATCGGTAACTCTACCAATTCTGTCACACCAACATTATATACAGATAAGGTGTCTGAACCTTCACAGTCTTCACTATCTGTCACAACAACAGAATACAATCCATTCTCGGTAGCAATTAAACTGTCTGTTAATTCAGTTAATTGAGTTGCACCAAACATCCAAGTATATGTTGCAGGGCCAAAGATATCTGAAAGAGCTGTTAAGGATAAGTTATCATAATCATAAGAAAGAGTCACATTTACTTGGTAACAAGAGCCATCATCATCTGTAGCCTCTGCATTAAAGTTGCACGAACTCTCATCAGTACATCCATTAACTTCAAGCTCATCACAAACACCATCTAAGTCAATATCTGACAAACAGTTTTCATCACAATCGTAATATTCAAGAGCGTATTCGCATGATCCATCATTAGTATTGGCATCAACATTATAATTACATGCTGTTTCAACCATGCACCCTTCAATAATCAAAGTAATACAAGAACTCGGGTCTGTATCTACATTCGCTTCCGGAATATACTCTACGAATATAACATCCATACAACCATAAATAATTAATGTTATACAAGAACCATTATTTTCTGTAGCTAAAGAATCGTATTCTAAATATGCGTTATCTGTACAGCCTAATACTTCTAGAGGGTCACAAACTCCGTCACCATCAAAGTCACTTAAACATACACCTTCACAATCATAAAAAGGATCTGCAAATGAACAGCTCCCGTCATCATTTGTTGCATTTGGATCATAATTACAAGCAATAACATTTGTACAGCCGTCATCTTCCAATTCATCACAAATACCATCTTCATCTATGTCGTTCAAACAATCTTCAGAACAATTATAATATTCTTCTGGATACACACAAGAATCATCAATATCTGTTGCACTAGAATCATAATTACAAGCAGACTCATCCGTACAACCTACGACTTCTAATTCATCACAAACACCATCTGAATCTGTATCAATAAGACAAGCGTCATTACAATCATAATAAGAATCAGCAAACTCACAAGTTCCTTCATCTGTTGCTAATGGGTCAAAATTACAAGCAGACTCATCCGTACAACCTACGACCTCTAATTCATCACAAACTTCATCGCCATCTATATCAGATATTACTACTTCTCCATCAACACATGTTTCACAAACCTCATCAGCATATACACAAGAGCCATCATCTTGCGTGGCTTCTGAGTTATAATTACAAGCCAAGTTATCCATACATCCATTCACCGTTTCTTCTCCAGTACCAGAACACACTAATGTTGTTGTTACTGCCATAGGCTGTACTGTAACCCCTGCTGTTGTATATGTTTCAGTTGATGAAATATCATACAAATCATTTCCATTGACCAATTGAAAGGAAATAGTCTCACCGGATAAAGCACCATCAATTTCAGGAGTTAAGGTGTCATCTCCCCATACGGCTATTGAATTTTGACTCAAACCATAAACTGATGCTGACCCTACAACCATACCTGAAGGAATTAATGCTACTACATAAGCATCCTCATCTGTTACAGGTAAGGAACTAATAAAATCTGGTAATAACATTATTGTCATATTCGCCCCTGTATTTCCTGCAAACAAACCAGGCAATTCACAATCTCCGCCTGAAGTATCATATTCACATGAACCATCATCTTCGGTAGCTGATGCGTCATAATTCGTAGCAGTATTATCTGTACAGCCAGAAATCTCAAGCTCGTCACAGATGCCATCTGAATCTGAATCTAATAAACAATTATTATCACAATCATAATATTCTTGTGCACTTACACACGAACCATCATCTTGCGTGGCTTCTGAGTTATAATTACATGAAAGAACATCTGTACAACCCAAAACTGCATCACCGCCCGAACTACACAATAAACTTGTACTTGAACCTACCATAGTGACAATGCCATTCACTACAAAAGAATTACTCCCCATTCCAAATACTGGAATGATCTCGTAAAGATCAATTCCATCCACTAATTGGTAGCTAATCTCTTCGCCTGTTAAAGCTCCATCTACTTCGGGTGTAAAAGTATCATCTCCCCATAAGGTTAGTGAAGTTTGATTTGTGCCATCCACACTTGCAGATCCGACAACTGACCCTGAAGGAGTTAATGCAACTATATAAGCATCTTCATCGGTTACAGGTAATGAGCTAACAAAATCTGGCAATAACATTACTGTCATATTCACGCCAGTGTTGCCTGTAAAAACAGTGGGTAAATCACATTGGGCTTTAACATTTGAAAATGTAAGTATTGATAAAATAAGTAATAGTACCTGAGGGAAAATTCTTTTCTTCATGATGATTTTAATCGTTAATAACTAGTGAAACAAATATATAAATTTCAAGCAATCATAAAACATCAAAAAATATGCCTACAAAAAAAGCTCTCGCAATGCGAGAGCTTTTTTTAATAAATTAAGTGCTAACTACCTTTTCATCCATGGTATAGTTAGAATTTTATCGTTTAATGAAACTTTTAGTAAATACACACCTTTAGGAATTCTACTAATATTAAGCTCAATAATATCATCGCTACGAATGTTATTGAACTCTGAATCAATTAAAATTGTTCCTAATGTACTTACAACTTCTATATTTAAGCTTTCAATATCTTGATTTACTACTAAGTTCAGTTTATTAGTCGCAGGATTAGGGTATACTTCCATTTTAACATTTGAAACCTCAAACAAACTCACTTCAGCAACAGTAAACTCAAGAGTTATTGAACAACCTTGATCATCAGTTACAATAACAGAATAATCGCCATTTTCTAGTGGAACTAATTCGGCAGACTGTTCTGCTAATAAATCACTTGCTAAATACCATTGATATATAGCATTAGTTGCATCAGAAGTAACCACTACCATTTGATGGTCATATGAATAGTTGATTAGGGAAGCCGTTACATTGTAACAAGAACCATCATCATCTGTCGCTAATGAGTTATAATTACAATAAGCTTCATCCGTACATCCTAAAACTTCTAACTCATCACAAACACCATCTGCATCAACATCGGAAATACACTCACCATCACAATCATAGTAGTCTTGAGGGTATTCACATGAACCATCATCAACATTAGCTGTTGGGTCAAAGTTACATGCTAGAATATAAATACATCCAAGATACTCACAAGAGCCGTCTTCTGTATTGGCATCAATACTATAATTGTCGGCATCTACATCCATACAACCATAAATAAACGGAATACATGAATCATCATCAACTGTAGCGATTTCATCATAATTAAATGCAGTAGAATCGGTACATCCATACCAAATACATGAATCATCTTCAGTATTAGCAAGCTCATTGTAGTTGTCAGCAGTAATATCCATACATCCTTCTATGACAGCTATACAAGAACCATCATTAACATTTGCTAGAGGATTAAAGTTAAATGCTGTTGAATCGATACACCCTTCTATGACAGCTATACAAGAACCATTATCGGTATTGGCATCAGCATCATAGTTAAATGCTGTTGAATCAGTACATCCTTCAATAACTAACACACTACACGATCCATCATTCACATTGGCAGAAGCATCATACTCTATATAAGCAGGGTTTGTACAACCATACCATATACAAGTTCCATCATTTACGTTAGCAAGCGAATCATAATTATCGGCACTCATTTGTGTACAACCTTCAACAATTGGAATACAAGTTCCATCATCAGTATTGGCTGAAGAGTTATAGTTTAATGCATTTGGATTTGTACAACCTTCAACAACCGCTTCACAAGAACCGTCATCTGTATTTGCTAAAGCAACATAATTAAATGCTGTAGAATCCATACATCCATAAATAAATGGTATACAAGAGCCATCATCTGTATTTGCTTCCAAATTGTAATTAATTGCTGTTTCATCTGTACAACCTTCTACAACTTCTATACAAGCACCATCATCAACATTTGCTAGCGAATTATAATTAAATGCAGTATTGTCTGTACAGCCCTCTACAATTTCTACACAAGAGCCATCATCTGTATTTACTAAATCATTATAATTATATGCAGTAGAATCCATACATCCATAATTAAACGGAGTACATGTGTCGTCATCAACATTTGCTAGAGAATTATAGTTAAAAGCAGTAGCATCTGTACAACCAAGCACTGAAGGTATACATGTACCATCATCTGTATTTGCTAAAACATCATAGTTCAATGCTGTATCGTCTGTACAGCCCTCTGCAATTTCTACACAAGAACCATCATCGAAGGTAGCCAATTGGTTATAATTGTATGCCATAACATCGATACAACCACCAATCGTATACACACAAGAACCATCATCAGAGGTTGCTTCTTCCTCAAAATTATCTGCAGTCACATCAGTACAACCTAAAATAAGATAGATACATGAAGCATTATCAACTGTTGCCGAAGAATCATAATTTTCAGCCTCAGAATCCATACACCCATAAGTATCACCCTGTGTTTCACAAGAACCGTCGTCAACATTCGCATCAGCTGAATATTCAGCATAATCAAAATTAGTACAACCTTCTACGATTAGATTACTACAGGAACCATCATCAGTATTTGCAATATTATCTAAAGAAGAAAGACTATTTGCAATAGGATCGTAATTCCAATACTCTAGATAAGCAACATCGGTACAACCTTCTACAATTAAAGTCGCGCAACTACCATCATTTGTATTTGCCGATTCCGTAAATTCTATATAGTTAACATCTGTACAACCCTCTACTACAAGAGTAATACATTGACTTTCATCTGATACATTCGCATCCATGTCATAGTCAACATATAATGAATCCATACAACCTTCAATTACGAGACTTAAACATAATTCAATATTAGAAGTATTCGCTTCTGAATTATACTCTAAGTAATTGATATCTGTACAACCTTCAACGATCAATGTCGAACAAGAACCATCATCTACATTAGCCAAGTCACTATACTCTAGATAAAGCACATCAATACATCCTTCAACTATTTCAGTAATACACATTTCTGAGCTAGAAGTATTGGCTTCTGAATCATATTCTATATAGTTAATATCTGTACAACCTTCTACAACTAGAGTAATACATTGAGATATATCAGAAACATTCGCCGAAGAATTGTATTCAACATACGTAGTATCAGTACATCCTTCTACGATAAGATTTATACACATTAAGGCATTAGATGTATTAGCTAACTCATCATATTCTAAATAATTAAGATCTGTACAACCTAATACAACTAAAGTAGCACAACTACCATCATCAGTATTTGCAATAGCACTATATTCTGTATAGATCTCATTTGTACATCCGAATACAACTAAAGTAACACAAGCTGATTCATCTAGTGTATTCGCGTTAGCATCGTATTCTACATAATTTGCATTTGTACAACCCATTGCTACTTCTGTTATACACATGCTTGTATCGGATACATTTGCTCCTGAATTAAATTCAAGATAGTTCGAATCCATACATCCAGTTACAACAAGAGTTAAACACATAGACACATCTGATGAATTCGCATTAGAATCATACTCTATATAGTTAGAGTCAGTACAACCAACTACGATTGGTGTAATACATTGTGTTTGATCGTTTGTATTTGCACTTGAAGAATATTCAAGATAAGTTATATCTGTACAACCATAAACAATTAAGGTTAAACAAGCTGATGAGTCATCAGTATTCGCCGCTGAGTTATACTCAACAAATGTATTATCCATACAGCCAAGCAAAATCTCATTTACACATTGAGTAGTGTCTGAGACATTGGCACTTGAATTAAATTCGAGATAATTTGAGTCCATACATCCTGTAACTACAAGAGTTAAACACATAGATACATCTGAAGTATTTGCTCCCGGGTTATATTCTATATAATCTGAATCCGTACAACCTAGAGATATTTCGTTCACACAAGAAGTTGGATCTGTATCTGTATTTGCTAAAGCGTTAAACTCTAAATAATCATTATCAATACAACCATATACGATTGCAACACATGAGCCATCATCTAAAGTAGCTAATGAATTGAAATTAAATGCATTCAGATCAGTACAACCTTCAACAACCAAAGTTGAACATGATGAAGGATCAGTATCAACGTTTGCATTCGAGTTATATTCGACATAAAGTGTGTCTAAACATCCTGTAACAACATCGATACAAGTGCCATCATCAACTACTGCATCTACATCAAAATTAAATGCTAGCGGGTTTGTACAACCTTCGTTGTAGACACATACATCATTGTTAACTGTTACATTAGCAGCAACTTCAGAGTTGTAAAGAACATTAGTTGGATCAGCCATTGGGAAGTAGTTATTAGCCAATGGTTCGATACAAACATCAGTTGCAGAAATTCTTAAACCGAAGTTATATTCACAAGGATCAGACTCATCTTCAGCACTTATCTGATTAACTGTAGCTAAAGGGTTATAGTTATCAATAAATGGGAAATCGAACATACAACCATAAACTACATCAATACACTCTCCTGCTACATTCGCATCTGGATTATAATTTGCTGCATCAACGTCCATACAACCAACAATTGCTGCAATACATGAACCATCATCAGTATTTGCTGATGGGTCATAATTAATTGCTAATGGATTTGTACATCCTATTATTTCAGACTCACAAGTACCATTATCTGTGTTAGCTAACGGATTGTAATTTATAGCAGAAACATCTGTACAACCATAAATGAATGCTTCACATGAATTATCATTTGAGTTTGCAGTTGAATTATAATTATAAGCTAAAGGATTTGTACATCCTGGAACTTCGACAATACAAGATCCATCATCAGTATTCGCATTTACATTATAATTTAATGCTTCAACATCTGTACAACCGTTTATTATAGCAATACAAGAACCGTTATTCACATTGGCTCCTGCATCGTAATTAAATGCTAATGGATTTGTACATCCGTAAACAATTTCAATACAAGAACCATCATCTGTATTTGCAAGCGTATTATAGTTTAGAGCTGCTGCATTGGTACAACCTGAAATCTCAGCAATACAGGATCCATCATTTACATTGGCGTTAGAGCTATAATTTATTGCAATTGGATTTGTACATCCGTAAGCGATTTCAATACAAGAACCATCGTCTGAATTTGCTTGTGCATAATAATTCAAGGCTGTTTCGTCTGTACAACCATAAATAAATGCAATACACGAACCATTATTGGTGTTTACTGAAGAGTCATAATTCATAGCTAATGGATTGGTACATCCTTCGATGATTGAGATACACGAACCGTCATCTGAATTTGCCGAAGCAAAGAAATTCAATGCGGATGAATCGGTACAACCCCAAACTACAGCAACACAAGAACCATCATTTACAGTTGCAAGTGCATCATAATTCAATGAGTTAGGATTCATACAACCATATAAAATCTCAATACATGAATTATCATTTGTATTGGCATTTGGGTTATAGTTTAAAGAAGATTCATCGGTACAACCCCAAGTTACAGCTGTACAAGAGCCATCATTTACAGTGGCTAATGGATTGTAATTGAATGCCAATGGATTTGAACAGCCATAAACAGCCTCTACGCAAGATCCATTATCAGTGTTTGCATTAGGGTTATAATTTATTGCTGTAGAGCTCGTGCAACCGTAAACAATAGCTTCACAAGACCCATCATTTATTGTTGCGTTTGAATCAAAATTAAATGCAAAAGAATTTGTACATCCATAAATTGCTTCTATACAAACACCGTTATCTGTATTTGCATTTGGATTGTAATTATAAGCCAATGGATCTGTACAACCAAAAACAACGGCTTCACACGAACCATCATTCACATTGGCATCAGCATTAAAGTTAAATGCTACTGGATTAGTACATCCATATTCTGCAATCACACAAACTCCATTGTCTGTGTTTGCATTCGGATTGTAATTCATTGCATCTGGATCTGTACAGCCATATATTACAGTCTCACAACCACCATCATTCACATTAGCTTCTGAATTGTAATTAAATGCCACTGGGTTAGTACATCCATATACTGTTTCTATACAAGTAGATGGGTCAAATTCTGTATTTGCATTGGGGTTAAAGTTAAATGCTGTCGCATCTGTACATCCAAACACAGCTTGCTGACAAGTACCATCATTTACATTAGCTTCTGGATTATAATTAACAGCATTGGGATTTGTACAACCTTGAATCGTTGGAATACAACCTCCATTATCAGTATTGGCATTTGGATTATAATTAAATGCAGTTGGTTCTGTACAACCTAATATCACAGCAATACATGAGCCATCATTTGTATTAGCTTCAGCATTGTAATTAAACGCAGTTGGCTCTGTACATCCTTCAATTACTGGGACACAACCACCGTTATCTGTATTAGCATTAGGATTATAGTTAAATGCTAGAGGATCGATACATCCATATACAATTTCTTCACAGGAACCATTGTTTGTATTAGCCTCTGCCTCATAATTGATAGCATTCTCATCGGTACATCCATACACAACAGGTACACATGAATCATCATCCATATTTGCATTTGGATTATAATTAAATGCATTAGGATCTATACAACCAAAAACGATAGCTTCACAAGATCCATCGTCTACATTTGCTAAATCTTCATAATTATATGCTTCTGTATTGGTACAACCATACACTATAGCTTCACAGCTATTATCATCTACATTTGCATTTGGATTAAAATTATATGCAGATGCATCTGTACATCCTTCAATAATAAGATTTATACAGGTTCCATTATCTACGTTTGCCTCTTCATTAAATTCAACAAAAAGATCATTAGTACATCCATAAACAATTAATGTAGCACAAGATCCATCATCAAAATTCGCATTAAAATTATACTCTAAATAGGCTGGGTCTGTACAACCATAATAAGTTATGGTTATACATGTACCATTATCAAAATTAGCTTCTTCCGAATATTCAGCATAATCAGGATCTGTACAGCCATAAACAATTAATGTAGCACAAGATCCATCATCAACATTAGCGTTAAAATCAAATTCATAATATGCTGGATCTGTACAGCCAAATACTGCAGTTATAAAACAGGTTCCATTATCCACATTTGCTTGTTCATTGTATTCAGCATATTCTATGTCGGTACAACCATAGACTATTAGTGTAAAACAAGATCCATCGTCTACATTTGCTTCAAAATTATACTCAATATAATCTGAATCCATACAGCCATAGATTGCTGTAGTTAGACAAGTTCCATCATCTGTATTGGCTTCGGAATCATACTCTACATAAATAGCATCGGTACATCCATATACAACTATGTCTGTACATGAACCATCGTCTACATTTGCTTCAAAATTATACTCAATATAATCTGAATCCATACAGCCATAGATTGCTGTAGTTAGACAAGTTCCATCATCTGTATTGGCTTCGGAATCATACTCTACATAAATAGCAT
>Ga0187827_10009128_pt1 | contig 10569 bp, 10 predicted proteins | sample ETNtaG_39_FD_167969 | JGI IMG/M metagenome (GOLD analysis project Ga0187827, IMG submission 167969) | Marine microbial and viral communities from oxygen minimum zone, Eastern Pacific Ocean - ETNP2014_SV_150_PacBio MetaG (Illumina Assembly) | ecosystem: Environmental > Aquatic > Marine > Hypoxic... | reverse complement strand
TAAAGGAAATAGAAAATTTAAAAGTAAAGACAAAATACTATCCTATGATGATAATAAAGGAATATTAACCGCAATAGGAAAACCTTATATATATCATGCAGATCATGATAATCTTTTTCACTATAGGAAACTTGATAGCTCATTTAAAATAGTAAATAAATCTTTTAACTTAAAAGACACTGATAAAAAAGAAATTAAATATACTTTTCGCTATAAAGATGATTATTCAAATAATGAAAAGTCTGGTACGACTACTACTTTTATAAAAGGTCAGAAATTTATGAATATGTTTGATTGTTATCCTGACAATTATTTATCTGATAAAAAAAATCCTGAGACATATGCTAATATAGATGGAAAACCTATGGTTTGGGATCGTGAAAAACATATGGAAGCTAAATCACTCGACTACAAAAAATCTATGGCTGCAGCTAAAGCATTATTAGAAAATTTGGAAAAAGAAATATGGGCATCTTCATCTATTCGAGAGGAAGAAAAGGAAAATCTCAGAAGAAAAAAAATAAAATCAAATAAATATGGATCTTCCCAGTTACAGCAAACTAAAAAAATTGTTAATAGTGTTACTAAAGAAGATTTTAAAACTTACAATGTCACAAGTTTAATTTCGTATTATTTCTTTGATTCAATGTCTAACTATTTGGAATCTTTAGAATTTCTTTATAGGGCATATGATAAAAATACTGATGCAGATAAATTGAAAGCACAAATTGCATATTTAAAAAGCAGCAAAGGTTCGGAGAAAGAAAGACTAGAGAGCACAAAACAAATTATTAATAGTGCAAGCTTAGAAGTACAAGCTGACGTTCAAAACGAAAGTATAGTCCTTTCTGATGAAGCTAAAATAAATTACCAAAAAGCTCTTCCTTTTGCATTTAAAGCAACTGATTCAGGGTATAAATTATTTGTAGTTTCAAAAGGTCTTGTAACTGAAATTAAGGGTTCTGGTAATTTACTAGGTACTCTTTTAAAAAATGCTAATGAATTAAAAGGTGCAGCAACTGTAGTGCCCCTAATACCAGATTATATAAAAAAAGTAGGAAGCACTGCTAAATTAATTTTTTCTGGTGCAAAAACTAAAAAAATTAAAGATAAAGAAAATTTGAGTACAGCATTAGATGAGTTGGATTTATCTACTTAATCTATTTAACTTTTTCTAAAAGACTATTTAAGTTCTTTAAGTCTTTTTTTATTTTATTTTTAGTTGTCTCTTTTAACCATTTTTTATCTTGTTTAATAATATTTTTTGAGAAATTATTAAATAAAATCTCCAAGTTATAGTAATACTTTCTCCAGTCATTTACTTCAGTTTGATCTTTGGGAATTTTTATCTTTGTTACCCCTCTTAATCCTTCATTAAAATAAATTTTATCCAAATCGGGCTGAAAAATTTTTAAGTCTACAAATGATCCATAGAGGTAAAGATCCTCTGATGCAGACGATTTTGCTAATACCTTTTTGAAACCTTTTAAATTTATATGAATATGGTAATCAGGATTAGCTAAATTAATCGAATAGATCTCATCCGATTGCACAAACCTCATCTTCATTGTCTTTCCAATGGCCTGGCCTTCTAGAAAAGGCACAATTGCTACATTATGATGCTTTGAAAGCCTTTTTGAAAAAGTTTGTGCTATGAGATTTTTTATAGAATTTTGAATCTTTTTATAATTATCTGGCATCTCTTCAAAAGCTTTATCTTCAATATTTACAAGGGTAATGCCAATTCTACGATCATACTTTTTTTTAATATTAAATTTGTTAATTTTTTCATCTAATTCCTTGAATGGTTCATTATTTAAATAAAAATCCTTAATTCGATTTAATATTTGTTTTTTATCAAGTTTGTCTTTTGAGAGAATTTGAATTTCAAAATCAAATGGAATAGCGGCAATTAAATTTTTATCGGAAAAATCATAAAATAGTATTTGAAAATAAGCATCATAAAAACCATTATATGTTTTACTGGAATAATTAAATTCTTGAGTAAACTCTTCATTCTCAAGAACAACCGACATAACAATTGCATTATCCGGATATTTAGTAAAATCTAGAAGATTTTCTGTGTCCAAATCAATTTTGTTAAATTTAATATTTTTCATTCTTTCTAATAACTTGCTTGAAATAATATCAATTCCTGTTTTCGGATTTATTTCTTTGATTAAATTTCTAGTATATTTTGCAAAAGCTTCATTAGATTCATATGTGTTCGAAAAAGAAAAACCGGAATAAAAAACTTTTAGTGTATCAGCTTTACTAAAAGATGAGATATTAAGAATAAAAAAACCTAGCACCAAGATCCCCAAAAGCTTTTTCATACGTTAAATTTACTACAATGTTTTTGTTGAGTCTGTTTATTAATCAGTGGGATTTTCTTTTTGATATGGATCAATGATCAAATTTCTTAGTTCGTCAGTTGGGTAGAATTGTAGGATTTTAAGGAATCGAACTGGATAATTATTGGATGATAAGGAGATAAATTTTTATCTCAGTTTTGTCCGTAATGTATAATATTTTCCGATGTTTTAATTTTTATCTTTATTATTGTATTTCCACTTTACCATCTGGCATTATGCAAGCCGTTCCAAAATTTGTATTTCTGATAGGTGTTCCGATCCAGTTAAACGGCCACGATGGTGTAATATCGATTGTACTTTCCCATTGTCGGCATTTCAAAGAACCTTTATAAAATGTCCTTGTAGTTTTAATAATTCCTGAATTTTCCGTATTGGGGTTACGCCACTTTGTGATACTAGGTTTATCTGGTGTGCCAATTAAATGCTCCACAAAATATGATTTATGTAATTTAAAATCATTATCCCATTTTGCTATTACAGCAGTCACGGAACCTCCAAAAAGACCGTCAACATCAGCAAAACTAATATTGCACCACAACAAACCAACCAATAAAATCAGTATCGCTTTCTTCATGTCTCACAATATATCAAGATTAACATGATATGGATCAATTTTTAGAATTTCATTTAAAATGGTAATATGCGGGAGAGAGGAGGAAACATGGACAGATATACTAAATTTATTTTAACAATTATTGCGGTAGGTATACTTGGTTTAAACTATCATTTATTTAAAGGTGAAATTGTTTCATCTGCATATGCTGCAAGTAACAAAGTGCATAAAGTTGCAATTTGTAATGAGTGGGGAAGCAGATGTGCTAAATCGTTTGTTGATTCACGTTTTTAGATATCAGTGCGGACAGATTTAAATTAAGTTAAATAACTTCTGTATTAAATGAAATTCAAAGAAGTGTTCTGTTGCCAGGTATTTTTAAAAACTTAAATTAATAACAGGTTGTGGTTCTAGACATATCAGTTGAGTCTATAAAGAACATTTGTCAGATATCCTGTCTTATCCTTAGAACTTCTAAATTGTTTCAAAATATCTTCATAATTTTTCCAGGCCTGTTCGTTATCGATTCTATTTTCGTAAACTTGATTACTAATGGCATCTAAAATCAAGTCATGTTGTTTTTCATATTCTTTATCTTTTTCGCTGTAATAATTTTGAAAATTAAGACCTAGACAATCTTTTGATTTGGTAAAATAACCATAAATTTCTTTGCAGTTATCTTTTTGAACATTAAATTTTCCCTTTGTTGTAGCGCATCCATTAACTAAAACTAAAAAGATTGATAATAATAAAATATTTTTCATCATCAATTTATACCTTTGCTGTTTATTAATGCTACCAGTTTCTGTGCGGTAGCTTTTGATGTTACTGATATTGCATTATTTTTTGCTATTTCACTATCTGATCCTTTTCCTCTATTTTGTACTCCAGATATTGTTCCCAAACTAACCGGGTCACCATCTCCTAATCTTGTAATTTCAGCAATAGATAAGGCGACATTTACCATTTTATTGCCGGTAACTGGGTCTGTTTCTGCTACTCCCACATCAAAATATGCAAAAACCACATAATTTATTTTCTTGTCCATTAATATATCTTCTATATCCCATTTAACTTCTTCTGGAAAACCTCCGCCCGATTCTAAAGATTCGATTATTTCCTTTTTAAATTTTCTCCAATTTTTCCTAATTGCACGACGACCAGATCTTGGTTCAAATCTTGCTTTAGTAAAAATTTCTTTCATACCTGCTTCCAATTTTGTACTATCATTATCGTCAACTTTATATTTCGTAACACTTGCCTTTTTAAGAGTGCTGCCACCTGTCGTAGTTACACTCGTTCCCGTAGATTCAGATGAAATACCCGTATCAGTTTCTTGTTCATCAGCTTCAATACTACTAGTTTCTTGAACTACTTCTGTAACTTTTTCATCAAATTCTCTCTGTCCTATAATTGTTCTAGAAAAGAAAATCATTGCCAAACTAGATTTTTCTCCAGTTGTTGAATCAAAAACTTTTGAACTTTTTTTTATTTCGATATCAAGTCTGGTTTCATCAATGTTTGCTTTCATCACAACTGATATTTTTTTAGCTTTTTTATCGATTGCTTCTTCAACAACTGTTGCGCATGTCATGTAATCATTAATGTTTTGAAAAATTTGATCTTTTAAACCTTCAAAGATCATCCTTTTAGATTCTTCAAGTCCTTGAATATAATTTTTAAAAGCATTTAAGCATGCTTGTTCTTTGGCATCAGCTAATTCTTCGTTAACTTTTTTTTTTGTATAAATTCCTTTATAATATGTTGTATTTACCCCTCTATACTCAGCCGAGTAAGCTACAGATCCAAATATAAACAAAATTATTAAACCAAATAAAATATTCTTAAAATTACTTACAACTTTCATAAACTATTTTTAAATTATTAAACTCCTTTGATATTTTTTTATTATCATTAGAACTTTTTAACCATTTTTTATCCATCTCTACGGTTTGCATACTAAAATTATCAAACAACAATTTTAAACTTTCATTAAAAAAAATCCACTCAAAAGACTCTTTATTTTCCATGCCTCTTTTTGAAAATTCAACATTATTGCCGTGTTTAAACTTTTCATCTATTTTTACCATTTTATTCTCATCAGGAAAATCTGGTTGTAAGATTTTTATATTTACATAACTACCATAAATCCATTGCGAGTTGATATTACTTTCTTTAAATAAAACATTTTTAAACCCTCTTATTGTTAGATGTATATGATAATCTGGATTTGGCAATTTTATTTCTCGTTGAGTGTTTTCATATCTTAACATTATTGTTTTTGAAGTCCTGTCTTGACTAAATGGAACAATAGCTAAATTATTATTGAATGCTAAGAATGAACTAAAACTTTTTGCAAATCTATTTTTGATAAATATATCTTTTTGATCGAAGTTATTATTTATATAATTTTCTGCTTTTTCCTCAAAAATTACTTTTGTAATTCCAATTCTATTTTTGTATTTTGATTTAAGTGAGAAATCTTTTAATAGTTGAACATAGTAGGTCATCGCCTCATTTTGATAAATATTTGTAAGTTCTTTGATTATTTTTTTTTTTGATAATGGTGATGCGCTAGATATTATTTTGTTTATTTCTAAAGGAATAGAAGCTAATAGAAAATTATTTTTTGCATTAAAAAATATTATTTGAAAATTTAGAACTATATCTGTCCTTGTAAGATTATCTCCAGGAATTGATATATAATTTATATATTCGTTGTCTAAAGTTAATAACATTACATTTTGATCTTCATCACTTAAATCATCACTTAATGTGTCAAAATAAATATCAAAACTTTCGTTATTTATATTTTTTGTTTTTTCTAATATTGCCCTATCAATCATTGACTGCTCTCCATTTTCTGGGTGAATGTTATAGGTATAGGTATTTTCAGGTGTTAATGAGCCGAAGGAAAAACCACCAAAAAAAACCTTTATTTTAGCCTCTAGCTGGCTTGAAAATAATAAAAAAAACAAAAGTTGAAAAAATATGATTTTTTTTTGCATTCGGAGTGTATCTAAAGGTTAACTATAAATACAAAATACGCCTTGATTTATCTCAAATAATGTACGTATTTATAGTTTTTAATTTCTTTCATTTAAAGATTATTATAAAATTAGTTAAACAAAACACTTGTAATAAAGGAGGGTTTAGTGAATAAGGTTTTAGGCAGATTTGGTATAATAATCCTTTTTGTTTTTTCAACTGTAAATTTTAATGCAAGCGCTATAGAGCTTAAAATTCCAAAAAATCTAAAAATTCCAAAATCAGGAAAATCTAGTTCTGGAGGAGTAAATTTAGACAATGTTAAGTTAAAATTTACAAAAATTTTTTTTGAATCTGCTTTAGATTATATGGAAGCTCATTATCACCTTTTTAATGCCCTGGAAATGAACGATGAAGCTAGTAAAACAAAAAAATCAATTGATTTTGTGAAAAATAAAAAGAAAAAAGAAGGTAAGCGTTTAACTAATGCTTTTACCACGGTATCAGATAATTCTTCTGCTATTGAAGGGGCGTTGACAAAAGAAAAAGTAATAAGTGCAGAGGGAAAAATACATTATGCAAAAGCATTGCCCCATGCGGTCAGTGGAGTTTTGGGTACTATAAAACTACCACCTGAAGCTAAAAATTTGCTGAATGTAATAAAGGTAGATAAAATGGCGGCGCTTAAAATGGGTGATTTTTTAAAAGTTCTTCCAAAAATGCCTGAATATGTAAAGTCGGCGACAGCTGTAGGTAAGTTAATTATAACTGGCGCAAAAAGTAGAGGTGTTGAAGGTGCTGATGATGCTACCGCTAAATTAGGTGATTTATAAAAAATTAGTAATGTCCTTTAATAATAGGGTTGTACTCTTATTCTTTTTCTCCCTGAGCGTATTTTTATGTTCGCAGAATGCGTACAGTGAAATCAAATATGTTGAAACTAATGCTAAAGGCAGAGGTGAAAATTTTGAGGTAGCTTTAAAAAAAGCTTTCAAAGATGCTATCTCAAAAATAAATGGCGTAACTCTAGAAACAGAGTCCACATTGAAAACAATAGATAAAAGTGTAACCACAAATGAAAAATCCTCTGCCACTTTGTCACGAGATTTTCAAGAAACAATTTCAGAGAAAACCAATGGTTCAATTAAAACATTTGATGTTTTAAGAGAATATAACGATGAAAATGGTCTTTACATCGTTGAAATCCAAGCAATAGTTGCAAAATTTGCATTATCTCAAACAGCTAAAAGAAAAAGAATGGCCATAATTCCATTTAGAATTAATCTAAATGAAATTTCTATTTTTGGAAAAACATTTGATGATGCCGATAATCTTAGGAATTATCTAAATCAAGAATTTACAAATTATTTGGTACAAACAAGAAAATTTACAGTTCTAGATCGTGAATTTGATCAAGAAATCCAAGGAGAGTTAGCAAACTTAACCGATTCTGATAAAATTGAAGATCAAATAAAAATAGGGCAAAAACTATTTGCAGATTATATTATAGTTGGAAGACTTGATTTTTTATTAATTAAAGAAGTTGAAAAAAAATTCTTAACTTCTGACATTATTAAAAAAAAAAGAATTGGTATATTAAATTTTAGCTACAGAGTTATTGATGTGCCAACAACTCAAATAAAATATTCATCAAAAGTTAATTTGGAAGTTGATTTGAAAAAAGAAACTCAGCTACTTCCATATTTATGCAATTTAACAGCTAAGAAGGCAGGTGTTGAAATAATGTACGCAATATTCCCAATTCTAGTTGAAAAAATAGACAATGAATTAGCATATCTAGGTCAAGGAGGTTCGCAACTAAAAATTGGAGATGTGTACGACGTCTATGAAAGAACAGATGAAAAAATTAAAGATACTTATACCGGTGAAATATTAGGAAATGTTGAAAAAAAGGTTGCAAAAGCCACTATAGTTGATGTCAATTCAAAATTTTCTGTTGCAGAGATATCTGAAGAAAAATATGATTTGACTGTAGATTTTAAACCTACAAAATTTATGGTAAAACCTGAGAAAAAAACTATTAAAAAGACTAAAAAGAAAAAGAAAAAAAAGAAAAAAATTGACGATGAATGGTAGATAAAATGAAAAAAATTTTACCAATAATTATATTATTATTACTTGGCAATTTAGCTTTTTCAGAAACAAAATTGGAAGATTATGTTTCTGAAGAATTTGATAAAAGTAAAAGTGGAGGAGCACAATTTGTAAAAACTCCAAAAAATGCAGCTAAAGATTTTATTAGATCAAAAGGATTTAAAATTGGCTTAAATAAGAAATCTGATGGATCTTCTTTTTTCCTTTCAGTTGGCCAAGGTTCCGTAAGCGTTACAAGTGACGTTCAATCAATTCATGATGCAAGATTTAATGGCTTTAGAAAAGCAATTCAAAATGCAAAAGCTGAAATGGTTAAATTTCTGGGCGAGTCTGTAGCAACTTCAGTATCTGCAAGTGTTAAAGAGAATACGATGCCAGAAAAAATTCCAGAAGAAATAATAAAAAAAGCTGTCGGACCTGATTCAAACGAATATGAAAAAGTAAAAAAATTAATAGGTTTAAAGTTAGATAGAGCATTAAAAGAAGAAGGGTATGATCCGAATGCTACTGATGAAGAAAAAAAAGAGGTTATAGAAAAAGTTGTTATGTCTAGGACTATGGAAAGTTTTTTCACTGCTACAGCTCAACAAATGATATCTGGATTTCAAGCCTGGTCAGTTTTTGAAGAATCAAATCCTGGCGATAGATCTCAAATTACAGTAGTTGGTATATGGAGTCCGAAACTTAGCAAATTAGCAAGTGCGATTAAATTTGGATCAGTTGATGTACCCAAAGGCGTTCCAAAGAAACCTATAAGAGAACAGTTACCAATTGATGATCCAGAAAAATTACTTCAGTCATTTGGCGCCCAAATGTTTGTAAATGAAAATGGAAAATTAATCTTAGTTTCTTATGGACACGCTTCGCCACTATTTGAAGATAGAGCAGATGCTCTTACAACAGCATGTGATCAAGCTCACAATAAAGCAAAACAAAATATTGTCTTATTTGTAAATGAAAATGTTGTTTATCAAACGATACAAAATGAAATTGATACGGCTGAAGATTTTGAAAGAGAAGGAATGCAACTTTATAGAAGCACACAAGGTAAAGATTATGAAGTATTTATTCAGTCAAAAGGTGGAATGAAAAGTCTTAAAACGGAAGAATTTGATGAATTTGCTATAAAAGATCCAAGATTTGGTGCAACAGATTGTGTTGCTGTAAGATACTGGTCTCCAGAATTAGAAGATGCATCTGCAGAAGCAAAAAAGTTAATACAAGATTCTGTTAGTGGTGTAAGTTCATCTACCTCTGGATTTAGTGGAAATACAGAAGGACAAGGCTCAACTCAAGGCACTACAGGAAGCACAGATTTTTAAATCCAAAATTAAAAATTTTAAACTAACAGTTTATCGGTTTTTTTTTTCTAGAAACTAAATCAAAATTTATTAATTTACAAGCCATACTAGCCTCATTTTTTGTTTTAATACATCCACCTAAATATTTTCCATCAGTCTGTCCGTAAAATTGAATAGTGTTAGTTTCGTCAATTTCAATTAAATTAATATTTTTACCTATAAATTCTTTTAATTCTAAATTCATAAAAGTTTTGTAATCAGAATATTGAATTTTATAATGTAATATTTTTTTTTGATTTATTTTATACACTTTTGCTGACTTATCTCTATTTAACAAAAATCCAAAATTATACTTAGGATATTTTATACTATCGCAAGTATAGTAATATTTTATTTTGATTTCAGCATTGGAATATTTGGTAAATAAAATTGAAAAAATAACAAAAATTAATATTACAAGATTTTTTTGCATATTTGGTTAGTATATTACTTTTTTTTCGGAAATATATTAAATTTGTTTTATAATTATATTTATGTTTTCTTTAATTAAATGGTTTTTAATCATACCTGGAATTATAGCTTTTATTGTTTGGTTTATTTTTTAGACTTAAGTAAATTAAGTTAAATAACTTCTGTACTAAATGAAATCGAAATGGCGTTCTGTTGCCAGGCGCAATTAACAAATCACCCTTAAATCAAAAAAAATTAAATAGTTGATCCAAATCAATAATAATTCCTCACCGATTCACGCACCTGACTCAACATTAATTATGGATTGCGCAATTGGTCTCTGAAATTTACAATAGGCAATGACAAGAATTTCTGAAATAGTTTTAAATCCATCAGAAGAAACATCAATTTTACTCGAAGGTGAGCCTGACGCACGTACCTTGCTGCCCGTAAAATGAACACCAACCCTCAAATAAGCTAGATAAATTTGTCATAGATCAAATTGATTGTACTCAGAGTGCACTCATGGACTTTGCAAATAAAAACTGCGAAAATTGTACTCGGGGATTTATGAAAAAAAAGAAGTTGGGCTTTTGGGGAGTTATTTTTATATTAGCTTTGATAGGTTATGTAACTCAAACATTTGAAGATAAATTTGGTTCAAGTGAAAAAGTTAAATCAGTAAATAAATCAACAACTTCTAAAGTAACAGAAAATAAAATTAATCAAGCAGGAAGAGATGCATTGCAAAACCAATATAATGATCCTGGTTATGTGGAGTCTGGTT
>Ga0187827_10009125_pt1 | contig 10574 bp, 1 predicted proteins | sample ETNtaG_39_FD_167969 | JGI IMG/M metagenome (GOLD analysis project Ga0187827, IMG submission 167969) | Marine microbial and viral communities from oxygen minimum zone, Eastern Pacific Ocean - ETNP2014_SV_150_PacBio MetaG (Illumina Assembly) | ecosystem: Environmental > Aquatic > Marine > Hypoxic... | reverse complement strand
TGTTAAACATTACATCTGCTGTATCAAATTGTACTACCAATTCCATTCCACCCACATCACTAAAATCAGAGATATTCAATTCAATATTAAATTGATATTGTTCATTATTTACATGCGGATAACTTATATCCAACGTTAAATCTTCATTTGTAGAATTATTTGTTCTTAATAAATAACCACCACCATAATCAAAACCTGCGCTCCAGTTCCACATTTGTGCAAAAACCATTAAGTCTTCGAAATCAAATTTATTGTCAGGCGCTACTTGTAAATGTGGTGGGGTACCCACAGCAGGAGCGAGTTCATCAGATGATTGAAGTTCATCACCAAACCAAATTTGTTGGAATGAAACTAAATCATCAAAATTAATGCTTCCATCATAATCATAATCTCCAACATGGTTTAAAAAATAATACAGGGTATCATAATCAAACTCTCCATCAGGATCATCATTACCATTACCATCAAAGGGATTCCCATCAATATTCATTAGTTGATCATTAATAACAACCATTAGTGAATCACCTCCAGACCATCCTCCTTCTGGATAAATATGTATTGAACTTCTTTCTTCAGAGTAGGAGTGTGAAATATTTATTAAATAATTTCCATAAATAGCATCAAGGCTTATACCATTAATGATAGTACTAACATCCAACATGGCAGAAAAAGTAAAAACCAATTCATCAGTTAATATCAAATTACTTGAATCTGGATGTGATTTACTAATTAATTGGGGGAGGGATTCATTATCAAGTTGTACATTTTCCATTGCTCCCGATCCAAACTGCCAGCCGTCAAATAGTTCAATTCTTAAGACTAAATTTGTATCTACATTATAAAGATCATAATCAGTATTCCACAGCAATGTATCACTATATTGATCGGGTCCTATATTTATTAATGAATTGACTACAGACGCATCTAACCATTCATTGCTATTCAATAATAAATATTCTAATGAAAGAGTATAAAAATCGCCTGTGGTATCAGAAATTGAATAAGGTACTGCAATTAATCCAGATAATTCATCTTCCAGTGAAACAAATTCAAAATCGATAGAACCGACATGATTATCAATAGAAAATATATCTGAATAATAATGATTTTCTACATGTTGATCAGCAGCAGAAATTTTGAGCATTACCTCATTTGTAAAGGATCCATTAAAGTCAAGCTGTGTAGGCCAAATATAATATAGAGTATCGTTTGACTGATTGATAAAATTAACTGATGCATTGAACCATTGGTTTGTATCACCTGTAGCATAAAAAATTTCATGTTCAACATTATCCCCGTCGTTATCAAAAATATAAAGAGCTAATTGTAATTCATTAAAATATTCACCTGACAACTCATTTAAACTGATTTCTGGATGTGAATTAACAATTTCAACATCTAAAGCAACTGTTAACGTATCTTGCAGTTCACCATCGGAAAGATATAATGTAAACAATGTATCTGGCCTTTCATCTGGAGTGCCATAAATACTATCACCTTCTGCTGTTAACCACGATGGTACATTATCGAATGACCACGTTAACGTGGAATCTTCAGGATCTGATCCAGTTGCATGATAAATAAAGTATTCATCCTCAACAGAAAATGCACTATCTGGAGAATTAATGGCCGGAAAATCATTCACACCAGTAACAAATATATTCACCGTAAGCGTATCACTTAATTCGCCATCACTCGCAACAATATTAAAGAGTGTATCCAGGTCTCCTTCCAGAGGCACCCCATAAATACTATCACTTTCTGCTGTTAACCACGATGGTACATTATCGAATGACCACGTTAACGTGGAATCTTCAGGATCTGATCCAGTTGCATGATAAATAAAGTATTCATCCTCAACAGAAAATGCACTATCTGGAGAATTAATGGCCGGAAAATCATTCACACCAGTAACAAATATATTCACCGTAAGCGTATCACTTAATTCGCCATCACTCGCAACAATATTAAAGAGTGTATCCAGGTCTCCTTCCAGAGGCACCCCATAAATACTATCACTTTCTGCTGTCAACCATGATGGTACATTATCGAATGACCACGTTAACGTGGAATCTTCAGGATCTGATCCAGTTGCATGATAAATAAAGTATTCATCCACAACAGAAAATGCACTATCTGGAGAATTAATGGCCGGAAAATCATTCACACCAGTAACAAATATATTCACCGTAAGCGTATCACTTAATTCGCCATCACTCGCAACAATATTAAAGAGTGTATCCAGGTCTCCTTCCAGAGGCACCCCATAAATACTATCACTTTCTGCTGTCAACCATGATGGTATATTGATAAAAGTAAAATTTATATCAATATCGTCTACATCTGATCCTGAAGTTTGATATACAAAATATTCATCTTCTGTTGCGGCTGAAGATGTTATTGATGTAATTACAGGTGCATCGTTAACGGGTAGTACCTGAATTAAGATATCAATAGTGTCGGCGAGGTTATAAGGATCCGTAGCAATTATTGAAATTAATTCCTCAAAACCGCTCGAATCAGGCTCTGCAAAGATGTATAGAGGACGGTCTGGGGTATCTAAAATATTATAAGATAATTTGTCATTTCCATAGACAGTGAAATTTAGTAATGAGTCCGGTTGTTCACTATCATAAACCCAAGACCATAAGTAAGTTGTTAATGTATCATCTTCAAAGAAACTAGTGTCAGGATAAGTCATCCAAACAGGAGCTGTATTTGCCAAAATAAGTGTAATATCATATGTGATAGTATCACCCACTACAACTGCTAATGTTTCAGGTATAGTTTTGGATAAATACAATTCTTTTTCAATAAACAACCCATATGTCCCTGCCCTTATACTATCAATTGTAAACAGGCCCCCTGAATCAGAAAGATCAATAGATTTAGTTTCACCATCTTGAATTAATGATACTTGAGCATTTTCTATGGTTTCATTGACATTTGCATTGTTTACAACAATTCCTGTAATACTGCCATAGAAATATGATGCATCAATTATTTCACCCACATCTAATGCTACAGATGAAAAATTACCTGTGCCAAAAAGACCATTACCAACGATAAACGTTGGAGTCGTCAAATGTAAATTCGCAACTGCACTGTCAAAACTGCTATAAACGAATAGTTTAATAGAGTCATTTGTTGTAAAACCTTCCAGATTGTGACTGTCATCCTTTTCCCAGGCGGTGATGTTTAAATTTGGAAATACATCAGCATAATCTTCACTGATTACACTTACGCCAACGCAAACATCATTATCATAAACAGCAACCTCATCTCCGGGATTCATATTCCCTAAAGTATTGCTTACTGAATCTATGACTATGTTATAAGGAATACCGGTTGGGGTTACTGGATCAAAAAATCCATCGTAGCCTACACCTGATACTCCTACGTAATGGTAATAGCCATTGTTTGCATTTGAGATATTAAATTGTATTTCGTCTACGACCTCACCTTTTGCCGTAGGACTGAATACCACATTTATTTCATTATAGGAACCTGGCTCAAATTGTGATGGTGCAGAAACAACATTAATTTGAGGGTTAGCAGTAGATACTTGATCGATATACAGTGTTGCATTGCCAATATTTTGTATAATGACATAAGCCGATGAGGTCTCTCCTACAATTGTAGGCGGAAATGTTACGTTAGAGGTAAGAATTTCAACATTACTTTGTAGGCTTGGCAGCCCCATTCCTTCAAGAGAAATAGTAGTTACTGGGTTAAAAGGATCATTTGTCTCAATTGTAAGTGTACCTGTATAATTTTCAACACTATTAGGTGAAAATTGAACCCAGATAGTATCACTACTATCTGCATTTATTAAATTTGTGTAGGACTGAATAGAAAATACATTTGAATTAGTGTAGACACTGTTAATATTTAATCCAGCAGTTCCAGAGTTATGAATTGGTATAGGGAGGATAGAATAATCATAAGAAACTGTCGCAGGAAATGATAATTCACTTATACTCAATGAAATTATTGGCATCAAGCCTGATGAACCATTTAACTCAACAATAGACATCGGATTATAACCAAATGTACCGTTTCCAAGCTCATATGTTGGTGTAAGAGTGGCTTCAATATCTTCACCAAATCGGTTGCCCCAGAACTTATAAGTCATAGTATTCCCAGAAGTATAACCAGGTAACCCATACTGATCATCCTTTTCCCAAGCAATCACATGTATTTGATCTGATAATCCTTTGACCCCTATTCCCACACACAATGTATCATCAAATACACCAATCTGTTCACCATACTGTAACGCATCAAAATCAACATCTGTTGATTCAACTATAATATTGTAAGCTAATCCTGTTTCAGACACAGGTTGGAAATAATTGTCATAACCAACACCACTAATCGTGAAAGATGAATAATAAAGATCTGGATCATTATGGCTGAAATAGATTGTTGCGCTTTTTAAGCCCTTGCTCCATGGTGCGAACCTGATAGGCAGTGAATAAATATCTCCAGGCTGTATATCAACATTTGTTTCTGGTAATTGGAACTCACTAGAGGTGGCCCACAAGTTTGTTAATTCGAGGACATTGTTACCATTATTTTGGATAACCCAGTAATTTGTTGATGTGTCCCCGACAGCCTCCTCTCCCAGATCCAGAGTAGAAAGATAACCATCTAATGTTGGAGCGGCTTGAGCAATACCCAATCCATTCAAAGAAATTGTATGATGCCCTATAGGATCATTGGAATAGATATCTAGATTTCCATTATAAATAACATCATCTTGAGGATAAAAATAAATTTCAGAGGAAATACTGCCACCAGGCTCAATGGAAAATCCAATATTTAAAATGATCGAAAAAACATAATTATCAATGTTCAATGACGTTACTTCCAGGGTGCGTTCACCGGTGTTTGTAAATGTAATCATCGCTGATGTTGATGAGCCAACAACCGCAGGATCAAATGAAATTTCAGTGTTACTTAAACTGAGTGTTGGTAGATCCGTAACCGAAAGCAATAAATCAACAGTAGAATATGTACCATAGCCAAAAGTACTATCACCAACAGTAAAATCTACAGCAGGCTCAAAAACTTCATTTATTCCAAAAAAGTCCGAGAGTAATGCGAAACGAATGTTATTGCCTGCTGTAAACCCAGGCAGGCCATAATTTGCATCCCCTTCCCAGACAACAATGTTCATGTTGTTTCCATTAATTAAATCCTGAGTCACTGTCGCCAACCCAACACAAAGAGTATCATCAAAAACACCCAATTTATCATCTGTGCTTAATGAAATTCCATTTGTTGAGAAAGATTCAACAATAATGTTATATGGCAATCCAGTAGGTTCAACCTCAACAAAATGTGAGGGATCTAATGTGTTTTGAGCATTAACGATAGTAAACAATAATACTAATAAGACCTTACTTTGAAATTTCATTAGAAGTCTGCGTTTATCCATCACTTCATTACCATTATTTTTTGTGCTTTTTGAAAATTGCCAGCATTAAAAACACAAAAGTAAATACCGCTTGATAAATTTGATGCGTCAAGCTGGATAGTGTGCTGGCCTGATGGTTTTAATCCCTCATTGATAGTTCTAATTGTTTTTCCAGTAAGGTCAATAATTTTAAAACTTACTGGTACTGTATTAGACAATTGATAGCTGAATGTCGTCGTGGGATTAAAAGGGTTGGGATAATTATTAGACAGAGAAAACTCATTTAGAATTTGATCTGATTGATTGCTCAAGAGCCATGCATCGTTACGTAAGTATGAAAAACCGCCGCCAGAGTTTCCACCAGTGAAAGATATAAAAAGCACGTCATAGTATGAATCACTCTGGGACAGATAGAGAGATACAGTGTCACCAATTAATGAGTGTGGATTACCCCCATGCATAGCTACAAAATTGGTATAACTTGCTGACTCTGATGCCGCTGTGGAGGTGTCGGCCCAGAGCGTACCCACCGGGGAGCCATTTTCGCCTGAATATCCATCCTCCTGTGCAATGTTAAAAAGGCTTTGAATATCTTTACGTGTAATCCAAACATTATCAGAAATGCGGTCTTGATTTTCTTCCAATGTCCAATCGGCAGAATCTGGTTTGGTAAATACGACCCAACTTGTGCCAGTACCCATAAGGATGATTTGTTCAGTCTGACCCTCCTGCATTGAATTGCTGACAAACACTGTGTCAATGTGTAATCCATTCCTAAATGGAAAAAAGTTAACATTTACAGTTATGGAATCTTGAGCTGGTATACCAGCTGTTGTATCGTAAGATAATACGAACGCAGAATCATGAGATAGTGTCATGTCGAAGTCCAGTGTGTCACTACCTATGTTCCTCACAACAAACGACCAAGAATCAGACTCTTCACCTGTTTGAATGTAGCCAAAATCGTGTTCCGTTTCTGATACTTCCAAGTCTGGTTCAACTGAAATCAAATTGAAATAGCATGAAGAATAAGATCCATATCCAAAGGTACCATCACCAGTGACATATACTGGATCAACTTCATACTCATTCATGCCATTACCTAAATCCGCCCAAACAACAGCACGAATTGAGTCTCCATTAGCGAAACCGGGAAGATAGTATTGTTGTGATCCTTCCCAGGCAGTTACAGCAAAATTTCCTATTCCGGAATATGCATCCGCTCCAACGCAAAGGGTATCAGAAAACAAACCAATCTCATCACCTGTTTGTAATTCATAGCCGGTAATACTGTCCACGATGAAAATAACCTGATAAGGCAAACCCGTAGAGTCCACAGGAGAGAAATGCTCCTGTGCTTTTATCGACCAACTACTGATCAAAGTAATCAAAGCGAATCCCACTCTCAAGGGTTTACCCTATTTCAACAGTAACAGTTTATTGGTTTTTTGATAAGCTGGTGTCTCTAATCGGTAGATATAAACACCGCTTGGAACAGACTTGCCGCGGGTATCTTTTCCCTTCCAACTGATTCTATGAAAATTTGCTAATTGAAATTCATCCACTAGAACTGCGACTTCCTGCCCAAGCATATTATATACTGTAATCCGTACCCGGGTGTCCTCAGGAAGTTGATATGGAATCACAGTTGTTGGGTTGAATGGATTGGGATAATTATTCCCCAGAGCATAGGTATCAGGCAATACATTCCCACCAGTGGAAACATGTTTAGCTACTGAATAATTTGCATTATCAAACACAGCTTCTTGCTCATTCCTAAATTCAGCAATAAGGGGATACACAGCCTTATATTTAGTGGAATACAATTTAAGATCTATAGGATTAGCAGTCTTGAACCCGCTGATTTCCATTTCTTCATTACCAGCCCAAGCTGTTACTACTATTGGGAATTGTCCAGTAAAAACCGTCGCTCCAACACATAAGTCACCATCAAATACACCTATTTCATCATCAACCTCAAGATTCCTACCGTCCAAGTCGATATCCTGTAAAATAATTGTATAGGGTAAACCTGTAGGTGCATAGACAAATTGCACCGGTTGCAAGTCTACATTATTGGCAAACATTTTCGATACTGACCTAGTTGCAGCTGGATAAGTAAACTCTATATCACTGGAACCAGACAAAAATACTTTATAGCCGGCACCGGGCTGGAAATTACCAATTGTATTTACGTTTAAAGCGGGTATCCATGTACCGCCATCATCGCTGGATATAATATCAATGGAATCACTAATACTATCAAATATGGAGGAATCCGCTGCTGCATCAGGTAAAAAACTGATATAGTTCCAGCGGTTGGCCTGAATTGTGAGGGGCCAGTTTTCCAGATCAATACTCAAACCGAGATAAGCGAATTCAGCATTCGATGAATCAAAGAACATATAATAGCCTTCAGAAATGTTCACCGTGCCAATTGTATTAATATTATAGTCCGGAATAAAAGCTCCACCGTTATCATCATAAACGATTTTCAATCCATTGATGCCGTCAAATACAACCGCCGCATCGGGATCTTGGGGATACGTATTCAGCGAAACCAAATTAAATTGCCCGGCAGAAATAGCAATGTCATTTGTTAAGTATACCGTTGACGTAAATGAACATTCGCCAAAAGAATTTACTGCAAAAGTGCCATCGCCTACCGTGATATCACCGATGATCACTGTGCCTTGGCGGTATTGGCTGTTATCCCATACCTTAAGGGAATAGCTATTACCGGAAGCGTATCCGTAAGATTTTAACAGAAAAGGGGAATTCCCGTCGAACATTCCGGCGCCTACACATACATCTCCATCGAAAACAGCAACCTCATCACCGACTTCTAAATTATTACCATCTATGCTTCCGCTTGTAATAGCCAGGTAAAATGGATCGCCTGATTCATCAGTTGGGGTAAATACAGTTGATGTCAAGTATGTATAATCTACTATTTGAAGCATTGGAACCCGAAAGTAAGAATCTGTTACATCGTTAGTAAACAATGGCACAAAATCTGTATGAATGCCGCTACTCATAGAAGGCACACTAATATCAAGCGTATCATTACCATTCGGGATGGCAGATCCGCTCAATTCTGAGAACATTTCTTCATCCAAGATTACATCACCTGATCTAGTATACGAAAATCCACCGCCGCCACCGCAACAAGTCCAATCATGAAACTGAAAATCAAAATAATCATCAGTTCCGATGATATGCATTGACATTAGGCCAGAGTATTGAGAATTATCATCAGGGTTCAATGCATATCTTGGTCCAGTACCGCTTTGGTATACGGCATTACGCCAACTTGTATAATTCCCAGGACTATCAAGATTATCTTCAGTGGATCCCCAGGCCCATTCAGTACCTTGTGGACCCTCATCACTCCAATCCCAACCACTGTCTGTGTACGGATTATATAATCCATTATTATTTTGGCGGGTGATTGCAATTTCACCTGGAACAATGATATCCCAATTTTCTGAATTATTATAATCGGCATAATCCTCTTTTGTAAAATTGATGAACCCGCCGCTGCCGCTTAAACTGTCCACAGCAACCGACCATTCGAGGTCCATTGAACCTGAATTCGACAACACCAATTGATATTCAGCTGTATCATTAGCAGCCACATCAGCTATTAGATATGCAGGTGTCGAAGAAATATCCGCCAGTCCCGGTTTAGCGGAGATTGCCGGGGACAGATTACTCTCATAGTTCGGATATACCGCCTTGGTTGCAAAATTATATATGACGTTGTTAGTCAAACCGGAGTAGGTATATTCCTTAATAGTTGCCGTGCCCGCTTCTGTCCACTCACTTTCTGTAGTCAGTTTATAAAATGCCTTATAACTCTGAAGAGAATCCGTGGCAATGATATCCCAGGATAAATAGACAAAGCCTTCTCCAGTACTGTCCGCTCTCAGGTTATAGGGAGCATAGCCGTAATTATAGAAATAAGCTCCTATGTCAGAAATGGTGCCATCCAAATCATATGATGAAGGCGAGCCGGCATCGATACAGGGCGAGCCGGACTGCAGGTTAAAAGAATCTGCAGCCATAAACAGGGGGTCCTGGAAAATATTGGCATAGACGTCGCTGGGGTCATTGTTGGAGTTTACCGTCACCACCTCGCCAATAAGGTCCGGCAGGCCGGCGCCGGAGAAAGTGGCATCATTATCCCACAGGTCATTGAAGGAAATATCCGACACCTCCGATTCTGCACGAATCCCGGTCTGGAAACCCTGGATAATATTACTATATATATCCGGGTCAGACAGATTCGTGACATACATACCGTAATCACCGTCGGTGCTTATAAACGTATTGTTGACAACAGGTCCAGCCACCTGGTTAGATATATCCAGGCCCCGGCCCGGTGTTTCCACAAAGTTCCTAGACATCTGCAGGGCCGTATTGCTCACATAAATACCGGAACCTCCATCACCGCTCATGTCGTTGCCGTTGATTTCAACATTGTCCGTATTGGTCACATAGACCAGCCAGTCACCTTCGGTTGTGTATTTGTCTATGGTATTGTTTTTGATGACAAAGTCGCCATGGGCATTATTGGCATAAATGCCCCAATATCTAACTTCAATGTGATTGTTTTCAATGGTGACATCTTTATAACCATCTGATGCTTTAATACCATCGCGCATTCCAATAATGGTGTTATTGCGGATTATATTTTCATTACCATAGCCAATTGCCCATTCATCGTTATTTTCATTTGGACCTTTTTCGATGTGATTGTTTTCAATGTCTGAATATTCTGCCCAGATTCCGGTAGTTTCGCGTCTGGCAATGATCGTGTTATTTGTAATTGTAGATCGATCAGTGCTGCTAGCGTAACTTTCAATGGCATATGAAGTTCCATAATAATCTGAATGATCTTGCAGATTGACATAATTACTATCAATTATTGAACGATCTGCACGAATTCCTCTACCATCAGATTGATAGTCACTATTAATGTAAATAAAGATTGAATCACCCACAACTTCGGAATCATGTACTTCTATGCCATGTTGATCAGTATAATAACCACCTTGTGTACCTAGCAGTTCAATATGATTATAATTCACCTGGGCATCTTGGTTGGATTCTGTATTATTTATGCCACGCTTCCATTCACCTTCATCTG
>Ga0187827_10009124_pt1 | contig 10574 bp, 13 predicted proteins | sample ETNtaG_39_FD_167969 | JGI IMG/M metagenome (GOLD analysis project Ga0187827, IMG submission 167969) | Marine microbial and viral communities from oxygen minimum zone, Eastern Pacific Ocean - ETNP2014_SV_150_PacBio MetaG (Illumina Assembly) | ecosystem: Environmental > Aquatic > Marine > Hypoxic... | reverse complement strand
TGATAAAAACTGTATCATATCCACTCTTTCGGAGGGATGGCAGAGCGGCTGAATGCACCGGTCTTGAAAACCGGCAAGGGCTAATACCCTTCCAGGGTTCAAATCCCTGTCCCTCCACCACTCAAACTCCACTACTAAAGGATTTTATTATTTAATGTTGCATTAATATGTATCTGGATAGTGCTACTTTTAGCTGATTAGTGCAACTTTTTTTATTTATTCAATCCATGCACACTCCCAGTCAATAGAACCCCAAATGACAAATTTAATAAATCTATGCCCCATAAGGGTTAAGAGATGAGTGACGGGTGGTATTTAAATTGAAGTTTAGCCTTAGTTGTCTTAAGAGTATATACTGGTAAGTACAAACTAGAGTTCAAAATGAAACTCGAAAAGAACTGATATGGCGACGACAATAGGCACTATTGGAAATGATGACATTTGGGGAGGTAAAGGAGATGACACTTTAAGTGGCAGCTCTGGCAATGATTATCTTGACGGTCAAGCGGGCAATGATGTTATTAATGGTGATGATGGCGAAGACATAATTTGGGGAGATGAAGGTGATGACACTTTAAGTGGTGGTTCTGGTTTTGATTGGCTTTACGGTGAAGCCGGTGATGACACTTATCTGGTCACCGATCAATGGGATTATATATGGGATGAGTTGGGTGATAACAATCTGATTGTATCGACAGATTTTTTCAAACCCCCGTCAACCGTCACAGAAATCAGTTACGTTGAGGATGCAAAACCCTTGCCATACTGGATCGATGCATCGACATATGATTCGCTCAGTACAACTCGATACCATATCGAGACAACAGAGAAACAATTCTTTTATATGTATCCAGTTTCACCATTGGATTATTATGAGTCTGATGATTTAATTGACTGGAGTGCTGCTAATGACTATATGAAAGAGACTTTTGAATATGTGGCCACAGCCTTAGAGGAGATTATCGACATTTTATTTATCTCTACAAATGATCCTTTACAAGTAAATACAATTACTTTATCAACCAATAGCCAATTAGATTCGGCTGGTTACACTTATGCCCCCGAGACATCACCATCGGAGTTGAGTATGAATTATTTGTCATCCGATATTTTTATTGATGCTGATTATGACCAGCCATCGATTACTGAGCCAAACTACGATTTAGCAGTAATAGTGCATGAGCTGGGCCATGCTCTTGGGCTTAAACACCCTTTTGAGCCTACTGCGTTTGGTATAACTGGTGAAGCTCCTTATTTGGAAAACGAATCTGAGGATAACACTGACTGGGTCATTATGAGTTATACAGCGGGCTCTAGATCTTATTCAGCTAATTTTTCCCCTTTTGATATTGCTGCTTTACAATATATTTATGGTGTGGCAGCGGAAGCAAATGCTGATGACAGCACTTACCTTTTTAATGACTCGCAAGGTGTGTTTGTCTACGATGGCCAGGGCGAGGATGTAATTGATGCCTCCAGCGCGCAGAGTGAAGCGACAATTTATCTAACCGAGGGGGATTGGAGTTTTATTGGTGAAAAATCAGACCTTATTACAGGTGCAAACCAGCTCACAATCAATTTTAATACTGAGATTGAAGGCGCTATAGGTGGTGATTTCAATGACACTCTTACTGGTAATCTGCTTGATAACAATTTGCAAGGGGGTGGTGGAAACGACTCACTTAAAGGCCTTGGTGGGAACGACTCAATTGTTGGTGATTTGGGTGATGATTATATAGATGGTGGTGAAGGGCAAGATACAGCAATATTTGATGGTCAATGGCAAAATTATTCTATCGGTTTGTCCGATACTACAAATACTATCAGAGTTATGTCAAGCCATGAAGGCGCCGATATTCTTGCAAATGTAGAAACGCTTAGTTTTGATGACAAAGAACAAAGTTCTGTCTCTTTGCAGATAGACTCAAATGCTTCTTATGCGCTAACCAAAATTGACGACAATTTCCTTTTTCATAATACAACACTTTATTTTGAGAAAGACGGGATAGATTTAGGTCTGACTAGTACTATTGATTTAGGTAATATAGCTACACCTCAAAGCAGTGATGAGAGTGATATTTGGTATCATCAATATGTCGCCTTTGACGCTGTCAAAATCAATGATAGTGTTTACGACCAAAACATCACCATCTCTGATGCCATCGATGTCCTTAGACACATTGTTGAGTTGGAGTCATTAACCTCAGGCAGTTCCGCTTATCACGCAGCAGATATCAACAATGATGGCAATATCAACATATCTGATGCAATTGGCATCTTAAGACACATTGTCGAACTAGATACCATTGATACTTTTGACCTTATCGACAATGCTGGAGCAAGAGTTACTCAACTAGAAGCTGAAACCTCAGGCGAAACTCCAATCTGGACACTGGTTGCTAATGGCGATGTTGATATGAACGGTAGTTATGATGATGATTATGTTGTGCAGGTAGATATTGCTTAGGTAAATAGCTACACTCACACATCATTGGTCAGTAATAATACTTAATAGATTAAATTATTATATTTCACTAATTAGTATATCATTTAATTATTCAAAGGAGAATTAGTGAAATTAGTTACTGCAGTATTACGGCCTGAAATGCTAGCAAAAGTCAGAGAAGCGCTTTGTGATGTTGATATACCAGGAATGACTGTTTCTGATGTCAAAGGTTTTGGTAGACAAAAAGGACATACAGAACTTTATCGCGGTACTGAATTTACGGTTGAATTCGTTCCCAAAGTTAAACTTGAAATCGCTATTTCTAAAAAAAATTTGGATCTGCTAATTAATACAATTAGTGATATCGCTTGTTCCGGTCAAAAAGGTGACGGCAAAATCTTTGTCACTGACATCGAAAAAGTAGTTCGTATTCGCACAGGCGAAACGGACCACGACGCACTTTAGGAAGTATTGAGGCTTTATTTTTTTACTTAGTGCTTTTGTAGATCGACCAATAATTCGATTACGTGACTATAGCCATCTGTACCCAATCCAGCAACAACAACATCAACTACCGACGAAATATAAGAAACATGGCGAAATGATTCACGTAAATGTGGGTTTGAAATATGTAGCTCGACTTTATATCCTGAATAGGATTTCAATGCATCATGAATCGCTATTGATGTATGAGTATAGGCAGCAGCATTGATTACGATTGCGTCAATCTTTTCGGTGATTGCATTTTGGATCCATTCGACAATTTCTCCTTCATAATTAGACTGCATAAACTTCACATCATGTCCGTCTTTGAAGGCCTGCTCTTGGCAATCCTTTGTAATACTTTCTAACGTCTCCTTGCCATAAATTTCCGTCTCACGTGTGCCGAGAAGATTTATATTAGGACCGTTTATGACGTAAATATTCATCTATTTATTACTTAGTTTTTTGTTAATTGCCTTAATAGCGAGTACATAACTATGCATGCCAAGCCCACCGACAAATCCCACTCCACTTTCTGGTCCCTGTAACGGCTTATTATTACCTTGCTTAAAAATATTTTCTATACGAACTTCAACAACTGGCTTGCCTTGATTAGTAATTTTATTGATTACTGCGCTATACATATCAAGACCTATAGATGATGCCTGTGAATGTCCAGCTGGGTTAATTATCAAAGCATCAAAATTATCAATATCTTCAATTAAAACACTTAATAACTCAGCTTCATTGTCGTTTTGGCGAAAATCCATTTCAAGATCAAAACTCTCACAAGCCTCAGAGCATTTTTGTTGCACAATAGCTAATGTTAGATCGTCATAACCTATCTCATTGTAATTGCTTAAATCTGAGAGCCCAGGGCCATTAATTATTAATAACTTATTATTACTCATTTATTGATTAAGTCCATTATTGTAGAAAATTACTTAATATTTCTTACGCTATACACTAAATAACACTCTGGCATATTATATATACCTCAAGGTTTGTTGTATATGGGCTTAATCTTACCCTTTAAGTTAAACCATGATTTAAAACTAAATTGTAGCAATTAGCGTTTTACTAAAGACTCAATCAATGGGCGATAGTAAGAAAATGGCGGATGTTCCCTTTCTGGGTCCTTCCCTTCTTCATCACAATGACGCAATTGTATGCACTGTTCTAGGTAGTGATTTCTTTCAAATTCTTTAACCTCATCTGCATTCATCGGACCGCCTTGCAGATTAAGTGTGTGTACAGAGGCAGGCGAAAGGCGCTCGAAATAATCTGACCTAACTGCGCACAGATAACGTTTAGCAGCAACGTGCTGACGAATAGGCTCTACAACAGAAGTTGGGAAGTAATCTTCCAAAAAATTAGCGCCGGCTTCTTCGTGATAATTGTCAATACCCTTGGCCAATGACGTTTCAGGGATTTCGTTTTTGTAATGACCAATATCATGCAGCAGGGCTGCAACTATTTGACCATTATCGGCTCCAGCCTGTTCAGCGCATTGCGCTGTCTGCAGCATATGTTGAGCCATTGTAACCGGTTCTCCCAAGTATGACTCGGCGCCACGGCGCATAAAGACATCTTCTATATGGTCCACAATGCTGTCAGCATTAATGCTATCCATTTTGTTGTCGACTCTCCAAAACATTGAGCTGGCTGTAGAGTCCGTCGAGATCCGTATAGGCGCCCTGTAAATGGCGCCTACCTTTTTTAGAAAACGCTGTTCTGGCATGCATTATGCGGGTATTGTCAAATAGCATTAGATCGCCCTCTGAGAGTCTAAATTTAATTTTTAAGGCGTCTCTTTCAATAATTTCACTCCAATGCCGATAGGCTTTATAAAAAGGCCTGATTTTGATCTCAGGTAAATTTATCGTGTCGATTGAGCGATTGTTGTACCTCACTTTGACAATTTCACTGTTGTCATTTAGCTCAATCATTGGCACTCTAGAACGCAAATTGGTTTTGGCGTCAGAAAAGCGAAAATTAATCCAACTGCTGGTCAAGACAGTAAAATCTTCTTTGCTTTCTTGGCGTAGGATGGTGGCAGCCTTGAAGCCGTCCACCAGTACCGAGTCTCCCCCCTCTGTTGAACTTTCAAGGCAATGCAAAAGTTGTACGGTTGGTACAGGGTCTCTGTAGGGGTTGTCGGTATGGGAACCGAGACCCATGTTGGTATAGGCAAGATTATTTGGGCTGACTTCAGTCCTCACTTCAAATAAGGCGCCATAATTTGTCTCTCGAGTGTAACCAAGTTCACTGATGACTTTTAAAATTTGACCTTCGATAGTCGGCACATTTTCAAGAACAAAAAAACCAACATCTCTAACCAGACGCAGTGCATCCAATTTGGCATTCTCGTCATTACAGATGGAATCGAACTCGACAAATGGTAAACCGTCTTCAAAGCTGTCCTTTTGCCATAGTTTTTTTTGTCTTTCACTTCTGTCATCGAAATGAAGATTGAGGCCGTAACAATTCTGTCTTAGCCAGTGCTGGGAAAAAACTGACAAGTGATTTTCTGGTTGAAAAACAACACAGACATTACCTTTTTCATCCTTATAGGCTTTCTCGATGTAGTTCTCTTCAGGTATATCGATGACACTCAACAGGCGCTGCCCATTGTCAGTATTAAGAGAAGTTGGCATTTGGCAATGATCACGCAACCAGTGGCTATAGACTCGACTCTCCTTGCCGTCATACCACTCAACGACTAACTCGTCACCAGCAATGGAGAGTTTTGTTATGATCTCTGTTTTCTGTGGCATGCCGATATCTTAACAAATTACAAATGATAATCAAATATCTTTCATTTTGGATTGCTGGTCGAAGAATGATACCTCTTGAGGGTACTCTGGCAATTCGACACTATAGCTAGTGCAACGGACAGTGCCAGTTTCCTTGCCCCGAACTACCATGCCATCTAGTTCGCTCGGGAGCGGGTTTTCAGTCAGCTTTACAGCGTCTTCCGCTGTATAGGAGACAATGAATAGACAGCGCGGGATTTTAGAATTGTTTGGTTTGGAGCCATGCAGTAATTTTGAATGCATCAGACATGCCGTGCCTGCCTTACCTACACAACTAATAGCCTTGGTTTTGCATTCGGCCTCAATTTCTGCGGAAACGGCGCCGGTAAAGATGCCGTCATGCCATAGCGAATGAAGCGGTCCGTTATGTGTGCCAGGAACCACCTCTAGGGGGCCGTTCTCGAGCGTCACATCGTCAAGAAAAAATAGAACCGTCATGATGTCTTCATTGGAATGGGGCTCATAAGGAAAATCCTGATGGAACTTCACTTCCGTGCCTGAGCCTGGAAGCTTAAGGTTAATTTTATTTGTCCAGTGCTTTATGTTTGGACTAAAAATCTCGCTAACGAGATCTAGCGCCTTATTATCTTTAACTACATCGAGGCATACCTGCGAAATTTCAGCAGGAGAGGTGATCCTCCTCAGCGCAGGACTTTCAGATGAATGGGTATCTACTTCTAGATCAAAACGTGGCCTGCCATCCATGATTTTTCCGTAAGGCTTTTCATTGCCCCTGCTTTCTTCAACCCACATTGATAGTTCGCTATTGAGAGATGACAATTGAGAATCGGTTAAGGCATTTTCAAGAACAACAAAGCCATCCTCTTGAAACCTTTCAACTAGTTGCTGATTGTTTGTGGACATTTTATTTACCGAAGATCTTTCTGAAAATTGTCATTATGAACTAAATAATAAAAAAATACACAATTTTTTTAATGACATTAATTAAAGTCATAATATCACCTTATATTGAATATAAAATCATCTCCATGGAAATACTATTTGAAAGCTTTAGTTATCTACATTGGCTTATATTGGGCCTATTATTGGTGATTATCGAACTGTTTTTATGGTCAATTTTTTTGCTCTGGTTTGGAGTATCAGCCATCACCATGAGCATTGTGGTATATCTTTATCCGCAACTCTCTTTAGGAATACAACTTGTAGCTTTTATTTTGCTTTCAGCTGCCACTTGCTTTGCGGCAATAAGGTTTTTCCCTGTAAGAACGGTAGATGACGAGATAAGTCGCAAAGCTAAAGACCACATTGGCAAGGAGTGCACAGTCATATCTACTGACAACGATGTGATTAAAGTGAGGCTGGGAGAGTCGTTGTGGTTTGCAGAAGGTTTCGATATGAGTGTTGGTCAAAAAGTTCGGGTCACCGGTACCGATGATTCAACGCTGATCGTTGAACCAGTCCAGGAAAACTAAATACTAGTCAACATAGGGACCGAACTGTCTAATCGGTTCACAGTGAGGTCTGCCCGAAGCAAACATTAAACGACAATCGGTGTGTGCCTTTATCGAGAGTGACTTATTGTCGCCATCGAATAGTAATGACTGTGTGTCCTCGAGCGTCACTTGTTCAACCTCAAGTTTGCCACTTAATAGATATATCAATCCATGTAGACCCTCAATCCCTTCAAGCTTATAACCTACCCCTTTGTCAAGTGAGATATGCTCATAGTTAATGTCATTTTGTAGTTTTACTGGCGATCCTTCACCCACGATAATAGTTCTCAAACCACCATTAAAATCATGCACTGGGATCTCTTCAGCTGAAACTAGTTGATAGCTTGGCTCAATTGTTTTCAGTTTTTTCTCTAGATTGATCCAAAATTGTATCCCCCTTGTGACCTCTTTCCCTTTAGGCATCTCAGAGTGATTTATACCTCTTCCAGCACAAAATATTTGTGCGCCACCGCCACTGATAGTGGAGTCATTGCCAAGGTTATCTTTATGGTTCATGGAGCCGCTAAATAGATAGGTAATCGCTTCAAATCCTCGATGCGGGTGGGTGTCAAAGCCTTGGCCTTGCTCGACAGCAAAGTGATCGAATAACACAAAGGGGTCATGATTCATGCGCCCGCTGGTAACAGGGAAAAGACGGTTAACTACAACCCCTTGCCCCTCCAACATCTTTTTAGAGTCTAGTATTTCAAGCATTTTTATTCTATTATTAGATGCCGTATTGATCTCTGTAGTTCTCTATACGGCTGATTAAATCTGCATCATTGCTGTCTTTTAAAAAGTCAACAATATGAGATAAGTTGATAATACTAAAAACCGATAGACCAAAATTTTGCTCCACTTCCTGGATAGCGGAAAGTTTTCCCTTTCCTCTTTCCTGACGGTCAAGCGCAACAATCACACCCTTGGCGTTGGCTCCATGAGTGGTGATAATTTCTTGCGCTTCAACGATTGCAGTGCCGGCAGTTATCACATCATCAATAATTAAAATATCTCCCTCAAGGGCATGACCAACAATATTGCCGCCCTCGCCGTGATCTTTGACCTCTTTGCGATTAAAGCAATAAGGAACGGATCTATTGTAGCTATCGTTCAGTGCGATTGCTGTTGCTGTAGCTAAAGGTATACCTTTATAGGCGGGGCCAAACAGGACATCGAATTTTATCCCGCTAGCTTTAATCGCATGGCCATAAAACTTGCCTAGTTGTGACAAGTGGCTGCCCTGATTAAACAGTCCCGCATTAAAAAAATAAGGACTAACGCGGCCAGATTTGAGGGTAAATTCACCAAACTTAAGGGCGCCAGTTTGCAATATAAAATCTACAAAATCCTGTTGATACTGTTCCATTGAATATTCCTAAGCCATTAAAATAATTGCAATGAGAATTATAACAATTAATGTCAATGGAATTCGTGCGGCTGAAAGAAAAGGTTTTTTCAGCTGGCTAAAGAAACAAAAAGCAGATGTCGTTTGCTTGCAAGAAATAAAAGCGCAGGAAGATCAGCTAGACGAAAGATTCTACCCTAAAGGAATGCATACCTTTTATCATAGCGCTGAACGTAAAGGCTATAGCGGCACTGCAATCTATTGCAAATCAAAGCCTGACCGTATAATTGTTAGTCCCTGGGATGACATCAATATAGAGGGGCGCTTTATTCAGGCAGATTTTGGCGATTTAAGTGTGTCCTCTATCTATCTCCCATCAGGCTCCTCTAAGGAAGAAAGGCAGGCCTTCAAGATGGAATTTATTTGTAATCGCTTGTTGCCGTACATGCAAAAGTTGAAGTCAGACGGGAGGCGATACATTTTTTGTGGCGACTGGAATATCGCCCACAAGAAAATTGACCTGAAGAATTGGCGCTCTAACCAGAAAAATTCTGGCTTCCTTCCTGAAGAGAGGGCATGGCTTGATAAGCTTTACGATGAAGTTGGATATATTGATGCTTTCAGAGAAATAAACCAGCAAGAATACCAATACACCTGGTGGTCGAACAGGGGACAGGCCTGGCTAAACAATACCGGTTGGCGTCTTGATTATCAAGTTGTCAGCGCTAATCTAGCAGGTTGCGCAATAAACTGTGAAATCTATAAAGAAGAACGTTTTTCCGACCACTCACCCCTAATTATGGACTACAAACTGTGAGTGAAACAAAGCCGTTACGTAAAATCCAAAGTTTTGTGAGGCGTTCAGGTAGATTATCTAAAGCCCAAAGCATCGGTCTTAATGAATTGTGGTCAACCTATGGAGTTAATCTTGATAACAAAACAATCAACCTTGATGAGCTATTCAATAAACCTCAAAGTGTGACGCTTGAAGTAGGTTTTGGGAATGGTGATAGTTTACTTGAGATGGCTTTTCAGCAACCGCAAAACAATTTTTTAGGGATAGAGGTCTATGAGGCTGGCATTGGAAGATTGATTAATGAAGCCAACAAAAAAAAGATAGACAACCTTAAGATTATCAAGGGCGACGCTGTAGAGATACTAAAAAACAATATTAAGGACAATAGTATTTCATGCTTGCAGTTGTTTTTTCCTGATCCTTGGCATAAAAAGAAGCATCATAAGCGTAGAATAATACAAACAAGCTTTCTGGATACCCTAAAAAATAAATTGATAAATGGCGGTATTGTCCATATCGCAACTGACTGGGAGAACTATGCTGAGCATATAATGGAAACTATGGAAAGCCATCCAGACTTTAAAAACACCGCAGGTGACCATATATATTCACCTAGACCCAAACATCGACCATTGACCAAGTTTGAAAATCGGGGGCAAAATCTTGGGCACGGTGTCTGGGATATTATTTTTATTAATTCCAAAGGGGTTTAAATGTTATTTCTTGTTTTTGTATCGATGACTCTTCTTGAAATTATGGTTCTAATGACCGTAAGTGATGTGATTGGTAATTGGGAAACTGTGTTGCTCGTTATTTTGACTGCATTGGTTGGCTCGACCCTGTTAAAGCAGCAAGGCTGGTCAACGCTAGCGAAAGCTCAACAGAGCATAGCTGAAGACAAAACACCTGCAAAAGAGATGCTGGAGGGTGTTGTTATTCTTGTTGCAGGTATTTTACTAATAACGCCAGGATTTATAACTGACGGTATCGGCTTGTTAGGGTTAATGCCATGGTCGAGGTCATATTTTATTAACCATATTTTTGCAAAAAATGCAGAGCGCGTGTTCAGTCGGCAGTCGGTTTTTATCCACAGATCCAGAAACGCTCAAACAAAGAATTCGATTAATGATGAACCTATTGAGGGTGAATTTTGGGAAGACAATAACTCCGATTAATTAATACTAATTCAATATAATCCTTGATCTATGCAAAATAGAGATTCCCTTGATGAGTG
>Ga0187827_10009123_pt1 | contig 10575 bp, 10 predicted proteins | sample ETNtaG_39_FD_167969 | JGI IMG/M metagenome (GOLD analysis project Ga0187827, IMG submission 167969) | Marine microbial and viral communities from oxygen minimum zone, Eastern Pacific Ocean - ETNP2014_SV_150_PacBio MetaG (Illumina Assembly) | ecosystem: Environmental > Aquatic > Marine > Hypoxic... | reverse complement strand
AATGTATACGAAGCAGGCTCTACAAAATAGGCAAATACTTTCATTTTATTTTCTTGTAAACAGATTTAAATAATGAAATTAGATTCTTAGTAAAAAAGTATCTGAATTCTCTATACTTATTTGAAAAAATAAATATAGCATATAATTGATTTATACCTGGCATAAAATTTGAAATCTTATAATCATAGGTTCCTCTACCCAGATTCATTACAATATTCTTTTCAGCTGACAGTTTCTGCATTAAACAGATATAATTAAATATGTTTACCATCTTACTATCATCATACATATCAATCCAAAACAAATATTCATCTGATCTTTGTAAGATAAATGAGAATGCATTTATCTTCTCTTTACTTTTAACAGTACTTATTATTAATATTCTTGAATTGTAAAGATTCTCAAGTAACTTGAGTTGAGATAAAGGCAGAAAGGTTCTATCTCTTATGCCTAAATAAATCATTTTTTCCTTTAAACTAAGGATTTCCTTTTTTGGAAAGCTTATTTTTTCAGTAGTTAAAATCTCATGTCTTCTAATCGAGTTCTTTTTTTTAACTCTTCTAAATTTTGTTCTATGTTTTGATCTAAATCCAGAATAATTTTCGGGGAAACACCCTTTCTCTAATTGCAAAAAAGCAAACCTCTCAAAAGGTCTAATTATACAATTATTAAAGTCTTTATATTGAAGATTCTGTAATAACAGTGATTTCTTTTGAATATTAATAAACCGCATTGAATAGAAATGAGTTTCTTTTTTGACTCTTTCAATAATTTGCAAGAAATCAAAATCATCAATTGCTAAACAATCGCAAAAATCAGCATGAATATCATTGATAAACCTTAAAAATTTTCTTTTATCAATATAAAAAGGAAATATTGCTTTGATCTCATTATTCTTGATTATCAAAATAATTGTTAATTGATTTTGTTTTTTTGTGCTTAATTCGTTTTTCCAAGCAAAATAATTAAACTCAAAGGATTGAAAAACTGTACAATCCGAATTTTTATATAGCTTTTCCCATTCAGGTTTCATACTCTAAAAATCACTATATCCTTTATAAATTTAATCTGCATTTAAAGACTCAGACTTTGAATAGGATAAAATTGCTAATGAGAACCAAAATAGAATTGTATGAAATTCATTAATTCCTGTTATTAAATTTTCGTATATTGAAGCAATAAGAGTATAGATTATAAGATACGAATAAATAACGGGATAGCCAACTTTTGGCTTTCGAAAATAATACAAAACTTCATATCCTTTACTAAAAATAATATAAAACAAAAAACTTGAAAAGATAAGACCATATTGTACAATGATTGCCAAATAAGCATTATGAGCAGAGATAATGGCTCCTGAATGCAAAAGATGATAGGGAACTAAATCCATATTAAGAAATGAATATTTGCTTAATCCCCACCCAGAGATAGGTTTTTGCAAGAAAGTTTCGATTGCATAATAATACTGTATCGTTCTATCGTTAAATAAACTTTGACTTCCTATACGATTAAGACTAGTATCAAAGTTTAAATTAAGTAATAATAGATAAATCATAATACTAAGAACTGCATACAAAACATTTCTAAAAGAAAAACCATATCGAAATACATAAGCTAATGAAATCCCTACAAGAACACCTCTAGATCCTGTTGCTAACGAAACAATTAAGAATACAATTAATAAAATATAATCAAGATTTGACTTCTCTTTATTTTTCAATAACAAGATTCCAAATGCAATAACAGTAAAAGAAGCTAAAGCATTAGGATTCCATATAATTCCATCATATCTTCCTGAGAGAAGAAATGGATCTAAAAAGATCCCTAATAAAACAATTCCAAAAATGATAAAAACTAAATGTGTTAGGAATTTATCTTTATAATACTCATAATTATAGAAAATTGATAATGGGATTATAGTGAATTGTATAGTTCGAGCTGATAAATATTTAAGTGATTCCAGGTCACTAATATTATCAAAAACTATTAGATAAAGGATATTTAACCCAGTTAAAATTAATAAGAAATGAAATGCTCTATGTAATATAACCAACTTAAATTGTTGAGGATTTATAAGTAGAAGTATAGTATATAATACCATAATTATCAAAAATATATTATACCCAAAATTAAAAGTCAAATGTATTGAAAGCAGAAAAGTATTAACAAGATATAAAACTATACCATTTTGATATATCCATTTAATCATCTTATTTCTTTTAAGGTTAATTTAATTCTCTTTGCAAAAATAACTCCAAAAAATAAGTAAAGTGCAACAGGAATAATAAAATAATGATAAAACTGAAATTTGTAATCTTGAGATATCGAAACCCAAATCAGAGGGAAAGAGACTAGAATAAGATTCAATAACTCCTTGCTAAAAGGTGAAATCTTTATTCTCTTATAGATATAAAATAGTTGAATAATATTTACAAACAGCATAAAAACAACATATAGAATGACAACTGCTAATAACTTATACTTCTCTATAAAGATAAGTGTTAGAATAATAATAAAGAATGCCTTTACAAATTGTAGTTCTAATTCTTTCTGTTCTAATCCAGCCATCACCATAAATGTACCTGTTTGCCCAACAAGTAATGGAATGATTCTAGCTAACATAATTATTATCAAATATGGTTTATAAATAGTTAACTCTCCAGATAACGAAAAGAAAGATAATATTTCATCTGCAAAGAATATAATTAATATTGCAACTGGCAAAGTCAATAAATTAATAATAAATGTAGTCTTCTTATATAAATAATTAAGTTGTGCAAAATCTCTCTTTTCATACAACTTTGAAATTACAGGAGCATATATTCTTCTCAAATTCTTATTTAAGAACAATGAGACTCCAGTTATTGTTAATAAAATACTATACACTCCTATCTTATCTGGAGGCAACATTATCCCAAGAATAAATCCTAATGATTGAGCAGAAAGAAATAGAATAATTGAAGAGGCATACATCTTCTTCCCATAATTTCTTAGATTTAAAGGGATATCATAATCTTTAAAAACAATCCTAGAAAAAAATCTCATCACATTCTTATTAAATATCCAGTACATTAAAATCAATATAACTAATTGTGTAAATAACTCAATTACCACAAAGAAAATAATATCAGATGTAAACTGAAAAACCAAAAAAGTAAGAATAGCTCTTAAAGGGACACTTATAAATGTTCCATAAAGAATTATTTCTTTGATTTTCAGAACTGAACGAAAAAGTGAAATAATAATTCCCATAAAAATAGAAATTGGCGTATGTATAGATACAATCAAGAGTAAATATGAAAAATTATCAATATTAGCATATACATATTCATCTAATAAAGGAATAATGAAAAAGATCATAATTAAAAATATAAAACTCACAAAAGTCGCTAAGAATAATATCTTTTGAATAATAGATAAAGCTTTTTCTCTAGAATTAGACATAAAATCAGGGAAAAACCTAAGTATTATGAATGGTATACCAAATGATAGAATCGTATCAAAGAACATAGAGAAAGTATGGGCAGTTGTATACTTCCCCCATTCAATAGTTCCTACTTCTCTTATTACATATGTTTTAACAAAGAAACCTATAAAAAAAGAGAATAATGAACCTAATACTCCCCAACTTGCTTGTCTTATGATTAATTTAAGCATTTTTAGTTAAACTATATTCAAAGATATCAATATCTTCTTTAAAAAAGGTAACCATACTATCAATGATCTTTAACTATACAAATATCACTACAAATCCTAACATTTTCTTAATTATTATACTCAAACAGAAACTCTTTCTGCAAATCAGAGAATATGTTCTTAAGACAAGTAAAAAGTATATTAAAAAGGGCTATAGTTATTATTTATTGTTTGATTTAAGATATCTCCCCCAATTAAATATAGATCTTTATCCTCGGTTACTTTTATTTCTGGATTCTTTCTTTTAATATTCTTAGATATCTCAGAAATCCAATCTTCTGTATAATTTAATCTTAAGAAATCTAAAATATTTTTAATTCTTGCAGATGGAGAATCAATCAAATCTTGGTAAGAAAGATGTATAAAACTATCTCTATTTATTTTATTAAAGAAACAATTACTTTGATCAATTGACATTCTCCACTCCCACATTCCCTTCTTTCTATTACTATTAATCCTTGTATTAAAAACAATCTTATTTTCGGAGATGTACTTATCTAAAAGTTCATATTTTTTACCTTTAAACCAACTTTTTCTTTGTATACTTTTTTCAATTGACTTACTTACTTCTAGGCCGTTTCTAGTTAAGTAAATATATTTAGCATTCGGGAAACTCTCTTTTAAGAATCTTAATCGGAAACTATTTATCGGAGTTTTCTCTAAAAGTATCTTTGCATTTGCTAAAACTTGTTCTCTAAAAAGAAGTCTATTTAATAAATTATGCTTCTTTAAGATTACATCCTTCTCATCTACATAGAGCTTTGAATTCTTGGTTGCTTTATCCCATACATCAAATTCTGGATATGATTTATGCCATAAATCTCTCCTTTCATTTAGATATTCAATTTTAGGATGTTTTGATAGAGTATCCCCAAGAATTGTAGTGCCAGACCTTCCGCATCCTATAATGAAAACAGGAGAGAATTCTGTTCTATTCTTCTTAAACCAAAAAAAAATATTTTTTAGAACCTCTTTTGACATATTAATAACCTAAAATTTCAAAATCCTTTGCATAAAGTTTTCTTACTCTTTTTCGCATTTTATCTGTAAAAACTTTATCAAAACTTTTCTTTTTATTTAGATTTAAATGAGATAAGATAATTTCTTTATTTAATTTTTCAGATAAAGTTTTAATCTCAATTTGGAGATTCTCAAACTTACCAATATAATCAACTAGAATTTTTCCTTTTTTATCACAAATAAAATCAATTTGTGGAACTAGATGGATAATTTCATTCATGACTTTATTACTTAATCCATTAATTACAAAATCTTCAAAGTTTTTATATCTAGAAAGAAATTTATCAAATGCTCGCTTATCATGCTGATTTACCCCTCCTTTTTCCAGAAATTTATATGCAGAATACAATCTATCATACGGATCTCTAACAAAACAAAACTTAAAATAATCATCCAGTTCCTTTTTTAATATATACCTAAAAAATGAAACTTTTCTATGAGCACTACCAACTACATCCCCATATATAGCTTGTGCTAATGACATCCCTGCAGTTTTTGGGATATGAATAAAGATAGTCTTGGAAGTGCTAAAAGCATTAAGTAAACTTCCTTTTTGTTTAAATAAATAAGCCTGAGATTTTGCAAACTTTTTTTCTTTTATCGTATTTTTTAATTGTTTTAACATTCTCTTAATATATTAATCTTTCTAAGAAAGTTGTAAATTGTATTATCTAAATTAAAATCACTATTAAATGTGAATTCAATATTATTTTTTGCTATGTATTCTATTTTTTCTTTTAAAACAAAAGGATTCTCTTTCTCTGTTAAAAATGTACTTCTTTTTTCCTTTGTCATTATTTCAGAGATTCCTTGTTCTTGTATAGCAATAAAAGGAGTATTAGTAGCCCAAGCTTCCATATAAACACAGCCAAATGCCTCATAATATGATGGCAGAACAAACAAATCAATATTATTGAAGAAATCATTCAATTGCTCATGTTTCTTTTCCTTCTCAAAAGTAATTATATTATGTAAATTATGCTTAAGAACAAAATTATAACAATCCGAATAGGTAGGGCCACTTCCAATTAATCTTAATTTACAATCAAAACCATCATCAACTAATAATTTTACTGCTATTATAAGAGATATATGATCTTTAATCTTCCAAAAGTTCGCAACACAGCCAATTGTAAATTCTTTATTCCTCTTTTTTTTTGGGATATAGTAGAATTTTGATCTATCTACTCCATTATAAAGAACAATCTCATCTTTTGGATTATACATATCATAATTCCTAAGTCCCCTTAACACCTTTTTTGAAACTCCAACATTTAAATCTACTTTATTTAAATGTTTTATTGTATTCTTTACAAGATAATCTCTCTGTATTTTTCTAAATAAATTGAATCTTCCATTTGTTAATTGCAAAACATCAAGTCCATGATGTTGTACTATTTTCTTGCAAATTAGATTTTCAACCAGATATGCAGCAGGATAAGAAACATGAGAGTGAGAAAAAAAAATATCTGTAATATTTTTTTTGCACAAATATTTGGAGAATCGTTTTTTATTCCAGCTATTAAAGAATCCAGGAAAAATAAAGTATGGAAAGTCAATATGCTTAAAGATATTTATCTTAAATCCATTAAAGGTATAGTCTGATTCTGAAGAAAAATATGAAACAACTTTTACAATTTCTATATTGAGATTAGTTTGTTTTTGTATCTCTGAAACCTGATCATAAATATAACTACCTACAAAAGATTCATTGGAAGGAAAAAATGGTGTAATAACTAAATATGTACCTTTTTTATTCAATTAAGTTCGGATATAAATGTTTAAACCTTGGAAATCTTTCTAAAACAAGATTAATTGTTTCTTTTTTTAGTTCATACTTAAACTGAGCTTCTTTCCCTGATCTAGCAAAAATACCTTTAAATTTTCCATCTTTTGGTCCATTGCCATACTTCTGTTTTTTTTCTTCACTCATCTTCTTCACTTCCTCAAAGGATGAAAGCTCAATAGATTTTCTTACTAACTCAGCATCAAAATCCCAATCTAAAAAGCTAATTAGTTTTATAAACGATTTTTCAGGGTACCGTCTCATTTTCGTATAATTCATTATAAGATCAGCATATTTTATTGATCTATTGTAAAACTTGATCCAAGAATCAATTTTATAAGAAACATAAAAGTCAATATCATGTAATTCTCTTCTTATATTCTTAGGATCATCTAAGAATGGTTCTTCCCTTTCCTTATAAAAATAATAAGCTGAAATCAATGTGTCTAATGGATTTCTATGAATAAAAATCTTCTTCTCAAATAGATTATATGTTTTCTTGTATATTTTATGTGTTCTGTAAAACAAAGGAAATCCTTCTTCAGGGGAAAATATAGTCCCTCTATCCATTATATTATTCTGCAAAGCATTCAATCTATCATAAGTAATTGTCTCTTTCTCTTTCGGGTTTAGCAATAAGGTTCTGTAATTATAAAGTAAAAATCGCAGCCAAGTATTTCCGCTTTTTGGGTATCCAAATAACAATACCTTTGATTCTTTTCTATTAGAAAGGTATGTTTTAAGAGTTTTGTAATTCTCAAACCAATAGTATTTATCTTTTAACCAAGTTATCATTCTAAATTATTTATAACTCTTTCCCATTCTTTAATCCGCTTCTTCCAATCAAACCTCAATGAAATGTTATGTGCACTTTTAGATAAATTAGATAGTAATTGAGTATCATTCTTTAATTTCTTGACAATATCTACAATCTCAAAGAAATTATTTACTACAAATCCACTCTGATAATTATCTATCCATTCTTGAGCTCCATAGTCTGAGTATACTATTGAAGGTATACCACATGCAGCAGCCTCTAAAATTACCTTAGGGAATCCTTCAGATTTAGAAGGTAGAAATAGTAGATCCATATCATACAATATATCTGCTACTTCTTTTTGATTTAATCTTCCATAAAAAATAACATTCTCTGTAGCTTGTGTCTTTAATAATTCACCATCAATCCCATCTCCAATAATGTTAAAATTAATATCTGGAAACAGGTCAGCTAACCGAAGAAATTCTCCTACTCTTTTACGTTTTTTAAGATTCCCAATAAATACAATATTTCTCAGCCTACCTCTTACTTTCTCAGAAAAAAGATCTGTTTCAACCCCCAAGTATAAAGCTTCATTATCTAATCTAACTCCACAATTAGCATTGTCAATTATATATTGAGTAATCCCGAAAATATTTGGTATATATTTAAAATAATTTACAAGATTCTTTCGGCCTCCAAAAGAATTAAGAATACTCTCTTTTTCAAGATCACACATATTATTTTCTATAGTAGTAAACATCTTCTTACCTAGAATACTTGTAAGGATTAATATCCATTTAGGGGTTGAATAATGTTTTGGAAAATAAAAAATATCACATTTAAAAACTCCCCAGATAAAACCTAAGATAGATGAAATTCTAAACGGATAAAAACAATTAAACATAATCGCTTTTGTTTTTACATCTGGGGCAGAATGTAAACTTAATGCATAAGTTTTAAATAAATTTTCATCAAGATGTTTAGCTATAGACAAGCAATTAATATTCTGAGCATTAATCACATTAAGAAAAGCTCCTAAAAATATTTTAGTTTTTCTCTTATACATTTTTTAGAGTTTTTAAAAAAGAATCTTTGTTTAACGGCTGATAAAACTCCTTTACCCAATCTTTGACTTGCAAAGAAAAAAAAGAATAATTATTATAAAACTCTGTTAATGAAGTCTTATAAAAAGGATAATTGTATTGTGAACCAAATATATTCATCTTAGGTGAATCAGAATACAAGAAACATGTTGGAACCCCTTGTAATGCAGCCGCAAATACTGTAGTAGAATAAGTTGTTAAATGTAATGCGCATTTTGAGAGATTATCTAGTAAGTCTCCTGAAATAAGTGACACATTTGAAAAAGATAAGAACCTATCTAAATCGATCTCGTTATTAAATCTTGGATGACTCCTTAAATGAAACTGAAAAAAAGGTTCCTTTTTTATAAATTTCTCTAATATTGAAGCAATCTGCTGATTTTCACTCTCAGAATGATCATGGGTGAATTGTAATGAAACTAAAATATTTTTATTTAGGTTAGAAGTATTTGCATTAGATTCAGAAAACATGGAAGTGCCAATTACTTCTATATGATTTCGAAAATAATTCTCTTTCTCGTTTTGGATTAACAACTCTTTGTAAGCCATCCCACTTAATAAAAGATGCGTGTCGTTCTCTTTTAGATTTCTTGACACCAGCCCATCATTCAGATAGCCTTCCTTTCTAGAGTGAATTGTTCCATGTTGCAAATCAAATTGTTTTGCGTCATTATATATACCTCTAAAAAGACTTAGCATACTTTGAGATATAGTAATATAGTTATCAAAAGTGATTCTTCTAAAAAAAATCTTTTTAATAAAACTCCCTATCTTTTTATCTTTCTCAATATATGAGATCTCTGACCTCATAAATTTACGCAATAGTATAACCAAATAATATATAAAATCAAATGGAATTGCAATTCGTGATCGTTTCTGGTTTGAATAAAGGTCTGGTTCTTCTAGATGCAAATAGCTGATTCCTTGAGTTTGACAGATTTTTAATAATTTAGTAAAAAAAAGATTCTCCATATTCTTTCCTCTATTAAAATGATGAGGAGCATAAAAAATAATCTGATAGTGTTTCTTTCTAAATGCTTGTTTTAGAAAATAAAAAAAAGAATAAATAAAGTGATAAGCTCTCATAAAGTATATCCGAAAAATGGATGAAGTTTTTCCATCTCTTTATTACAAAATACAATATCTGCAGATGAAAGCTCAGAAAGATAAGATCCTTTTCTCGCTTTTCTGACTTTTAACTTGTTCGCTTCTTTACCAAAATCTCTAAAACCTTCTAACTGATTATTTAATTCTTTCTTTCTCATTTTATCTGCCTTACTCTCATTGTAAATTTTTTCAATTAGTTCATCAGGCACATTAATAGGCAAGAAGTTAATCATTCTTCTCAAATCATTAGTATCATCTAATAAATTCTCATACTTAATTAATAAAAATTCTTTTGGTTTGTTTTTATTTTTAAACCATAAATTAAAAAAATGAATAATTCGCTTAAATCCAAAAATATCATGATTAACAAACTCTGATTTCGATCTAAATTTAAATGGATTCTTTGCTCTATTAGTTACTTGATGAAAATTTGAGGCAACAATATCTCTTGGATCTCTTGCTAAAAAAATAACTTTTGATCGTAAATACCTAAATCTATCAGTAAATTTAAAGATCAAATATGGATCTTGCCTTGTGCCATCCTCAATGATAATCTCACTACAATCATGTACGTATTCAATGTGTAAATCCTCTTTGCCAATTTTCTTAAGAATTTTTTTTACCATATACATAAGCCAAGTACGTCCAGAGTTTGGAAAAGAAACCAAAAAGATTTGGTCAGAAGGATAATAGAAAGAAAGTATTATATCTTTAATATTTCTCCACCATTTCATTTGTTAAGAATCATATCTGCAAATTCCCTTACAACGCCTGTACCACCACTTTTTTGAAGTTGCACAATATTAGGAATATCTTTAACTATTTTTATAGCATTTGTAGGGCATGCAGCAAAGCCAATATTTGAGAGTAAATCAAAACAATTTATATCATCTCCAATATAAGCAATTTCCGAAAGAGAAATATTCTCTTGTTTACATAAATCTTTTACAGTTCGTAATTTATCATTTGCACCATGAAAATGAAAATCTAATTGCAGTTTTTCTGCTCTTACTTTATTTAGGTCTCTTTCTTCAGTTGTTAATATCCCAACCTTAATATTCGCTTTCTGCAATAAATTAAATCCCATACCATCATAAGTACAG
>Ga0187827_10009119_pt1 | contig 10582 bp, 7 predicted proteins | sample ETNtaG_39_FD_167969 | JGI IMG/M metagenome (GOLD analysis project Ga0187827, IMG submission 167969) | Marine microbial and viral communities from oxygen minimum zone, Eastern Pacific Ocean - ETNP2014_SV_150_PacBio MetaG (Illumina Assembly) | ecosystem: Environmental > Aquatic > Marine > Hypoxic... | reverse complement strand
TGGATCGGGGAACTTCCGCCAATCCCGGTTGGCTGCTCCATAGAGCAGCGCGACGCTGTCGCCGGCACGCATAGTCTGTCATCGAATGGCTCGGTCATGGGCCAGTACTTCTTTAGTATTCCCGATAGATCGCCAACTTTCGATGCAAAGGTGCATCGTCGACAATGAACAGAAATGCCGGGCGGGTTGCAGAGCCGTTCTGAAGCGTGCAGGGCGCGTGTGGCGGGATAGCCATCGTGTCATGTATATCCCAGTCAAAAGAACTGCCGTCGACCTCACTGCTGCCGTGCCCTTCCACAGCATGGATCACCGCCGAACACGTCCGCCGCCCCAGATCCGCACTCTCCCCTGGGCGCAGCATCAAGGCGGAAAACCCCAGTATTGGCAGGCACTCCTGCCCGGTCACCGGGTTGATATAGGCCAGTTGGACCAGCGCATCCCGATCGGCAGCGCCGGCAAGTTCTGTCAGCGCTTCGCGGGTCTCTTTCCAGGGATAACGCAGCATCGGGTAGGGATTGTGATCGTGCAGTTGATCGTAAGGTAAAAGCCCGGCCCGTCGGAACTTGGTCTGGGACGAATCCGGGCTTACCGGTGCGTTTTGCAGCGGGGCTCCTTCAGCTTGTGAGGTCTCCAGATAGTAGATGAGCGGCAGGTCCAGCGCGTCCATCCAGATGACCGGTTCAGAACCGGTGTGACCGTGTTCGTGCCACAGCCCCGAAGGTGTCAGGATCAGATCGCCGGGTTCCATCGGCAGGCGCTCGCCTTCGACTGTTGTAAACCCCCCCGCACCCTCCACGATAAGCCTGATGGCACTGGGTGAATGGCGATGATTGGGCGCATCCTCACCCGGCAGGATCAATTGCAGACCCACATAGATCGACGGGGTCGCCTGCAGGTTATCGATGCCCAGTCCCGGGTTACATAGGACCAATACCCGCCGTTCCGCTTTTTCGATCGGCGTCAGGTCGCCAGCCTGCATCAGGAGCTCTCGCACCTGGGGATATCGCCAGTGTACCGGCACGGAGCTGCGGGTTGGGTCCCCGTGTGGTACGAGTGCCCGAAGACTGGGCCACAGAGGTTGAAGGTTGATCGAGGTTAAAGCTGACAGGTATTCGCCCGGCAGTTCAGCAGCGGACTGGAGATCGCTCATTTTGGTGTCCCTTGCGCGGGAAAGGCGCTTTGTCTGAATGAATTTATGCGGTAAATGTACCGCCGCATAAGCCGTCTGATCTGAGCCAAACCCATCACTGTACTAGACCAGCGGCACAGTGATCGGATCATAATTGAACAGCCAGGCCCCGTGTTCCCCACCGAGGTCCCGCTTGCTGAAGGCCTCGCGCAGCGCCGCTTCGGAGCCCAGATGAAAGAGCTCGGCATTGTCGCTTGATTCATGGACAACACGAGTCGTTCTGTCATATCGATTCCGCTGGTAAAGCTGCAGCGCATCGGCCAGGATCGAAGATTCAGCGAGTGCACGAGTGAGTACGGCTGCATCTTCGATCGCCATTGCTGCCCCCTGGACCATGTGTGGAATATCGGTCAGCATGCCGATCGCTTCGAATTCGAACCGAATACGGGACAGGTACCTCGATCAACGCCATGAGTTGCAGGCCTGATGACAGGTGACTATCTGTTTAGAGCCGGCCCGGAAGATCTGGGCTCACAGGTCGGCCCGTTTCAGGATCCTCACCGTGCCTGCCCCACCATCGAGTTCCAGCTCATCACCGGTCCTGATGCGTGCGGTCGCATTACCGAGTGCCACAACGCAGGGTACGCCGTATTCACGTCCGACAATGGCAGCGTGCGACAGTGTGCCACCCTGATCGGTGAGACAGCCCGCGATCTTGGTAAACGCTGGGGTCCAGCTGGGCGTCGTTCCTTCACAAACAAGGATCTCACCCGGTTGGATGTCGTGAATCCGGTCAGCCCCGAGCAGTACCCTGGCAGCACCCTGTGCCCTGCCCTGACTGGCAGGCATGCCTTTCAATGTGGTCGCTGTACCATCTTCCTTGAGAGTTTCTAGGAACTCGGCCGTAAACCCGTCGAGTTCTGTGAGGATGGGATCACTCAGAGAGTCGGGCGGCACACCTAGAAACTTCGGTATCCGGTTGCGCCGTTCGCGCCACGACCAGTAATAATCCTTACGCTCACTCACCAGTGAGGCCAGCTCGTTCCATTTCTTCTCACCTCGGGCCAGAGCCAGCAACTCGGGATAAAAACAGAAAACCGTGTCTTCGGGATCGGCAAGATCCAGGGATTCTCCCAGACCCAGCGCCGCTTTGCGCATGGGTATGCCCGAGCGGTAGTCGATATAAAAGTTGTGGTCTTCATTCCACCACAGAAAATTGGCCTTGCGGCAGCTCTCAAGGGTCTGGTCGAAATCCCGTTGTTCGGCCCGGCTCAATCTCGACCGCACTGCGTCCAGTGCAGCCTCCCGTTCGTCCTCAGCCGCCTTGCGTTTGGCATCGAAGTCCGGTTGTTGCCCCGCGACCAGCAGTGATCCGATGGAACCCAGCACCGGGCCAGGGTCTTCGATCCAACTCGGCGACAAGGGGTCAGCCACCGTTTCCGTACGCCAGCCCCATTCATTCAGAAACCCGTCGAATGAGACAGCCCAGCGACTTGCCTCACCACCGGCAGAGCGCATGCGCTCTAACAGATCAGTGCCGGCAGCGGCACCGACAAACCAGCTTGCCAGATCCTTTTGACGAGCCAGATCGACCATCTCCCACAGGGCACGATCACCCTGACTGATCCTGCTGTCATAACCCTGCAGAAACGTCGCGACATCGGCGTGGGGGATGGTGAGCTCTGTGCACAAGTCATAAAACCCGACATGGTTGATCAGCAACAGATACATAAGCTCGAAATGCCGTTCCCAGCTCCAGCGTACATGCTCTCGTGTGTAGACCAGGTAGTCAGCCAGTTCAGTCGGGCTGCGCCCGGAAGCATCGTAGGCTTCGATCTGCCGGTTTGCGGCCATCAGCAACTCGATTTCCTGCTTCCAGATCTCCTGAAAATTCTCGACGAATCTCGGCAACCGCTGGGTAAGCCGATGGTCACGCGCCTGAAGCACTGCCTCCGATTCCAGAGCAAGCTCAGAACCAAATAGATGTGTGCCGGCGACTCGCATGTCATAACCGTTGGTTGGCGGCAACGGCGAGTGGTGCGAGGCATACTGCATAGCCCAGGTCAGAGCGAGTTCGCAGAACATCAGACCGTAAGGTGTACAACCGTTCGGCCAGCGGTACTCCAGTACCCAGAACCCCGTCAGGTCCGCTTGGCTGAGCGTCCTGGTCGGGGCGTAGTAGACCGTTTCCGCCAGATACTCCGGCTGCATCCCAGGGTAACCCGGGTCACGGGCCAGTTCTTCGGCGCTGATTGTCTCAAGCATCGGCAGTACCCGGAATTCGATTGGCTATGGTAACCGGTATTCCGTCATTTTAACGATTCAGGAGCGTGGCACGTCGGGTCGACATTATTCAACACGCGATATGGGGTTCCCATCAATGGCTCAGTCCAGGCAGGTCTGGACGTTCCAGCCATAGAGCCAGTTCAGGGCCTGGTAATGGTCCTCTGGTTTGCGGTCTTTCCAAAGCGAGTTGCGCACCAGTCGCTCCGCGCCTGAGGCATGGAAAAGGCGCCCCATCAACCTGGCTGAATACTGCACCCGTGCCGTACGCGGGATGCGCGCTTTCTCATAAAGGCGGAAGGCGCTTTCGATGTCGTGATCACTGTTCTTCAATGCCTCACGCAGAGTCACCGCGTCTTCCAGGGCAATGCAGGCACCTTGCGCCATATACTGCAGCGGCGGGTGCGCTGCATCACCCAGCAACGTTGCCCGGCCATAACCCCACTTTTCGGTCGGTTCCCGATCAGCTGTCGCCCAGCGTTGCCAGACGTTGGCTTTCTCAAGCAATTGCCGAGGCTTGGGGCTGATCTCGGTGAAGTAACTCAACAACTCCGCCTGCGATCCCTCGCGCACGCTCCAGGTCTCCTGTTCGCGGCTGTGAAAAGTGATGACGATGTTGTACTCCTCACCGGCACGCAGTGGATAGTGCACGATGTGATAGTTCGGCCCAACCCAGATGGCCGCAGCATTCCAGCGCAAGTCTTCGGGAAAATCGTCCCTGGGACACACCGCACGATAAACCACATGACCCGACACGACGTGGGTATCGCCGATGAGTGCTTCCCGTACGACAGATCTCAGCCCATCACAGCCGACGACTGCCGCCCCGTTCCATTCCTGGCCATTGTGATCCCGGACACAGGCGCCGTGCTCAGAGACTTCCACGCTGACGATGCGAGCATCGGTATGAATGCGGATACTCTGGTGCACCTGCGTCTCTTCATAGATCGATAGATGAATATCGGCCCGATGGATCACGGCATAGGGATTGCCGAAATATTCCCGAAACGAATCGCCGACCGGAACCTTGCCGACGACCGATTCGTCGAGTGCATCCAGCATGATGAGGGCGTCGGTATAGACCGCACGGGCACGGGCCCGCGGACCACAGCCGAGGGCATCCATCGCTGTAAAGGCGTTGGGGCCAAGCTGGATTCCGGCACCGATTTCACCAAGATCAGCTGCCTGCTCGAAGAGATCGACCTCGTATCCCGCCTGCGCCAACCCCAGCGCTGCAGCGAGGCCGCCAATACCGCCACCCACCAACAGAACAGTATTCTGCTTTGCCCCGCAATTCGCCATGTTCATCCTAACCTGCCATCGGTACCGTTAATAGTATTGATGTTGCGCTGGAATTGAAACTTTGGAAGACGAGTGATGGCTGTATCCAATCTGATCCAGTACCGGGCATGCGGGATATCGATCACCCGACCGTTCATTGTGTCGGCATCCGGTTGTGCTAACGTAGGTCTTGTTTTGGGATCGCCGAGATCTACCGGTAAAGGAAAAGTTGAATGCGTGTGATCATCGTTGGAGCGGGCCCGGCCGGGCTGTACGCTGCAATACTGCTCAAACGAAGCCGGCCTGATCTCAATATCCGTATCGTTGAGCAAAACCCGACTGGCGTTACGTTTGGGTTCGGGGTCGTCTTTTCCGATCAGGCACTTGCTTTTCTGCGGAGCGACGATCCTGAGACGGCCGATCTCATTGAACCCCACATGAAGCACTGGAACGACATCACACTCGTCCATGCAGGCCAAAGAATCACAATTGACGGAATCGGGTTCTCAGGCATCAGCAGACTCGGGCTGCTTGATCGCCTGCAGGCTCGGGCCCGGGCCCTGCAGATCTCGCCCGAATACGAGACACCGATCAAAAACGTGACTGAACTATCCGATTTCGATCTGGTGATCGGGGCAGATGGATTCCATTCAACCGTTCGAGGTGCTGCAGCCCAGGTATTCGGGGAAGAGATCTCAGTATCAAAGAACCACTTCGCCTGGTTCGGCACAAATCGGGAATTTGACACGCTGACACAGACTTTTATCGACACACCCTACGGGCTGATGAACAGTCATCATTACAGCTATGCGCCTGGGCGTGCGACGTTTATTATCGAGATGAGCAGCACTACCTTTCAGGCCACAGGCTTTGGGCAGATGGCGCAAACGGATTACCGGGACGAATGCGAGAGACTCTTTGCATCCGCCCTTGGGGGCGCCCGTCTTGTGACCAACAACTCAGTGTGGCGGCAGTTTCCGACCCTCAATTGCCGGAACTGGTACCACGATCACCAGGTACTGGTCGGTGACGCGCTTCACACGGTACATTTTTCCATTGGCTCAGGCACCCGGCTTGCCCTGGAGGACGTCATTGCATTGGTGTCAGCACTTCGAGAACATGACTGGAACCTGGCCACCGGACTTCCCGCCTACCAGGCAACACGCCAACCGATCCATGACAAGATCGCGCACGCTGGCCGGCGCTCTGCCCTTTGGTATGGCTCTTTCGGGGAGCACATGCAGCTGGATCCCTGGCGCTTCGCGCTGAGTTACATGAGAAGAGCGGGGCGAATCGATGCCGAACGTCTGCGAGATATCGCACCCCGGTTTGCCATAGATCTTGAATTACGGCAGATCGACCTGGAAACCTGAATGTGAACACGACGTCGAATATCCAGACACTTGCCCGGGAGATCGGGTTTTCACTGGGCGATAACTACAACGCCTCTAGGCTACTGTGGGACAACCTCGAAGCGAACGGCGAACGGCCAGCCGTGATCTCTGATGGTCGCAACGTCACCTATCGTGAACTCGTCTCAGAAGCGGCCAGGATCGGCAACCAGTTGATTCAGGCTGGCTGTGAGCCCGGGGACCGGATACTGCTTTTCCTCAACGACGAACCCGCCTATCCGGCAGCGATAATGGGCGCACTGCGGGCGGGCCTCGTGCCTGTGCTGCTCAACACGCTGACCCCGCCGGAGATGCTCCGTTACTGCCTCGAGGACAGCAGTGCCACGGCTGCCATCGTATCCGATGAACACAAGCACCTGTTCATGGGGAAAACGGTCGGCGGCACAGCCTGTCATTCGGTGCTGGCCGCGACCGAGAAACCACCGTGGGTGACGATGAGCCCGGAGCTTGCCGAACACCCGACCGCCCGGACCGACATGGCGTTCTGGATGTACTCGTCAGGCTCCACCGGCAGACCCAAGGGCGTAGTTCACAAGCACGAAGACGCCGCTTATACGGCATGGAGTTACGCCAGACACATCCTCAGGATCACCAGGGACGATCTCTGTTTTTCTGTACCGAAGATCTTCTTTGCCTATGGTTTCGGGAACTCAGTCACTTTCCCCATGTCGGTGGGCGCTGCGTCTGTGCTACTCCCGACAAGACCTGATCCTGCTGCGGTCTACGACCACATCGAACGCTACCGACCGACGATCTTTTTCGGCCTGCCGACCCTGTACAGCGCACTGATCCGGTCGGAGTCATCCGATCGCGCGGACCTCTCCTCGGTACGCCTGTGTGTCTCGGCCGCGGAAGTACTGTCCGATGAGATCGCGAGAACCTGGCAGCAGCGCTTTGGGCACCAGATCATCGAGGGGCTGGGATCCACTGAACTGCTGCACATCTATCTCTCGAACACCGAGCGTGAACAGCGATCTGGCTCAGCCGGCAAGCCGGTGCCAGGCTACGCGATCCGGCTCGAGAACGCACAGGGCGAAGAAACGGGGGCGGACGAGGAAGGGACAATGGCGGTCTGCGGTCTGTCCGGTGCTGAGTATTACTGGAACAGACCCGAGAACACGGCCAAGACCATGCGCGAGGGCTGGGTCCACACCGGCGACCGCTTCACTCGGAATCAGGATGGGTTCTATTTTTTCCGGGGCCGAGCGGATGATCTGGTGAAAGTCTCCGGTCAGTGGGTCTATCCTCTGGAGATCGAACTTTCACTGAACGAGCACCCCAAGGTCGCCCTGTCCTGCGTCCAGGCAGTTGAACTTACCGATAAGCGCCTCACAATCATCGCCTGGATCGTCCCGGCAGCTGGCAGTGCGCCCGGAGCCGATCTCGCTAAGGAACTGCAGGACGATACCAAGCGTTCACTGCTGCCCCACAAGTACCCGCGATCGATCATTTTTCTAGATGAACTGCCGAGGACCGGTACAGACAAGATCGACCGACAGCGCTTGAAAAATCAGTACGAAGCCAGTAGGTAATAGACCGATCCCGAGAACCGGCTGGGATCATGATCAGTCAGTCTCCTCTAACCTTCAAAAACGCCTTGTGGGGCGATGCAACTTATCCAAACTAATTGTTAATCCAGAGAACCCAAAGGTTCCAATGCTTTAGTAAGCTTTTCTGCAGCTTCTTTATTTCTTAAATTATAAAAAACCCATTTCCCTCGAGTACCATAATCTCTACCCCTCTCAAAAAGCTCTTTGGCCTTCTCAGTATTTCCATTTTCTAGTTCGATTGATGCATAAATCCAAAGTATCATGCCATGCATATTAACAATGTTTATTTTCTCGCCAATAAAGGCTTCTATTTCTTCCGTTCTTCCCAAGATATATAAAACCGAAACCAACTGGCTAGAAACTATATATCCTTTATCAACTGGAGCGTAACGCAAGGCTTCATGAAAATACGGAATCGATGTCTCAAGATCCCCACAAGACTTATAGATATACCCGACTGTAGCTAAAGTGTGCCTGATATTGCTATTCTCTATCGACTCCGGAATGTAACTTTTTGCGACATTACAGTCTTTGGACAAATGTTCTAATTCCATAAGTGCTCTTACGGCAAAATCTCTTTCATTTCCTCTATTTTGTACTACAGAATTAGTTAAATAATCCAATCTCTCAAGGTCTTCTGCTTTTTTATTTTGTGAGAAACCCATCAATAATCCCTGGTGTAGGGTCCATGCCTCCACGTAATCAATTACATTCTTATTTGTATTTAATGATTCAAATTTCTTCAGAATTTCCAGAATCTTATCGTAACCTTCTTTAGTAAATTTGCTCCACTCTGTTTCATAATTCAAAAACAATAGATATTGTTCAAAAGTCTCAAACTGTGACATCCATTTTGCTTCTTCCTGTCCTCCCACTGCGGTGATTTGAAGTTGGCCCAGTATTGTGTTCCCAATCTCATCTTGAACCTTAAAAATATCATCCAGCAGAAAATCTACTTTATCTGACCATACGACCTTACTTTTTGAAAGATCATTCAGTTCCACTGTCAGTCTTGTATTTTTTCCAAAGGATTGAACAGAACCCTGAATAGCATGTTTAACACGAAACTTGTCAGCAATCTCACTATCAGGCATCTTGGCCTCAAGAATATGAAAGCTTGTGCTGCTTGATAATACTGAAATTCCTTTGTATCTGGATAAACTGGAGATCAGACTTTCCGTTATGGCATTGCTGACCGAAGTATCCTCACTTCCTAAATTCTTAAAAGGTTTAACTAAAATAATAGGTAAGTTATCCCTCGCAACTTTCTCGTGTCCTTCAGTCTGCTCTACTCCTACCCCGGTCTGCCACCACCACACTCCGCCGCCTACAAGCAGGGCAACAATCGCAAGACCTGCTACCAGATAGGCCATCCGTGTCGATGACTGGGCCTTCTTCGTTCCCGGGAGTTTTCTTTGCCCAGTCCCGTCCAGCGACACATCTACCGCATGCACTACCGTATCTTTGACCTGCTGCTCACCCAGATCAGTGAAACTCAGATTCATCTTGTTGTACACAATATCGTGCACGTTCTTCGATATACAGATCCCGCCAGACTGGGCAAGGGCCTCCAGACGCGCCGCTACATTGACACCCTCCCCATAAAGGTTATCCCCCTCAATGACCACATCACCCATGTTGATGCCAGCACGGAACTCCATCTGCTCGGCTTCAGTATCGACCGAATCATTGCGCTCCTTGATGGTTCTCTGAAACTCAGAGGCACATAAAACGGCCTCTACGGCACTTGGAAACTCGGCCAGAACCGAGTCCCCGGCGGTGTTGAAGACCCTGCCCTGGTGTTCACCGATCAACCCTTCGATGATCTCCCGGCAGGCCTTGAGCGTCTGCAGGGTCTGGGTCTCGTTCTGCTCAATCTTACTGCTGTAACCCACCACATCGGTGGCCAGAATCACCGTAACCTTGCGCTCAACTTTATCCTCAGCCATGAATTACCTCTTCTCAAGGTATATCTGAATCACCTATCTAGTCGCTACACCTGCTACTGAACGGCCAAGGCATTTCTCAGTTGGTCCTATACGTCAAGAATCAGTGATCAGGATCTGAGCACACGCCCTGCGCCATCCGCGACGATCTGGCCATGGTCGTATACCACTTCTCCATTGACCAAGGTATAGGCCACACCACGTGAAGGCATGACCATGCGTTTTCCGCCACCGGGCAGATCGTGGCGACGCTCTCCTCGATTTGATGAGCCAACTGTATCCGGGTCAAATACCGCAACGTCAGCCGCCAGACCCGTACGCAGCCAGCCGCGATCGGATATTCCGAACAGCTCGGCAGGATCCGATGTGAGACGGCGCACGGCCTGTTCCAGAGACAGTACCTTGCGTTCCCGCACCCACGTACCGAGTAGATAGGTCGGATAGCCGGAATCGCAAAGCATATCCACATGGGCTCCGCCATCACCAAGCCCGATCAGAATGCTGGGATCGTTCAGAAGTTCGGCCATACGGTCTACCCGGGTATTAAATGACGCCATGGTGAATTCGCAGGCGAGGTCATCGGCGATCGCCGTGTCCAGAAACGCATCCACTCCGTCCTGTCCCTGGGCACGGGCGATCTCGGCCACAGACGACCCTTCCAGTGACTTCAGATCCTGCGATCGGACTTCGTGCAGCGTAATACGTTCCCAGTTTCCAAAAGCCAACGGATTTTTCAGCTCTTCGCGGAACTGGTCTCTAAACGCCTGATCCCGGTAGACGGCCAGTTGGGCGTCTTTGGAGGTATCCTGAAACACCCGCTTCCACGACGGAAAGGCCGCGAAGGAAAACGGACTGCGCATGTTGATCTCTCGAGTCAGCGGCAGGGGTGAGGTCTGCGGCCTTGCACCCTTTTTGATCATCGGAGCAGCACGCCGCAGGGTGTCGCGCACCGCCTCCGGAATATCGTCCCGATCAAACAAG
>Ga0187827_10009118_pt1 | contig 10583 bp, 7 predicted proteins | sample ETNtaG_39_FD_167969 | JGI IMG/M metagenome (GOLD analysis project Ga0187827, IMG submission 167969) | Marine microbial and viral communities from oxygen minimum zone, Eastern Pacific Ocean - ETNP2014_SV_150_PacBio MetaG (Illumina Assembly) | ecosystem: Environmental > Aquatic > Marine > Hypoxic... | reverse complement strand
ATCCATATATCCGTCCCCATTTACATCCGCCGCATAGACAGAATAAGCACCATCAGCATGGGTGGTGATGGTATGAGCGGTGAAACTTGGATCATTCTTACCGTCATTCTTATACCAGGCGATCTTATTATCATCATGTGATGCTGATAGCACATCCATATATCCGTCCCCATTCACATCCGCCGCATAGACAGCCTCAGCATAACGAGCATCGGTGGTGATAGTATGAGCGGTGAATGTGATTTCATCCAGATCAGGCAAGTTACTGTCAATTACTTTAGATCCATTCCCTGCTATATTTTTCAGTGTCTTTTTTACCAACTGTGGAAAATCGGCAACGGCTACAATCGTTTCCCCAAAGTTGCCAAGACGGCTTTGAGCTTTGTAATTGTATTTAGCAGTAAGTACGTGATTTACAGCCCATCCGAATGACCATGTTGTGCAAGCTCCTACAATAATGGCTAGGATTAACACATAAACTGGTACTAGTAATTTCCGCTTCAAAAAAATCTAATTGAGGTCAACTTTTCCTTAATCCATTTTAAGGATGAGTTAACTTGATTTATTTTTAAATCAGAATAAAGTCGATTTTTTAATGCCCAAAACTTTAGTTGTCTACGGTGTATAGCTAAATCAGTCTCTATTTCTCCTGGATATTGATTCAATTTTTCATTAAATATTTTTTCTGCCTCTTCATATAACAGACAGTCCATATGATTCATTTCTTTTATCTTTCTACGAATTTCATCCGTGATTAATTCTGCTTTTTCCTTTTCCTGTATTTTAACTGCTTCTCGTTGTGACATATAGTGGACACCATCTACAACTGATGCTGCGACATCTTGACTTGTGTACATAATATCAAATGATTTACCAAGCTGTTTGAACTGCTCCCTTAATATCAATAGACTTTCATCAAACCTTTCCACAAGCCCAACGAACCAGAACTCATTTCTTAATCTATTAATAGCCTGATCAAGATTCATATTGCTGTCAATCGAATATGTTTGGCGATTCATACATGTATTAGCAACTCCATATTTCGAAGACAAATAGGCCCAATTTTTGAAAAAAAGATTTATGTCATATCGATAATCATATTTTATATGATCTGGAAGTTGATCAACATCAAGATCTAAGTATTTTCTCCGAAAACTGAAAAAATGAGAAATAACTCTTTCTACGGGATCTCTCAGGATAGTCATCGCATTAAAATTATCAAAGCGGTTTGGGAAATTAAAAAAATGTCCTGAAATGCACTCAATACCAGTATGACAGTTCAAGATTTGAGTTAACTCTTCATCGGTGAGATTTTTAGTGCTAGGTGTGGTTCTAGTAGCTCCAAAATGTTCTTTGATCTGAGGACCATGAATTGGTAAAAGTTTATCTCCAAAATTTCTCCTTAGAACAAATCTAAAGGTAGTTCCAGCCGCTCTTCCAATATGGACAAAAACATACATACTACATTACTAATATCGTAAAATCACAATTCTATTGAAGAATATTTTATTGAATGTCTGCTATAGCACGCTTTGCTACATTGGGAACAATCGATTGATAGGTTCGCCAAACAGCAAGTTTGTGTTTATATCGCAACAAATCTTTTTTCATATTCCCAGAATATTCACATATTTTTTCCTGATATAAGGGGATAATATTTTCATATAACCTTATATCTATTTTGTTTTGATCTCTTATATCTTGCAAAACCTCCTCAGTTACCAATTTTTTTTTCTCTTCATTTACCTGAAGCCCTTTATTCTTTCTATTGTAGTAAATACTAAAAGAGATATCTAATTGTTGAAATCTATCCTTTAGTAATATTAACCCTTCATTAAATCTTTCTGTAAGACCAACGAACCAAAAATCATTTTTCAGTCTGGAGAGGCCCTTATCTATATTTAAATCATTATCAAGAAAATAAGAAGTGTAATTCCTACACTGATCTTGCACATCATACTGTTTTGAGACATATGCCCAATGTTTAAGAAAAAGACTCAAATCGTTTCGATAATCATAAAGCATATGCTCAGGTAGTGTTTCGGAATGAAGGTATCTTCGCCTAAAGCTAAAAAATTTGGAAATGATTACATCAATAGGATCCCTAAAAAATGTTATTATCTTTACATTGCCGAATCTTTCTTTTAAAATTTCAATTCCCGATGGAATAGGAATCCAATGGCTGGATATACTCTTTATCTCGCCATTCTGATCCAGAATTCGATTTAATTCATCTGGTGTTAGCATTCCTATGGTTGGCGTTACTCTTGCCGAACCCAAAACATTTTTTATTTCCTCTGTATAAATATCGAGATGATCATCACCAAAGTTCCGCCTCAGAATGTGTGCTAGAGTAAGCCCCCCTGTCCTACTGATGTGTGCGTTAAAGAATAACAATCTTTAAATATTATTATTTAACAAAAACTGACTCTCCATTAGTTAAAGCATCACGCAGCATCATCGAAATCTCTCTTGTAACCAGCCAATCGGGAGGTAGATCACCATCAGACAGGTATCTTCTAAAGTCCGTACCGGAAATAGGTTTTTCAGATTTTGAATCATGATTCTTGTCAGAATTATTCGATTGAAAATAGATTTTCTGTTTTCCTGAATAGAAAACCTCATTAAAGGTTATGATTTCTATACCAAGATCTTCAATATCGTAAAGTAACTGTTGTGATGCTTTAGGATTGTTATGATCAGAAAATCCTGTATGATCTCTTCCAACAATAAAATGAGTGCATCCATAGTTTTTCCTGCACAGAGCGGTGAAAAGAGCTTCCCGGGGACCGGCATAACGTGAATAAGTATTGAACGTAGACAAAATAAACTTATCTTGTGGAAAACAATGATTTATCAAAAAATCATAACTTTTTAGAATGTATTCTGAATTGAAATCACCTTTCTTCTTACTACCTACGACAGGATGCACTAGGATGCCATCACAGAATTCTTCCTCAATCGTGTGAGTTAGTAAATACTCGTGACCTTTGTGTGGCACATTCCGAGTATGGAATCCCGCAATCTTTTCCCAACCTTGCTCATAGAAGAGTTTTCTCAATTGTCTCGGCGAAAAATCGTATGCACTCATAATGGATGCAGTTCGATTCACTGAGGTCAAATCACCAGCTACTAGAAATGGTGCTTGCTTCAAAATTCTTTTAACACCAGGATGCTTAGGATCATCTGTACCGTAAATCGCTTCACAAATAATTCTAGTCTCATGGTTGTATACCTGATTTACTTTTATTGTTGCCAGTGGCTCCTTTTCCAAATTGACTAGACAGTAATCCCCACCGATTTCAATCGAATCCACTTCCGTTTGATCAACATCTAAGGTAATGGGAAGAGGCCATGTAGAACCGTTTGAAAGTTTCATACTGCTCAATACTGAATGTAAATCTTCCTCGTTCATGAAGCCAGTAATAGGACTAAATCCTCCCATAGAAATTTGAAAAATGTCCCTAGCCGAATCATCGTCTACCAAAATACTTGGCATGGATTTAAAGTCAAGATTATCTGTATCCATATCTTCAACTGAAATGAGTTGACCTCCATGCGGCTCAATAGTTGAGCGAGTAAAATGATCCACCAGGTAATCAGAAGGCAAATCAGAATTATGTGACATATATTCTACTACTACGTTCTCATTTTCTTTTTTGATGGATTCCACATGAGTAATTACTCTGTCCATGGTGTTTATACAGCGAATGGGGTGCTTTCCTACAGCTGTTTCAGCTGAGAGCGTCAAACCGTAAACATCTTGGAGAACAGCATTAGTTATATCTTGTATTTCCGCCCTAGTAGGTTTGCTATTAAGAATCATTGATTCTAACAGATTGGTAGCAACAAAGACACCTTTATTACTTATTTTGCACTTTTTCAAAATGTATTGCTGAATAAAAGGAATTTTCTCAGATGGTATCTCTTTAGACATATCTCCTCTATCAATCAACAGAAAATCTGATTTATCTATTATTTCATCAATATTTCTCAGTGCTGATCTGTTTTCAACCTTTGAAATTATTCGCATGCGATTTTCGGTTATTTCTCTTACGGAATCAACATCAGCACCCGATCTAACATAGGATAATGCGATATAAGAGATTTTTTCCCTCAATCCATACCTGACTGCCTCAAGATCCTTCTCAGACAAAATGGGCATACTCCGAGACTGAAGCTTACCATCGATAAATACCGCCTTTTTATCAAAGAGTTTCCCCGAAATAATTACTTTGCCGGAGACATATCCAGATGATGCGGTAGACGTATCCGTAACTTGAACAACAGGGCCTTCGGTATTGATATAGATAATATTACCAGGCACAAGATCTATCAATGTGTAGCCAGGATTCAAAGAAAAAGAGGCCTCACTTAAGTTACTATATTCAATATCGATAGGACTTTCAAAGTTAGGACTAGTGGCATTCAAATTGTCATAACTACGAATCTCAACCTTTTCTCCATTTTCAAGAAAAATAGAATCACTATTCAAACATGCAGTTCTGATTTGCGGGCCTTCAGTATCTATGATATAATCAATGCCCACTTCTCTAGCAAGAATATGAACTCCCACGAAATCTTCAAAAGAAGAATGTGACATGTTTATCCTAAGAAAATCTATCGCCTTATCTTTCATTATTCTGAAGTATTGCTTCGTTTTAGAAGCTGGGCCAATTGTAACAATAAGCTTAGTATTCCTAGTTTTGGTAAAACCTCGGTTCAAGAAATCATTCCTTATGAAATAATCTTTGTCTTAACATTTCATGCCACAACTGTGAAATTTGATTTTCTACTTTCTCCAAAAATCCTCCTTTAACCATTACAGACAAATAATGAAGGGCCGTATCAGATAATGATTGTGATGACGCATTCAAATCCACGCCGTTCAACTCCAAACATTCAATAAGATCCTTATTATGGATGAATCCTGTGAACTCTTCCTTAAAGTCATTTGACAGGTTGTGAGGATTCCTTTCTTGGCGGGCAATTGGTTTTCTGAACGCAACTTCATAATCATATTGCCAAAGTGCGCTCTGTGCAACAAATGACCTCCAAATATCTGTCATTCGAGAGGTAACTGAGGTGGGCAGATAGAGAAGCGGGAAAGCCTCTCTAAGAAACAGTGTGGCCTGAGAATTAAATGGACACCAAGTTCCTTTAGCAAGAATTACGTCGTCTTTATCTTTATCAAAGATAATACTCTTGCCATTGAAAACGAGACGAAAGACAGCATCAACATCTGGATCATCATTAACCAAATACTGTTGGATTGGACAGAACCGACTGACGGTTTCACCAATCAGCATTCCTTTGGAATGAATTTCATCTAGTGGTAAACCTCTTGGCCAAACTGTCGATTCACAGAATAAGGAATACACATTCGCCCATTTGGTTCTTGATTTGACTAAAACACCAGTCACATCCCGTTCAATCATGCTAAGGGAATCTCTGTCAAAAATATTGTCATCATCTGTGTCTAGAATCAAGTCTGCACCTTCAGATGCAGCATACAGGTAGCCTAAATTCTTTCTGCAATAGTGATTATAAGGAATAAGATCAGATAATTCAGGGAACATGTTCCTTTGCGTAGCCACATCCAAAAAAGCAACGTCAAGATCATGATAAACATCCGGAGTTTTCTCATCACCTACAATGACCACTTTGAAGTCAGTATCTAAAAATAATCGGATACCTTCTGTTGGTTCATTTATCGTAGTTATGACAACGTATTTATTCATTCTATTCAGTGTTCACTTGAGTAGTTTCTAATGGCACAGGTTCTTCAATCACCAATTGTTTTATAAAATTCTTCATTATCGGCTTTTTTGAAAAATACATGCGACTTATTCGAACTGCCTCCAACTGTTGTTCTTCTAAGAACACTCTATTGGTGTACTTAAGTATAACTTCTGTCAGATCCTTCTCATTGGAATAGACATTTACAACCGGAGATAATTCAGGTATCATTCTAAATGATTCAGGGAATATTCCAGGCTTACAAAAACGCGCTAGATCGGCGTAATGGCATGCTGTCGATTCACAATACTTCTCATCGTAGTATTTGAACATCTTTTTTCCGTTAAGCGGCATCTGAGACACTATAACATCCGCGGACTTCATATACCCATCATATTCATCTGTAGAGGTAGTCTCTCGTCCAGTATTATAATGAATCATTAAATTGGAATTCGAACTGTTAATTCGATCAAACAGTTTTTTTAGCATCAATCCATAATTGCTCTCATAACGAAATAATGGACCAGGGAAGATTAGTTCGATTTTCACTTGAGTTTGTTTGGCCGCCTGTTCAAAAGACACCAAAAGCAAATCATAATTTCTTCTGGATTGATAAATTGATCCAGGTACAATATATCTGATTGCACTGGTTTCACTCTTGTTGTTCTCAGAACCATTCTTTTTGATACTCGACATCACTTCGGGATTGTAATATGTGTAAGGCATAACAGCAATCTGATGGAAGGAAGCATTCCAATTATTGTAATAGTAATCCACCATGCCTGGATCATGAAATACCAAAGCATCAACATTCATCAAGACCTTTTGTCTATCTTCAATGCTCTTTCGGCTAATTGAAGGAATTGATTTAAAAACTCCTAGCTTTGAACGCACCCCCTTTATATCTCGGAGAATTCGGTGTAACGGCCAACGCATATTCGGGAAGGCCCACCAGTTCAAACAGTGAATGAAGAGTATCACAGGAACATTTAAGCGATTATTCGCAAACCATTCAAATTCCGTACGTAGAGTTTCAAGTATTAAAACATCTGATTTTTCAACTTCTGATCTTATTCGAGTAAGAAACTCACTTTTCGATTCTGAATCTTCTTTGATTTCTATTTCGTGTTTCAAGTAATTGTTACAGCCAAGTCGGTTTAGCTCAAAAACATACTCGCTCGTTGAGTAAATCTTGACTTCAAAGTCGCTCAAAAGATCACACAGATTATCCAAAGCAATCCAGTGATGATCATTACCTAAAGCAATAATTGATATAGACTTAAATGGTTTTATTTGTTTAAACATGTAAGTTGATAAGAGATTGAAAAGGCTGTCTCAATCAGACAACCTCAATTTTCTAAAGAAAGCTTGAATTGAAAGTAGAAAGAAATACAAGACAACCTTAGGAATGAATAAAACAACTAACATGACATAGTAAAATGACGAACCTTTGGAGCCATACTCCCATCTCTGATCAGATAATTCCTGCACTTTCGATATAGAATCGGTTCTCTCAGGTGACTTAATTATGCCCACTTTTGACAAAAACGTTGTCGTTTCAGTGTGTGCATCTAAAGAGATATCTTTGACGCTATACTCATTTTTTCCTGATTTCCAATCCTCCAGTGAAAGCAAAATCATCTCGGGGTGGTGTTCACTATCCCATCTATGCTCCCAATTGCTCCTTACGGAATGAGGCAACTCCATGAGTATATCATCAAAAAGCCTGTAGAGATAATAGCTTCTGATACCATAGCATAATGCTGTTTGCAGAGATGAAGATGAAAATCCGTAAACCGTTGATATACTATTATCTTCTTTGAATAAACCTTCACTTGTACCTGCCGTAATAACCTCAAAACCATTTAGGTTAATTCTGGAGAGCTGTTCTTCAGTTTGTCCCGGATGAGACTTGTAAACAAGGCGCTGACCACGGTGCAGACTTCTGACTAAATTCAAAATGGTGTTGAGGCGCTCATAGAAGCAGGCCTCTATCTTGCCAGAAAAACCACCAAGGAAATAATGGGGTTGGCCAATGAATATAATTGATTCTTGTTTGGTAGTGTTCTTAAAACGCGTTTCTAACCGGAAGGGCAACCTAACCTGCCCTGGGTGGAGGTGTCTAAACCTAAATGGATAGAGAGACTGAAAAACATGGTCAGCCGGTTTAGTACGATGAACATATTCCCGGGTATTTGTACGAAAACGTTTGCCCACTTTTGCCCAATAAACATCCATGTAGGCTGTACCGAAAAAATGAAAATAGAAACTCAATAGAAGTGATTGACTTTGATTCACAACATAGTCTGTTAAGCCGGAAGATCGCTGCGTAGAATCTGCACTAAGAAATAGTACAGATTCTACCTCAGGTCGATTTCTCATTGATTTCAAAAACAATGCCTGATTCAGCGTGACACCCAAATAGGTAAAGGCCAGCGAATTCCCAGAGAAATCAATTTGGCTCAGTTGAGCATATACTTTCTTAGCCTTTGGGAAAACTTTAGTTAAAGAATGGTGAATGTTGTCGGGAGTTAGTCCTTTTCTCCAGCGACCACCCATTTCATGAGAAACATAATCTACTTCATATACAGAATCGAACGGGCTCAAGAATTTCTCCGGATTAAACTCGCTGATCCTAGATTCTCTAGTAAAGACGAGCTGAAGACGAGTCTTTTTATCTAATTCACGTATAGTTTCAGCCAAACTGCTCCATATTGCAAACTCAATCGGATATTCAGCAAAGAAGTAAACCGAATCTCTTCTCATTGCTGCTTATCTCAATAACATCTTTGTAGAAAGTAACGAACGATGAAAAGCGTTTAGTTGAACTAGACGAGAATATCTGCTTCGATCTTATGAAGTCGTGCCACTGGTTTCTTCAGTCGCTTACCGATAATGTCTTTCCATAAAGTAGTGGTCGGACTCACATTCGGGCGCAGAAAATGAAGATCTGATTCAGTCAGGACATAACCAGATTCTAGATCTCTCGCAGCATAGACGCCTCTCCTAAAAGAATCAACATGCCCAAACTTGATCTCAGATTCTGAGGGAGTTTTGTCTGACGAACCATGCAATTGCTTGATTCGGTTAATTCTGTCAATCAAATCCCTAATCCTGCCAACAGTAAATGATATCTGATGGTCCCTAAAAGATGGTCTTTCCTTATTATCGGTAAAATGCAGTTCCAAAATTTCAGCTCCCATGGATACCGCTACTTCGGCAGCAAAAGAATCAGTCGTGTGATCAGAGTAGCCAACCCTAACATGAAACTCATCTTTCAAAGTTGTCATGACCCTGAGATTCACATCAGACTCAGGTGAAGGATAACTTGAAGTACACTGAAGCAGAACAAGATAATCCGATTTTCTGTAACAGCTATTTATTGACCTTACAAACTCTACACTTCCCCGCACTTCATCCAGCGTGGCTAAGCCTGTTGACATGATTAAAGGTTTTCCAATTTTTGCGATCCTTTCAAGTATCGGATAAGCCGTCAGGTCTCCAGAGCCGATTTTGTAGAATTCTATGTATGGATCAATCCATTCCAGTGCATTCATATCCCACACCGAAGCTGCATATGTTACCTTGTTACTCTGACAGATGTCCGCCAACGCTATGTGCTGTACCGGAGTCAATTCAAATTTCTTGAAATGGGCGTGTCGTTCAGGATCCTGAGCCTTGCTTACAAGTGAATCCGCCGTATATATCTGGAGTTTGACCGCATCAACCCCGGATTTACAAGCGAGTTCAGTAAGTTCCTTTGCTTTACCAAAATCTCCTTCATGATTCCCGCCAATCTCAGCAATAAGATAAATTCCAGATTTACCTTCCCACAAATTCATTCGCCTCAACTTTTTTCGAGATTAATTCCGCAATATTCCAATCCAATTCTGATTTAATAGTAAACGCTGCCTGTTGATCCAGAAAAATATGCCCAATTCTCCCTCCGAGCATATCCTTTGTCTTCATGAGAGCACTTGTCCGAATAAGGTGAATGCCGCCCGCTCTTCTGTATAACTCTTCACGTTCCAGACGCAGTCTATTATCCTTGTGCCAAAGTTCAAGACCATTCCCTCTATGAACATAAAATATATCATTATCGGAACTTACTCCATCGACCACATCTACATCATAGAGCTGAAAGGTGTTAATCGCTTTATCCATATACATGGTCGAACGAAAAGGTGCTTCGATATAGAGCATCAACAATGCATCTGGTTCCTTCCCATTTGACTTATAGAAATCGAGCGCTTCAAGAGCTGTATCTTCTATACCTGTATTAATACGTGCAAGCTGCACATCCCTCTCATGCAATATTACCTCAGGATAATTCGTTCGGACATGACCTATAACCTGCTTATCTGGGGAAGTGATGATCACCTTTGTAACCAGTCTACTTTCAAGAGCTGACTCTATCGTCCAGTCAATCAAACATCTTTTTCCAATTTTTTTCAATGGATTTGACCGAGGATCTACGGATTGTCCCCGAACTGGGATGATAGCGATTACATCAATTGGGTCTAATTGTCTTTTCTGCACATGCTTTGCTTTAATCTTAGCTCGAACCTTTAATAATTCTTTTTCATTGCTTGTAATGCTCTTATCGTGTTGCCTGTAATAGAAAAGAGGTCGATTTACATTTCTAATAGGATACTTATCAATGATGTTGAGCCAAAGATCGTAACCATCCTGAATCGGGAAACTTTGGTCATATCCTCCGACTGAATTGAGAAAGCTTTTGCGTATCAATGTACAAGCACCATGTGCTGGCTGATCAAGAAGATCTACATCCGTTTGAAAGTTGTGACGATGAATCTGACCTGTGATGATGCCTTCTCTATCTA
>Ga0187827_10009116_pt1 | contig 10583 bp, 11 predicted proteins | sample ETNtaG_39_FD_167969 | JGI IMG/M metagenome (GOLD analysis project Ga0187827, IMG submission 167969) | Marine microbial and viral communities from oxygen minimum zone, Eastern Pacific Ocean - ETNP2014_SV_150_PacBio MetaG (Illumina Assembly) | ecosystem: Environmental > Aquatic > Marine > Hypoxic... | reverse complement strand
GCCAGATGTCCAAAAAACTAATAATTCGTTATTTTTTTCAAATTGCAATATTGTAGTTAATAAACTGATTAAAAAAACTAAGGGAATTAATCTACCAATGACTTTTGGTATGTTTAAAATTGAATATCTAAAATAGACACTAAATGCATGTCCGTCTTCGGTAACAAAATCTAAATAATTTACAGCCTGAACAATCCAAACAATTACACATATTGATATTAATATTAAAATAAATAAGGAAATAAATTCCGTAAAAAAATATCTATAAATTGTATTTTTCATTACGGTTGATTTAATATATATGTTAATTTAATTCAACTGTAACAAGAAAATATGAAAAATACTATTATTTTTGATAATAAAATTGATTTTAAACAAGGAGAAACGTTAGCTTTTTTTCTAAATGAAAATTTTAACTTTAGAGCAGAAAGCGGAATTTTTTCTGCTCAAATATTAAATAAAATTCAAGTTTATCTGAAAAATTTAAAAATTAAAAAAATAAAAGAAAAAATAATAGGTTTTGATATTTCAGAAAAAAATAAAGTTTTATTTATTTTAGTAAAAGAGAATTTTGCTTCAAATAATTTTGAAGAATTGGGAGCAAACTTTTATTCTTTTATAAAAACGAACAAGATAAACAAAGTAAATCTGTATGCAGACACGATCAAGTCTTTTAAATTCTATAAAAAAAATAATGGATTAATTTTACGTTTCGTTCACGGATTCAGCTTAAAATCATATTCTTTTACTAAGTACAAAACACAAAATAAAAATATTTTTTTTTTTTTATTAAAAATATTATCTTCTGAAAAAACTTCCCTGAATAATAATTACCTTAAATATAAATCAATTGAATCTGGGGTTTTTCAAGCAAGAGATTTAGTTTCTGAACCTCCAAATATTTTGTATCCAAAAAAATATGTAGAAATTATAAAAAAACTTTCTTTATTAGGTTTAAAAATTCAAATTTACAATGAGTCAAAAATGAAAAAGTTAGGAATGCATGCCCTTTTGGGGGTAGGCCAAGGAAGCACCAACGAGTCATTTTTGGTAACCATGGAATGGAGAGGAAACAAAAGATCAAAAGATAAACCTTTGGCATTTGTTGGAAAAGGAGTTTGTTTTGATACGGGAGGAATTTCCTTGAAACCTGCTAGATTTATGGAAGAAATGAAATATGATATGGCCGGTTCTGCTGTTGTAGTTGGATTACTCAAAACTTTGGCTTTAAGAAAAGCAAAAGTAAATGTAGTTGGAGTAGTGGGACTTGCTGAAAATATGCCGGGTGGAAATGCTCAAAAACCAGGTGACATTGTGAAATCCTATTCTGGTAAAACAATTGAAATTTTAAATACTGACGCAGAAGGTAGATTAGTGTTGTCTGATGCTCTTAGTTTTACGGAAAAAAAATTTAAACCTAAATTTATAATTGATTTGGCTACACTTACCGGAGCAATCATCATATCTTTGGGTGAGGAATACGCAGGACTGTTTTCCAACAATGATGACTTATCAAATAAAATTTTTGGAATAAGTAAAAAAATTGGAGAAAAAGTTTGGAGATTACCTTTAAATGAAAATTATAATAAATTAATAGATTCAACAGTTGCTGATGTGCAAAATATTAATTATTCAGGCGGCGCCGGATCTATTACTGCTGCTCAATTTTTACAAAGATTTATAATCAACAAAACTCCTTGGGCACACTTAGATATTGCCGGAATGGCATTTTCAAAAAAAGCTTCAAACCTAAATCCAGTGGGTGCAACAGGTTTTGGAGTTCGTTTACTTAATAAGTTAATAGAGGAACATTATGAATGACAATTCAATAGAAAGGACGTTGTCAATTATTAAACCTGATGCAGTAGAAAGAGAACTAGAGACAAAAATAAGAAAAATTTTCCTAGATAATAAATTAAATATTGTCGATAGTAAAAAAATACAAATATCCAAAGAAGAAGCTGAAAAGTTTTATAAAGTTCATCAAACAAAACCATTTTATGAAAAGCTATGTTCTTATCTTTCTTCTGGACCAATAATTGCAATAATTTTAGAAGGTGAAAATGCTATTCAAATAAACAGAGACTTAATGGGAGCCACAGATCCTAAAAAGGCAAAAGATGGAACGATTAGAAAACTTTATGGAATTTCTATTGATAAAAATTCAGTGCACGGATCAGACAGTCCAGAAAATGCTAAAGTAGAAATAGATTTTTTTTTTAGTTAATCAAGATATATATTTTATAAACTTATTAGCATTTGAAGAGTTTTCTCCATTTTTTTTATAGGTAAAGCGTATTTTTTTAACTATTATTAGAGAATGTTTATTTCCTTTCCAAATAAAATTAAAAAAATATTCAATATTATTTTTACTTTAACTTTTCTATTTTTTATTTCATCAGGTTATTCTCTAGCATCAAATCATATATTGGCAGTGGAAGAATTAGAAATTTCTAAAGAAATAGATTTGGAATTTTCAAGAACTAAGATTATTGATGAAGCGTTTAAAAAAGCATTTTATAGATTATTAAGTCAAATTCTAAATTCTACAGATATCAAGAAATTAAAAAATGTTAATTTGAGAGAAATAAAAGCCTTGGTCGAAAATTTTAAAATTAAAAATGAAATTTTTAGAGAAAATAAATACTATGCAAATTTTGATGTATATTTTAACAAAAAAAAAATAAAATTTTTCTTAGAAAAAAATAACTTATTTTATTCAAACCCAAGACAAATATCAGTTTTGTTCTTACCTATTATTATTGAACAAGAGAATTTGCACTTTTTTAATGATAATATTTTTTATAAATATTGGCTAACTAATAAGGATCAAAGTGGATTAATAAATTATATTATGCCCCTTGAGGACGTGGATGAAACTTTGAAATTGATTAGTTCTCAAGAAAACTTAGAAAATTTAGATATAACAGGTATTGCTAAAAAGTATAATACAGAAAATTATATTTTAAGTTTAATATATCTGGAGAACAAAAAATTAAATTTTTTTTCTAAAATTAAATTTCAAGAATATAAAAAAAATTCAAACTTAATTTTTTATAAAGTAGATATTAAAGATCCAGATTCAATATTAACTATGATTAAAAAAGTAAAAGTTCACTTAAACGATATATGGAAAAATTTTAATGAAATAAATACTTCTATTAAATTATCAATAAATTTAATTTTGAATAGCAATAATGGAGATAAAATTTCTAAATTTGAAAATACTCTAACTGAAATTGATGATATAAACTCTTTTTCAATCAAAAAATTTGACTTAAACAAGACAGTTTATGAAATTATTTATAATACGAATCCCAATAAATTAATAAAACAATTTTCTATTTATGGTTTCGAAATAGTTAATACTGAAGGACTTTGGGTAATACAATGAATAATAAAGATCAAATATTATTTAACTTTAAGCTTAATAAAAATTACTTAGATCAAGATTATTATTTATCTTCTAGCAATCAGGAGGCATATAATTTAATTAATTGTTGGCCAAGATGGATTAAAAAAACAATTAATCTATATGGAGAAAAATTTTCTGGCAAATCTCACTTAGCTTCAATTTTTGAAAAAAAAACTGCTTGCATAAAAGTTTATTCTGAAAAATTTTCAGATGAAACGATTCAAAATTTTAAAATTAAACAAGCTATAATTATTGAAGATTTAGATGAAAATTTTTCAGAAAACTTGTTATACACAGTTTTAAATATAATAGAACAGGAAAATAAATATTTACTGATAACTTCTTTGAAGCCACTAAATAAATTTAATTTTAAACTACCTGATCTTATCTCGAGAATTAGAAATTGTTTAATAATCGGAATTAAAAATCCTGACGATAATTTAATTTATGCATTGTTGATCAAATATTTATCTGATAGGCAAATAAATATTGATAAAAAATTAATTGAATATATTATTAAAAGAATCGATCGATCATATGAAAAAATATTTTTATTTATTCATAAAGTGGATAAACTCAGTTTAAAAAAAGGCAAGCCGGTTGATTTGGCAACCATAAAAGAAGCATTAAAAAAGTAGGGTAAAAATTGCATAAATATAGAACACACAATTGTTCAGAGCTTCGACTGAGTCATGTAAATACTACTGTAAAATTGTCAGGTTGGGTGCATAGAAAAAGGGATCATGGAAACCTGTTATTTATTGATCTAAGAGATCACTATGGAATTACGCAATGTGTTATTGAGATTGCAAATGCAAATTTTAAAATTTTGGAAAGAATTAAGCCTGATTCTGTAATTTCTATAACAGGAAAGGTATTGAAAAGAACCTTAGAAACCATCAATAAAGATTTACCCACAGGAAAAATAGAAGTTGAGTTTAAAGAGTTGGAGATTTTATCCGAAGCTGAAGAATTGCCGATGCCAGTTTTTGGAGAACAGGATTATCCAGAAGATATAAGGCTAAAATACAGATTTTTAGATCTCAGAAGACAAACAATGCATAAAAATATTATTTTAAGATCGAAAGTAATTTCTTTCATTAGAAAAAAAATGGCCGCCTTGGGATTTAACGAATTTCAAACACCAATTTTAACTGCATCTAGTCCAGAAGGCGCTAGAGATTTTTTGGTTCCAAGCAGGTTAAATCCTGGAAAATTTTATGCATTACCACAGGCCCCTCAACAATTTAAACAAATGATAATGGTAGCTGGGTTTGATAAATATTTTCAGATTGCACCATGTTTTAGAGACGAAGATGGTAGGGCAGATAGGAGTCCTGGAGAACATTATCAACTAGATATAGAAATGTCGTTTGTTGAAAAAGAAGATATTTTTTCAACTATAGAACCACTCTTTTATGAATTATTCAGTGAATTTGCATGTGGTAAAAAAGTTTCAGATTATCCATTCAAAAAAATTTCTTTTGATGATTCAATGTTGCAATATGGAACTGACAAACCAGATTTAAGAAATCCTTTAAAAATTTTGGATGTTACCGATATATTTAACTCTGCTGATATTAAATTGAATATATTCAAAAAACAGATTAATAAAGGTGCTATTGTAAGGGCAATTCCTGCCCCTAATACTTTTAAAAAACCGAGAAGTTTTTATGATCGTATAAACGAATGGGCAAAAACTGAAGGTGCTAATGGACTTGCTTATTTATCAATAATAAAAGTTAAAGATAAACTTACTGGATCAGGTCCTATTGCAAAATTTTTTTCTGATAACGGAATAAATAAAATAGTTAAAGCATGTAATCTTAAAGATGGTGATGCTGTATTTTTTTCTTGTGAAAAAAAACAAATTGCTGAAAAAATTTCTGGTTTAGTAAGACAAAAAATAGCTGAAGATTTAAATTTAATACAAAAAGATCATTTTCGATTTTGTTGGATTATAGATTATCCATTATATCAGTTTAATGAAGAAGAAGAAAAAATTGATTTTAGTCATAATCCATTTTCTATGCCGAAAGTAAGCTATGAGGAGTTTGATAAAATAGACCCTCTTAAAATTCTTGCAGAACAATATGACTTGGTATGTAATGGGATTGAATTATCTTCAGGTGCTATCAGAAACCATCTTCCAAAAATGTTTTATAAAGTATTTTCAAAAGTTGGATATTTAAAAAAAGATGTTGATAGTAAATTTGGAGGAATGATCAAAGCGCTATCTTACGGTGCTCCTCCACACGGTGGATTGGCTCCAGGTATAGATAGGATAGTAATGTTACTAGCGGATGTAGAAAACATAAGAGAAATAACCTTATTTCCTCTAAATCAAAACGCCCAAGACCTGCTAATGGATGCCCCGTCAGAGGCAACGGAACAACAACTGAAAGAACTAAATATAAAGACTATTAAAGAAAATAAAAATTAATTTAATTATTTTTTACTTTTTAAATTAATTCTTACATCGGAGAGATCAATTAGTTTTTTTTCATAATTATTTCTTATAAAACCTTTGCTTGTAATATCTTTAATTAATTTTAGAAATTGTGTATTTTCTTCTTTGTTAATTACTTTGTTATTTTCTTGACGTGTCAATGATGGTGTATGAGCCAAGTCTTCCCTGCCCGAATATGATATTGCAAGTTCTCTAAATATATAATCTAAAATAGAAGATGCACTCAAAATTCTATCATTACCTTCAATTTTACCAGAGGGTTCAAATTTTGTTCCCACGTAGGCACTGACAAACTCGTCAAGTGGAACCCCATATTGTAAACCCAATGAAATTGCTATAGCAAAGTTATTCATTAAAGCCTTGACCAATTCTCCTTCTTTACTTGTATCAATAAATATTTCGCCTAATTTACCATCATCGTATTCTCCAGTATGCAAGTATACTTTATGATTACCAATGGTAACTTTTTGAATATATCCCTTTCTTCTGTCAGGCATTTTAATTCTGGGATATGATTTTTCATTAGTCTGCAAATTTGTTTTCTCATTCTTTTCTTCTGATATTTGTTCACTTAAATTTTTTTGAACTATATTGGGTACCTCTAAAGGTTTATTATTAGGTTTAGATAAAGAGTTTAAATTTGTTATACTTTTACCCCCCAAATTTTTTGTTTTTCTAGCATCTAATTTAACATCAATAATTTCAAACTTGCCATCTTCTCGTTGATCTAGTTTTGAAAGCTGATCTTCATTTAGCGTATCCAGATAATGTTTAACTTTAAAACTACAAGTGTAAAAGGTTTCAACTAGGTATTTTGACATATCTTCGTGCCTCGAATTTAATTTTTTTAAGAAAATGCTTTATTATGGTATATATTAATTCATAATTAAGTCTAATTTTTTTTTTGCAATTAGAAATTGTGTGAAGATTTTTTTTACAGATAATATAACAACCTTTAGCTTTGACATTTTATGAATTTATTAAAACAAATATTTACATGGTGGAATCGACAGACAATAGGAACAATGATTTTCACTTTTTTTTCAGGCAGACTGAAAGGAATCGATGAATTTGGCAACAAGTATTACGAAAGTAAATCTGGCAAGAGATGGGTAGTATATGGGAAGACTGTTGAAGCGTCCAATATTCCTCCAAATTGGTACAACTGGATTCATTTCATAAACAACAAGTTGTCAGCTGCTAATCAAAAAAAGTATTCATGGGAAAAGAGACATGTCTCTAATCTAACAGGAACAAATGAAGCCTACAGACCAAAAAAAATAATTGAAAACAAAACCGTAAAAAAAAAATATGAAACTTGGAAAATATAGCATTTATTTTTTTATTTGTTTTTTTATTAATTTAAATCAATCTTTTAGTGAAACAATATCAAATATCAAAATCAAGGACTTAAAAGATTTACCATCTACGTACGAAGAAATAGAAGAATTTGCAGAAGAAGATGATGTTGGCCAACAGATATTACAACAAGTGAGATATAAAGAGCCTCAAAAATTTAATAGCGAAATTATTACAATTGAAATAAAAGCTTTAAACAAAATTACAGCAAAAACCTCTACATTGAGCATAAAATTAGGTGAAGAAAAGTACTTTGATAATTTGAAAATTAAACCTTTAAAATGTAAAGCTTCAGATATTGATCAGCCCCCTGATACAGTTGCTTATTTACAAGTAATTGACACATCCGATAAAAAAAATGACCAGGTTTTTGTGTTTAACGGATGGACTTTTGCGTCCAGTCCTACCTTAAGATCTTTAGATCACGCAATATATGATTTATGGCTGTTAGGTTGCAGCAATATTTAATTAAATTTTTCTTGATTTAGCCAGTTAACATTAAAATTTGAGCTAATAAATTTTTGATGTTTTAGGATTTTTTTATGAAGATCGATAGTTGTAGTAATGCCTTCTATAACAAACTCATCTAGAGATCTAAGCGTTCTTTGAATCGCTTCAGTTCTATTTCTGCCATGGCAAATTAACTTGCAAATTAAACTATCATAATAGGGTGAAATTTTGCATCCCTGAAATATTGCTCCATCAATTCTAGTCCTGAATCCAGAAGGTTGATGACAAACAGTAATTGTCCCAGGACTTGGTTGAAAGTTTTTATCAGGATCTTCAGCATTAATTCTACATTCTATAGCGTGACCTCTTGAAATAATATCAGTCTGATTTAAGGTGGTATATCCTTTTGCCGCTATACTGATTTGTTCTTTTACAATATCAATGCCAGTTACAACTTCTGAAACAGGATGTTCTACTTGAATTCTGGTATTCATTTCTAAAAAATAAAATTTTCCGTCATCATATATAAATTCAACTGTTCCAGCTCCTTCATATCCAATTTTTTCAACCATTTTTACGGTTTTGGACAAAATATCTTTTCTTACTTCGCCAGTTAAAACAGGACTAGGAGATTCTTCGATTAATTTTTGATATCTTCTTTGAACGGAGCAGTCTCTTTCTCCAAGATGAATTGTTTTATTTTTATCAGAAAGAATTTGAACTTCTATATGTCTTGGATTATTGAAATATTTTTCAATATATACTTCATCATTATTAAAATATTTTTTTGCTTCATTTTTTGCTTCATTTATTGCATTTTCTAATTCTGATTCTTTTGCTACTATTTTCATTCCTTTTCCACCACCACCACCTGATGCTTTGATTAAAACGGGAAAATCAATTGATGAACAAATTTTTTTGGCTTGATCTAAAGTAGTTATTCCTCCTTCTGAACCTGGGATTATCGGTAAACCGTTTTTAGATGCAATTTGTTTAGCTTCAATTTTATTTCCCATGCTTTTAATTAATTGGGGATTTGGTCCTATAAATTTTATTCCATGTTTAGTTACCATTTCAGCAAAATTATAATTTTCTGATAAAAAACCATAACCAGGGTGTACAGCTTCAACGTTGGTTAATTCTGCCGCCGACAATAAAGCTGCAATATTTAAATAACTATTTTGAGGTTGTTGAGATCCTATACATACACTTTCATCTGCAAGTCTTACATGCATTGAGTCTTGATCTACATCAGAATGAACGGCAACAGTTGAAACACCCAATTCTTTGCAAGCTCTAATTATTCTAACTGCAATTTCTCCACGACTTGCTATAAGAAGTTTTTTGAACATTATTCCAACAGAACTAATACTTGAGCAAATTCGACTGGCTGACCATCTTCAACACATATTTCTTTAACAATCCCATCTTTTGGTGATGGTACATGATTCATAGTTTTCATTGCTTCCACAATTATAACAGTGTCACCTTTTCTTATTTTTTTTCCAACTTCTATGAATTTTTTTCCATCTGTCTGAGGTGCTAAATAAGCAGTGCCAACTATTGGTGAAGTAATTTTTACTCCTTTAAATAAATCAGTTTTTTTTTCTTCTGTGGTTAATTGTGTAATTTCATTAGTGGTTGGAATATTTGATTTTTTTTTAGATACTTTTATTTTAGTATCAGATTGACCATATTCAAGTTCGGTTAAATTAAATTCATTTAAATAATCTACTAATTCTTTTATTAATTTTTTATCTATTTTCATTTTTATTTGCTTTTATTGATTAAATTTAATATTCCATCAATAGCCATTAGATATCCTCTAGTACCAAAACCGCAAATAATACCTTTAACCGCTTTACTTATCAATGACTTCTGACGAAATTCTTCTCTAGAATTAATATTTGATATATGTAATTCAATTGATGGAATTTTTATAATCATCAACGCATCCAGTATTGATACCGAGGTATGTGTATAGCCAGCAGCATTAATAATTAATCCATCAAATTTTTCACTTGAATCTTGTATTAAGGATACAATTTCACCTTCAATATTAGTTTGCTTAAAAGTCAATTCAACATTTTTATTTTTCGCATAATCTTGACAATCTTTTTTTAAATCTTCAAAAGTTGTTTTTCCATAATGTTTTTCTTCTCTTTTTCCTAAAAGATTGAGATTCGGTCCATTTATAATTAATATTTTCGTCATCATGGATTATAATATTTTAATAAATAAGTCTTTTTTATGAATAACCTAAAAAAAATCAAAATTCAATTGAATGGTAAAAAACATCAAATAAAGATGGGATACAATCTTAAAGATTTGTTAAAATTATTAAAAAAAGATAACAATAAAATAGCTATAGAATTAAATGGTGAAATAGCAGATAAAAAAAAATACAATAAAATATTTTTAAAAAAAAACGATAAAATCGAAATAGTCCAATTTATTGGCGGCGGATAAAGTATATGAAAGATGATTTTATAATTGCTAAAAAAAAATTAGCATCAAGATTAATTGTAGGAACAGGAAAATATAAGAGTTTTCAACAAACCGCAGAAGCAATTAAAGCTTCAGGTGCAGACATTATAACTGTAGCTGTTCGAAGAGTTAACATCACTGATAAAAAAGAACCAGCTTTAATGGATTATATTGACCCTAAAAAAATTATTTACCTTCCAAATACTGCTGGTTGTTTTAATTCTCATGATGCACTTAGGACATTAAGATTAGCAAGAGAAATGGGAGGATGGAAGTTAGTTAAGCTTGAAGTGTTGGGGAATAAAAAGACATTGTACCCAAATATGATAGAAACAATCAAATCGACCGAAATATTGGTCAAAGAAGGATTTAAGGTAATGGTTTATTGTACGGACGATCCAA
>Ga0187827_10009113_pt1 | contig 10587 bp, 6 predicted proteins | sample ETNtaG_39_FD_167969 | JGI IMG/M metagenome (GOLD analysis project Ga0187827, IMG submission 167969) | Marine microbial and viral communities from oxygen minimum zone, Eastern Pacific Ocean - ETNP2014_SV_150_PacBio MetaG (Illumina Assembly) | ecosystem: Environmental > Aquatic > Marine > Hypoxic... | reverse complement strand
TTTTGACGATATGCGTGCAGTAATTGATGATGATCTTGTAATTGCTCATCGTAAAAGAGGACTTACCCCTGATCGTCCAAATATTCGCGGTACTTCACAAAATCCTGATGTATATTTTCAGGGAAGAGAAACTGTAAACAAATACTATGATGCGACACCTGGTATCGTTCAGAAGGCGATGGACAAGTTTGCTGAGGTAGTCGGACGAAAATATAAATTGTTTGATTATCTAGGTGACACGAATGCAGAACGTATCATTGTCATAATGGGTTCAGCATGTGAGACTGCATTAAATACAGTAGATGCACTAAATGCCAAAGGTGAAAAGCTTGGAATAGTTCTAGTCAGACTTTACAGACCATTCGATATAGAAGCTTTTGACGAAAGCTTGCCATCAAGCGTAAAATCAATTGCAGTGCTTGACCGTACTAAAGAACCAGGAGCAATTGGTGAACCTTTATATCTTGATGTCAGGACTGCCATTGGTGAGATGATGGATAAAGGTACATCAAAATTGAAGACGTATCCAAAAGTAATTGGCGGACGTTATGGTCTGGGTTCAAAAGATTTTACTCCCGCAATGGTAAAGGCAATATATGACAACCTTTCATCAGAAAAACCTAAAAACCACTTTACAATTGGTATTAAAGATGATGTCACCGGTACAAGCCTTGAATTTGATGATTCTTTTGACATTGGTGACAAAGGTGAATTCAGATCACTATTTTACGGTCTGGGAGCGGACGGCACTGTAGGCGCAAATAAGAACACCATTAAAATTATCGGAAATGAAACGGACAACTACTCACAAGCATACTTCGTGTATGATTCTAAAAAATCAGGTGCGACCACAGTATCTCATCTCCGTTTCGGAAAAGATAAAATACAAAAACCATATCTCATCAAAAAAGCGAATTTCATTGCATGCCACAATCCTTCGTTTCCGGATAAGATAGATATGCTTTCAAACGCGGAAGATGGCGCAACATTCCTTCTAACCACATCTCACACTAAAGATGATGTATGGGACACGTTGCCTGTTGAAGTACAGGAGCAGCTTATATCTAAAAAAATGAAATTCTACATTATCGATGCCATTGCACTTGCTGAAGAGATTGGTCTCGGCGCAAGGATAAACATGATTATGCAGACGGCATTTTTCGTTATATCAGGAATTATCCCTAAAGAGGACGCCGTTAAAGCAATAAAAACGGAGATTAAAAAAACGTATATGAGGAAAGGCGAGGATATAGTAAATTTAAATTATAAAGCTGTAGATAGCGCCTTACAGAATATTGTCGAAGTGCCTGTTCCTGTTAAAGCTACCAGCTGTAAATGCATGCGTCCTCCGGTTCCTGATCATGCACCTGCTTTTGTTAAGGACGTAACAGCTACATTGCTGGCCGACAAAGGAGACTCTCTTCCTGTATCTAAAATGCCTGATGATGGAACATGGCCAACAGGAACAACTCAATATGAAAAACGGAACATCGGTGTTAATATCCCTGTATGGGAACCTGATGCATGTATTCAATGCGCCCAGTGCTCATTTGTCTGCCCTCACGCCAGCATAAGAGTAAAAGCATACGACCCTTCAGAACTCAAAGAAGCACCTTCCACCTATCAATCTATAGACGCAACAGGTAAAGACCTTAAAGGGCTTAAGTTTACCGTACAGGTAGCCCCTGAGGACTGTACCGGTTGCGCTTCGTGTGTTTTCAACTGTCCTGGACGGAAAAAGGATTCTGATGGGAACAAAATAGAGGGTGTTAAGGCAATAAATATGAAGTTCCAGGAGCCTATACGCAAGAGTGAAGCAGAAAACTACGATTTCTTTCTCAATCTTCCTGAAACAGACAGGTCGAGATTCAGTGTTACCAGTGTTAAAGGAAGCCAGTTCGTCAAACCTCTTTTTGAGTATAGTGGTGCATGTCTGGGCTGTGGAGAAACCCCTTATATCAAATTAATGACACAGATGTTTGGTGATCGTCTGATGATAGCAAATGCAACAGGTTGCAGTTCCATATACGGTGGTAACCTGCCAACGACACCTTACACAACAAGAGATGATGGTAGAGGACCGGCATGGTCAAATTCTCTTTTTGAAGACACTGCGGAATTTGGTCTTGGTATGCGGCAGACAATGGACAAGTTCCATGCACAGGCGATGGAGTTGATAGACCGCCTTGCTACAGACCCTTCTTATGCAGATTTAAAGGAGTTATTTGGTGCAATCAAGAAAAATGCAAATGTATCTAAACAGGAAGATATAGAGGAACAGAGGGAACGTGTTGATGCATTGAAGAAAAAGCTTTCAGAATGCAATTCTCCGGAAGCAAAGAGCTTGCTATCCCAGGCTGACTATATCATCAAAAAGAGCGTATGGGCCGTCGGAGGAGATGGCTGGGGTTATGACATCGGTTATGGAGGAGTAGATCACGTACTGGCAACAGGAGAGAACATAAAGTTATTGATCATGGACACGGAAGTGTATTCAAATACCGGTGGTCAGATGTCCAAGGCGACTCCGCTGGGAGCAGTAGCCCAGTTTGCAGCCAGTGGAAAAAGAACTCCCAAGAAGAATATCGGCATGATAATGTCAACGTATGGCAATGTTTATGTTGCTCAGGTGAACTTTGGTGCGAATCCAGCACAAACACTTAAGGCATTTGCAGAAGCAGAGGCATATGACGGTCCGGCGTTGATAATTGCATATTCAGTTTGTATTGCACATGGCATGGATATGAGTAAGAGTATAGATGCGATGAAGAAAGCTGTGACAAGCGGTTACTGGCCGCTCTATAGATACAATCCTGAACTCGAAGCACAGGGTAAGAACCCTCTTCTAATCAACAGTAAAGCCCCTTCAACTCCATTCGAAGAGTATGCCTATCGTGAAAACCGCTACAAGGCATTAAGAGCAGCTGATCCGGAAGCCGCAAAAGAGCTTATGGAACACGCAAAAGCGGACATCAAGAGGAGATGGAACCTACTTAAACACATGGCGTCCTGGGATCCTTCAGCATGAGGTGTGTGTAAACACGTCATTCGTATAGGGTAGAGTGGGTTACTCTTATCACATCTCCAGGTCTTCTACTTTGGGAAGGTCCTTGGTTGATTTTAAACCAAAATGATCCAGAAATTTTGTGGTGGTTCCATACAGGATCGGACGACCCAATACCTCATCACGGCCTGTAATCTTTACAAGGCCTCTTTCAACCAGTGTTCTAATCATTTGGCCGGATTGGACACCACGTATTGCCTCAATGTCTGCACGTATGATAGGTTGTTTGTACGCGATGATTGCCAGGGTTTCCAGGGCCTGTTGCGAAAGCTTGCCTTCGTTACTCTTTTTACGTATTTTAGATATCCATTCATGGTATTCTGGACGGGAGAGCAATTGGAATCCGTTTGCGATTTCTTCAATCTGAAAGACACGATCATGAGTGTCATATTCCTCCCGTAATTGCCGAATTACTTCCTGAATTTCTTTAGTGTCGGTATCGCCAACGATATCACTCAACTTGCGTGCAGAAATAGGTTCTTGAACAGCAAATAAAACAGCCTCTACTATTCTCTTAACCTCATTTGGAGATTTTTTTCCCAATGGTTCCATCTATTATTGTGAATGTATTGTGCAAATGATGTACTATATATTGCAACTGTAGGATGGCAAACGATTAACTTAAATCAGACATCTTTCTTTTGCTTTAAAATAATAAATTTAGACGCTTTGCCCGAACGTTTCATGAACATCAGTATATCCTCTTCATTTTGAATCCTCAAGATAGCCTGATAAAGTTCATCGCTACTAGCAACAGGTTTGTGTTGAATCTCAACTATAAGATCACCCTTTGTCAGCCCTGCCTTAGATGCGGGGCTTCCCTGCTGCACGTTTGTTATGATAACGCCTTTCTCGTCTTCAAATCCTAAAGTAATAGATAGTTTACTGGTTAAGTTTTGTACATCCATACCCAGATTACTAAATAAGTCCTTTTTACTTCTTGTTTCAGATTTTGATGGTTCCAGCATAGTAGTGGTAAAATCCAGTTTTTCACCATCTCTTATCACGGTTATCTCCACTTCTTTGTTGATTTCAGATCCTTTAACGAGGCTTCTAAGATGAAGAATATTTTTAATCTTTTTGCCATTATATTTGATTATCACATCGCCAGTCTTAACACCGGCATTTGCGGCTGAAGAGCCCGGTTCTATATCACTTATGAGGGCACCCAAATTGTTCTTGAGTCCGAGAGCTTTTTGTAATTCCCTGGTAACAGGTTGGGCTGTAACACCTAACCAGCCCCTGGTAATCCTTCCATACTTAACCAGGTCTTCTGCTGCTTTGTTAACTACATTTATTGGAATAGCAAGGCTTATTCCGAAATAACCGGCTGTTTGCTCTGGCGGAAGAGTACTGATACCCACTACTTCTCCATTCATGTTTACGAGAGGCCCACCGTAGCTATCTGGATTAATGGTAGCATCTGTTTGCACAAAATCTTCAAATCCAGTAACCCGTAAGTTAGATGTCCCCTTCGCGCTGATTATACCGCTTGTAACTGTTTGACCCAATCCAATAGGATTACCTATTGCCAAAACAATCTCCCCTAATTCCAGGGAATCTGAGTTGCCAAATCTGGCCGGTGTCAGTTTCTCAGCATCGATCTTCAGCACAACGATGCCAGTCCTTTCATCTGTGCCAATGATTTTTGCCTTATACTCACTCCCATCGTACAATCTAGTGATAATTTCACCGGCATCTTTTACTACATGTTTGTTTGTAACAATGAAACCTTGACTGTTATAGATGACACCGGAACCCTGCCCTTTAATTCTGAACCCTCTTTTTTGCGTATTATCCTTTAGTATCTTGGTTGTATGGATGTTAACAATAGAGGTTTTTGTACTCTTAACTATAGAAACGAAAGTATCGGAAAGGAATTTATTTGCAAAACTCTCTTGGGGGAATGAACTTGTAAGGAGAAGCATACTTGTTATCAGGAGATAAGATTTGCCGCATCTAAGTAAAAATAGTAGACTAGTTAACGTTAGTTTCACCCGTCTTTCCCTTTTCTTCATTTTCGAGAAAGGTGGTTAACTCATCCCCTTCTATGACCTCTTTTTCCATCAGTATTTTCGACAGCTTAATAAGTATTGCCTTTTTATTCTCTAGTATTTCTCTGGTTTTTGCGTAAGTCTCGTCAATAATCCTCTTGACCTCTACATCAATTTCCCTTGCCGTTTTTTCACTATATTCTTTAGTACCACCCATGTTAAAACCCAGGTAAGCAGATTTATTTTCAGGCTCGAAAGTAACAATTCCCAGTTTTTCACTCATACCGTAATATTTTACCATTCTCCTTGCTATACCTGACGCTTTCTCAAGATCATTCTGCGCCCCTGTAGACATCTCACTAAAGATTATCTCCTCTGCAATCCTACCACCGAGAAAGACGCAGATACGTTCTATCAGTTCTACTCTGGTCATCATATATCTATCTTCAGTGGGCAGCTGAAGGGTATAGCCTAACGCGGCAACACCTCTTGGTACTATCGATATTTTTTTTACCTTGTCTGTAGTTGTCAATAATGATGCTACCAGTGCGTGTCCGCACTCATGATAGGCGACAATTTCTTTTTCCTTCTTGTTTATCAGTCTTTTCTTCTTTTCAAGCCCAGCCACGACTCTCTCTATGGCTTCTTCAATTTCACTCATACTAACTTCATCTTTGCTACGTCTGGCTGCCAGCAATGCCGCCTCATTTATTATGTTTGCCAGGTCAGCTCCGACAAAGCCGGGCGTCATTGCAGCAATGGATTGAAGCTTTACGTTTTCGTCAAGTTTTACACCTTTTGAGTGGATTACTAATATTGCCTCTCTGCCATGCAAATCCGGTCTATCAACAACAACCTGTCTATCAAATCGTCCGGGCCTGAGCAGCGCAGGATCAAGCGTTTCAGGGCGATTAGTAGCACTCATAATTATTACACCGGCATTTGTACCAAAGCCATCCATCTCCACAAGCAACTGATTCAGGGTTTGCTCTCTTTCGTCATGCCCGCCAACAGGATTCGCACCTCTTGTCTTCCCTATCGCGTCAAGTTCATCAATAAAAATTATACATGGTGCCTTTTGAACGGCCTGACCAAACATGTCTCTTACTCTGGACGCTCCAACTCCTACAAACATTTCAACAAATTCTGATCCGCTTATACTGAAAAATGGCACTCCCGCCTCTCCGGCAACAGCCTTTGCCAGAAGTGTTTTGCCTGTCCCCGGAGCTCCAACCAGAAGTACGCCTTTAGGAATTCTTCCTCCCAACTTTGTAAACTTATGAGGTGTTTTAAGAAATTCTACTACTTCCTCCAATTCTTCCTTAGCTTCATCTATACCTGCAACATCTTCAAAGGAAAACTTCAAATCTTCCTGGGCATATACTCTTCCTTTACTCTTTCCGAATGACATTATACTGCCTGTTGTACCTCCCATTTTTTTGAAGATAAAACGCCATATGAGAAAGAAAATACCTATAGGCAGAATCCATGTAAACAAGAACTGCTGCAACCATGTATTTTCATAGTTTCCAGCATATTGAATACCCTGAGCTTCAAGCTCCTTGACGAGACCAGGATCATCAACTCTTGCCGTAACAAAGGTTTGTTTTTTTCCGGATCTCAAATCTTCTGACCGGAGAGTTCCTTTTACAAGACTGGATGTAATCTGGCATGATTCAACCCTGCCATCTCTAACCAGACTCTTAAATTCGCTATAAGATATATTTCCGTTCGAAGAGTTGAATAGGTATGAGGACAGACTCATAAAGAGAAATGCCGCGATGAGAACATACCAAATCTGAAGGTTAAACGGTTTCTTTGTAGGTTCTTTCTTTTGCTGATCCATTGTTCAGTCTTAACCCTTTGTCCACAAAACAAAAGGCTTTAGATTCTCCGTAAGTTAATAAAACAGGTTATTATACACTATTCATAGACTTGTACATATCAATTTTTTAGCTGCATCCTGAATTACATCAACGGGGGACAAATATAACGTTAAATGTGTTTCTCAATGCTTATGTAACGGCTTAGTACTTTTCTCCTCAGTCGCCTCCGCTTCCTCATCTTCTTTCGTTTTTGCCTGGGGACGCACTAGTACATCAATAATTCTTTTAACAGAATCAGTTACCGGCTTTAGCCCAATCATTTTACTCTCTGGTTTTAATAGTGTTCCGGTTATTTGTACCGTTGTTAGTTTTTTCCTGACACCGCCAATCACAAAATCCATTAACCCACCAATGAATGGTATCTGAGAAAAAGTTTCCTTGTTTAAACCTGCAACTACAGTTAAATCAATGTTTCCATCAAAACCCACAGTCCCCACACAGCCCAATTCAATAGCATTGCTAAATACCTCTAATTCCTCTACATACACAATCTTATCTTTTATTGAATATTTCAGATTTGCGGTATGAAATGATTCTTTATTGGGCAAGGATACACTCAAAAGCTTTAAAATACTCAATACTGTAGGAACCTCAGAAAGGTAACCTTCCCTTAATTTAGCACTTCCTTTGGCAGTTAAGGTATTAAGATCGTCAACTTCACCTTGAAACTCAATATACCCTTCACACTCTCCTGACAAGTTTTGCTGCACTTTTACAAAATCCTCCAACGTTTCACGTAAAGACACCTTATCGAAATTGAGTCTTCCTGAATATTCTCCTTTTGGTGTTGTCTTATCTACCTTGACAGAACCGTTAACCCTGCCCCCATTGCATACTCCATTAAATTTTCTGCTTGTCAATTTCCCTTTTTCAATATTTATTCTGCCATCTATGTCTGATATGTTAAAAGGAAAGCTGGTAAATCCAAACTCGCAACCTTTGGAGTTCACCGTAATTGAACGCCTGTCAACACTCTCCACATCATTAATTTCATCTTCTATGATTACATCTACCCTTCCCTCAGATTCAATTTTTATTGCTTCAGTTTTGAATAGTTCAGAAAATTTATCCAATACGTCTTCAGTAACTCTTAAATCAGTAACATCGTACAAAACTTTCTTGTTTTTATTTATCAAGCTCATAACACCATTACCTGTAACGTGAGAAAGTTGATTACCAGCAACAACGTATCCTCTCAAACTTTTTAACCGAATATTATTTTTATCTATTATTACCCTGCCTACAATATCTGACACCTTTACAGGTAATGCTGTCGGTTCATATTCATTACCCTTGCAGTCAGCGATAACTGTGTATTCATCTTTACTGCTATCTTTATGTCCGGTATACTCGATCGTTAAATCAACTTGCCCAGTCGGTTTATTCTGAGCCCATATTTCTTCACCCTTCTTCGGAATACTCGTAATAATTTCTTCTGTCAGATCCAGATTCGGTATTGAAATCGCAAATCTCTTTTCTTTGGTCTTGAGATTCATCATACCATCAAACGTAGTAAGGTTTGTATGGGGGCCATTCTGGAGATAGCCGCTCATATTATTTAGATAGATTTTTTCCCCATCCATTTTAAGGAGTCCAATGATGTTAGTTATGTCGTAAGGGAAACTTGGATGCCTGGCCTTGATTCCATTACAAATTGCTTGAGCTGAATAATCAGCAACTGATTTATCCTCGTTGCTTTCGTATTTTATTGATAAATCTATATTGCCTTTCGGCTTATAATCATCCCATATTTTTTCTCCATCAGGGATCATTTTCATGAGTTTTTCTGTAATGTTAAAATTTGGAATATCCAGATCTACTCTCTTCTTTGCGTTACCAACACCAAAGAAGGCATCAATCTCCCCATGAGTCTGTTTTCCCTCATTTTGAACGTCTCCCTCCATGCTCTTTAGAAACACACCTTTTCTGGAAAATTCTAATTTACCGTTAATATGTTTTATTAAAAACGGCCATTTAACATATGTCGCATCACCATCATCAATGTCAAGTTCCAGTAAATAATCCATCTTTCTCTCGTTATTCTTGTTATTGAAATCAAGAGTACAAGTGAAGTCAAACTTTCCAAGTGGCGAATATGCCTTCCAGAACTTTTCTCCTATTACTGGTATTTCCTTCATAAGCTCTTCCGTCATCGACTTATCCCTGGTCTGAGCAACTAACCGCAGTTCTGGTGTCACAAGATTGGTATCTACATTTAGCTCTAATCCGCTCCAAAACCCGTCATGGACAATACCTTTAATATGAATATCCCTTAACGAACCCCCAAATTGTTGACCAAACAGATCTACACTTTCGATATCTAAAACACCATCTCTGAATATTGATTCGTCAAACACGTGAACATTGGCAGACTTGACAATAACACCACCTCTTAAATGTTCTGTTGGATATTTTATATTTGCATGATCCAGATATGCCTTAACGCCGTTGAGAAACTTCCATATTGCGCCCTTTTCTCTGAGTAAAAACAGTTCTGGGGAAACAATCATAATACTATTGATCAAAATCTCTCCTCTTAATAGAGCCAAGGGTTCATATTTGACAATAATCTTCTTGAACTCTAGGCGTAATTTTTCCGGATCCTTTCCTTCAAACTTGACATCATTTAAAGTAACTCCTTTGGAAAAGTCAAAATGTGCATTCTCGATATCCACCTTGCCACCAGTATAATCTTCTAATGCACTCGTGATCTTTGTTTTAATTGCCTTATCTGATGTAAGAATTTTCACGGTTATATATCCACCTATAAGGAGACACCCAATAACAGAAAATACTATAATTAAAATCAGTAAAGCTTTAGATTTTACCAAAAGCAGCTCCTATGCTTGAATTAGTTAAATTCTGATAACATAAAAAGATACATCCATTTTATACCTATTTCAAGTATAAATTAGTTGCTAATTAGTCATTATCGATTTACCGTTCTGATAGAAGAACGGTAATATTCGCCTGAATGTGCCTAAGTGAAATGAAAAATCTAGCCGAGCAGGACAAGTGTAATCAGAAAACAGTGCATCAGGAGGAACAGGGTTAAGGCTTGCTGAATGAAGAAATGAATTTGGTGCAATTCAGTTACGTAGTTTCAGTGAATAGAAATTGTTTTAAAGAGGCAGCGTTAGAAGATGTGATTACATGGAATTCAAAAAATGAAGAAAACACAATGTCTACTTTACTTCGCAACCGGACAGAAACTTATCGAGTAGTGACAATGCGTTATCCTAGTTGAAATGATTTTGAAGAGGAAGGTAAATGTATACTATGTGATTCTAAAGAAGAACTACTCTTCAGAGAACAGATCATCTACCATTCTTGGATTAAGTGGACGGTAAAACTGTTCCATTTTTTCTGTATTCTCTGCCTCTGATATCAACCGCATGAGTTTTTCTTGTTCTTCCCGGAGAATCTCTTCAAATGACTTTTTGTGTTTTTGAGTTATCTCCTCATCACGAACATCAGTTGTGAAAAAGTGAGGAAGGATCCTATTGATTTTCATAGATTAAAACTCCTTTTATCAGACTATTCTATTATAAAACAGTATGCTACTAGTATCGGATATACTGAGAAAAACTTTAGGAAATATATTCGTTTAGAAAAACACTTTTAATAGCGAAGGTGTTGCCTT
>Ga0187827_10009112_pt1 | contig 10587 bp, 11 predicted proteins | sample ETNtaG_39_FD_167969 | JGI IMG/M metagenome (GOLD analysis project Ga0187827, IMG submission 167969) | Marine microbial and viral communities from oxygen minimum zone, Eastern Pacific Ocean - ETNP2014_SV_150_PacBio MetaG (Illumina Assembly) | ecosystem: Environmental > Aquatic > Marine > Hypoxic... | reverse complement strand
GAGTCCACCATACCAAATTGCCTCTTTTCTGTTGAAATCTGCCCAATCGTATGCTTGCATCCCTGTAACTCCCATATAATAAGAAGTCATCATGTGCCCTATTTTATCCATTTGTAACCATTCTCCATTATCATCTATAAAATGAAAACTGCTTCTAGGATAATCTTTATACCAGAGAGCATTAAGCCCAATAAGAGTTGTAAGATACAAAGAGCTTTCTGTTAGTAACAAAACTCGTCTTTTATTTCTATATTTTTGTGTTAAGGTCTCAAGATTCCAATCGTTTTCTATTTCTTTTGAAACATCCCAATCGGAATACTGAGCTAAAGAGTTATTAAAAAAAAAGATAGTAAATAATATCAGAAACAGATGTTTCATTTACAAGATGGTCGCTTTGCACGCTGCTAAAATATCAAACACTTTTTCTTTTGTTCTGGCCTCAGCATAAGTTCTTAAAACAGGTTCTGTTCCAGAAGGACGGATCATGAGCCATGTATCCTTATCAAAGAAGAATTTAAAGCCATCTATTGTTTCGATTCTTTCTACTTCATATTTTCCAAACTTTGAAAACTTTCCGTCTTTACAATCCTTTATAATTGCAAGTTTAGTATCATTATCAATATGTAAATCAATACGTTCAAAAGCAAACTCTCCAACTATTTCATACACTTCAGCAATTAAATCTTCTAATGATTTTCCTGATTTTGCCATGAATTCAAATAAAATGAGTCCCATCCAAATGCCATCTCTTTCAGGAATATGCCCTTTAGTAGCAATTCCTCCAGATTCTTCTCCTCCCAAGAGCACATCTTCTGTTATCATCTTACCTGCAATATGTTTAAACCCAATCTGAACGGTTTCTTGTTCTAAATCATAATGCTTACACAATTGCTCTACTTTTACTGAACAAGAGAAAGCAGTAACAACCTTTCCTGAGAATTCTTTGTATTTTACCAAATAATGAATTAGTAACAAAATAATATGATGAGAATCCACAAAGTTTCCTTTACTATCATATAATCCGATTCTATCAGCATCCCCATCGGTAGCTAAACCACAATCCAAATCATTCTCTCGCATCAAATCCGAAAACTCTTGCAAGTTCCTATGAATGGGTTCAGGAGCAGTTCCTAAAAACCCAGGGTTATCATCACAATGTAATAAAGTAGCATTTGGCAAAAGACGCTTTACTGCATTCATCCCTGCTCCAAACATAGAGTCATACGCAAAATTCATATCCGAATTACAAATGGCATTTAGATCAAAGTTTGCTTCAACATGCTTACAATAGACATCTTCTAAATCAACATAAGTTACTTGCCCTTCAGCAAGTAAATCTTCCATTTTAATAGCATCATAATCTACCGAATTGGTATCAGGAATTCTATTTTCTATATCCGTAATGTCATTAGGCAATAAAGGCCCTCCAAAATCACCTTTTAGTTTATAGCCATTATAGCTAGGAGGATTGTGTGATGCAGTAATCACTACACCCAAATTTGCTTTTTCATTTACCACACCTAAAGAAATCATGGGTGTTGAAACAAATTCTTTTGCTAGTTTTACCTGCACCCCTTTACTAGCCAAAACTTTAGCAGCAGTTTCTGCAAATAACTCTCCGGCAAAACGACAATCATGCCCAATTACCAATGATGGATTATTATTTTTCTCATTTAACCAATCGGCAACAGCAATACTTACTCTTGCTACATTATCTGTAGTATATTCTTTTCCAATGATTGCTCTCCAACCATCTGTTCCAAATTTAATTTTTTTCATTTTTTTTTCTTAAAACAGATGCAAATTTAAAAAATTAGCGCATAATCTTTCGCTTGTTCAAGGCTCTTCTGTATTTCTTTGCATTTCTGCTATGCTCCTTAGCTGTTTTAGCAAAATTATGATAGCCCGAAAAATCCTCTTTTGCACACATAAAAAGATAGTTATTTTCAGTAGCATTCAATACCGCATCAATTGAATTGATTGATGGTAAACATATAGGACCAGGAGGAAGACCCTTATTGATATACGTATTATAAGGAGAATCAACCTTTAAATCCTTTGTTAGCACTCTTCTTATGTTAAAATCACCAATAGCAAAAATTATTGTTGGGTCAGATTGTAACTTCATTCCTTTTTTTAATCTGTTTAAATATAGGCGAGCAATAATTGGTCTCTCATCTTTCATGAATGATTCGCTTTCAACAATAGATGCTAATGTACTTACCTCAGTTTGCCGTAATCCTTTATCTTTTGCTTTCCTTACCCTTTCTCTATTCCAGAAAGTTTGATGTTCTTTAAGTATCCTATTTATAAATTGTTCTGCTGAGGTATTCCAATAAAATTCGTAGGTATTAGGAATAAAAATACTATTAATATTTTCGGGAGTAAATTTATTAGTATCTAAAAATGTAGAATCGGAAAGTATAGAAAGGATAGATATAGAATCTGCTTCAATTTGATTAGCAATCTTTCCAGCTAACTCCTTTTTAGTTTTAATATTATGAAAATGAATATCGATAGGAACCTGATTAGCTGAACGTAACATGTTTACTAATTCATTATTACTCATCTCACGATTAATAAAATATCTTCCTGCCTTGATATTTCTTTTATAGTTTTTTCTTTCTGATACCCACTCAAAAGAGTTAGCATCAATAAGTAAACCATTATCGGATAAAATACCTACAACATCTCTAAATCCGGATCCGGTTGGAATATAAATGAATTGCTCTGACTTTTCGTTTAAAGTGATGTTTGGTTGATATACATAACTATAAAGCCGGTGAGCTAATAGCACTCCAAATAAAAGGATTAAAACTGTAAACGAAATAAGAAATTTTCGAATGAAAGATGGTTTTTTTCTTTTTTTTCTCAACTTATAAATTTTCTAGAATCTGTTTTGCTTTATGTACTGGAGCAATTTCCAAAATTTTATTCAAATAAAACTTAACTTCTTTATCTTTATTTTGAAGTCTTGCTGATAATACCAAATTCTCATAAGCTAAAACATAATCCGGATCTAAAGCAATCGCTTGTTTTAAACTATTTTCTGCAGTAATAAAATCCCGATTTAATATAGATATATAAGCCAGATTCAAATATATCTCTTTTATGGTAGGGTTTAGTTTTTTCGCTTGATTGAAAACCTTAATTGCATCTTCTTTTCTGTTATATTTAAGTAAAAAACTGCCATATTTTATTTTGTAATCCATTACAAATGGCATTAAATGAATCCCTTTCTTAAAATAAGTGTCTGCATCTTTATCTAAACCCTTGGATGCAAACACTTCTCCCATCCTGCTATAAGCTAAAGCCAAGTTAGATTTTGTATATTTTGTACTATCAATAGGGTTACTCATTACAAAATTAATAAGCCCCTTTTTATCACTTTTTAGATAATAATACTGAATGTAATTAGTAAAATTATCTGTAGAGGATCGTAAAAATTGAAATGCACTATCCAAATAAATTGGGTTTGCTTCAAAACTCTCATAACGCTTTAAATAAGCTTTGGCTTTTGATAAGTTGGTAGGCTTAGAATTATTTATTGCAAAAAGGCCTAGAAAAGCCCCCTTTTCCTTTCTTTCTTTATTATGAATGCCAATTTTATGATCGGTAATGGCAACATGCATAATATCAGAAGAAGAAGATTTAGGCATATGGCATAAAGCACAATTATTTGTTTGAGCATCTTTACATTCTAAATGGCATTTTTTACATTTATTATCAAAGTAACTTTCCTTTAATGTAGTAACACTTTTATGTGGGTTATGACAAAATACACAACTAAGTTCAGTATTATTATAGCAAGCAGATTGCTTTAATCTATCTACATGAGAAGCCATAATAAAGGAGTCGTGATTTTTATATTTTGGCAAATATGTATCCATTACATCTTTCAGGTTCATTCCTGCTTTGAAATCGGTAAATGACGCCAAATTGTTAAGTACTGTTGTACCTTGCAAATGACATCTCTGGCAAACATCAAACTGTAAATCAACGGGTAGTCTTGCAGGATTTACAATAGAAAAATCTATGTGCTTTGAGGTATCAATAATCTCCCCTGCTAACTTCCTTTTTACATGTAACTCTCCTGGACCATGACACCTTTCACAATCAATTCCATTTGGTATGGTATTATATTTGTTTGTTGAACCACTTTCATGATTTGGGTAAGCATTATGGCAACTCATACATTCCAAATTAATTTCACGAGAGAATCGACTGTTTTGTCCGTTTTCAAATCCTGGTGGTAGATCAGCTATGAATCTTTGGGTATAATAAGTATAAGGCATTTGATGCATATAACCATTTACGGCATACAAGTGCGAGTTGGTATGTTGCCCGCTACCTATTTTATAACTAACCTTTTGGATAAGTTTGTGTGTAGTATCCTTCCCTTTTAAGCGATACTCCAACAGATACAAACTATCTTTTTTCCAAAAGGGTTTGTAGGAGAGATTCTTTATAGAATCATGAATAATAGGCATTCTAGAATTTGATAATTCACTATGCTCTTTTGTTGCAAAATGGAAGGACTTTCCCATACCTGTTTGCATATAGGAATCATAAATCTCAGTATGACAGGTTCTACACTGCTCTTTTCCTACATATTTTACAGTATCATTATGGTTTAAGTAAGCGGTATAATTGCTTACCTCTCCCCTTTGGCAAGAAAAAAAGAGAAAGAAAATAATAAAAATAAAATATCGCATTTACTCAATTACAATTCTTTTTACTACAGTGCTAAAGTCATTAAAGGAAAGCAAAGTAATATAAGTAGTAGTTTTTTCATTTTTTTGTTTTTCGTCCAATAAGAAATCCAATAACCAAAGGAACACTTAAAAACAAGAGTATTTTAAACACTCCTGATATACCTTCCCATTCTAATGTAATATCCATAATCTTGGTTTATTGTTAATCTATTGTTTTATTCTATAACTATTCTTTTCATTGTTTTAAATTATATGAGTAGTAGTTTTTTTATAATGCTAACTTTTCAGCTAATTTAACAAAATATTGCAACTCCTTTACTTCTTTTTCTACTTCAAAGCTACAAGAGGTAAACAGTTTAATACTCGCTAAATTATCTTTTGTAATACTACAATACAGTTGGTTTGCACCTAAAATAAAAAAAGCATACTCAGAAAGTAGGTTTAAAGCCTCTTTTGCAAAGCCTCTTTTTCTGTAACTTTTAGTAATAATCACTCCAACACCTGCACTATCGGTAGTATAGTTAAAAAGGTCAATAAAGCCAATGGGTGTGCTGTTTAAATCAATAACAAAACGGTATTGTTTAGCTACTGTAATATCGGTTTTGGCATTTGCAATATAATCCAATAACTCCTGCTTATTATATTCCTTCTTTTCACTCCCAAATTGCCAATTTTCTGTATTGTTCTCTACCTCGAACAAAAAATCTAAATCAGAGTCTTGCAAAGGCCGTAATATTATGTTTTTACCTTTTAACATTCAAACTCTCCGGCATAAACCATACTTGCCTCACCATTTAGCCAAATGTTTCGGTAACTACCATTAACCTCCTCAAAACTAACACTTAACTCTCCTCCTTCTGTTTTAACATCTATCAAATTCTCTTCAATACAATTAGCATAATGCATAGCTATTGCAGTTGCTACTACACCCGTTCCACAACTAAGAGTTTCTGCTTCTACTCCTCTTTCATAAGTTCTTACTTGTAAATCAGCACTATCTTGCACAAAATTTACATTTATTCCTTCTTTCTTAAAAAGTTTAGAATTTCTTATTTTTCTTCCTTCTTTTTCAATATTCATATTTCTCAGATCATCCACCATCTCAATGTAATGAGGTGATCCTGTATCCATCACTAAACCATCACCTACTCCTTCAATATCGCTTACATCTTGCATCTGCAAAGCAATGGTATCTCCAAGAAACTTCCCTTTATGTTCTCCGTCAATAGCCAAGAAAGTTGTTTTTTCATCAATAATCTCTAGCAACTGAGCAAAAGCAATGATACACCTACCACCATTACCACACATTGAGGATTGTTGTCCGTCAGAGTTAAAATAAATCATTTCAAAATCGTATTTATCATGCTCCTTAAGTAAAATAAGCCCATCAGCACCAATACCCATTCTCCTTTGGCAAAGAGCAGCGATCAAATCATGGTCGTTAATATCAAAATTATTTTCTCTATCATCTATCATGATAAAATCATTTCCTGTGCCTTGATATTTGTAAAACTCAACAATCATGGGGTAAAAGTAACAATAAAATCAGCTCTATATTTGAAAGAAAAACTATTTTTGCAGCAAATTTTAATACCTCAAAACAATAAACAATGGTAGCATCTTATGAAAATCAATTAAGAGATTGGGTAAACAAAGAAAAATCAGGTGTAAATTTACTAAATTCAGTAGGAACATTAATGTATGACAAAGGGATTGAACTTGTCCTTTTTAGAAACCAACTTTTAGAGATTGGCGTGTCAGAATTGATGAACTTGATATCATACGCTAACAATGTAGTTGGAAGAAAAACTAATATTGAAACTGCTACCCTTTTAGCAGCTGAAATGTTAAAAATGGATTTAGCACCATCTAAATTAGATATCGGGTTGCTTACTTCTGAATATATTGAAAGTGGAGCGTCAGATACAAATACTTTCTTAGCTGAGAAATTAAGCTATATCGTTGGAGTTGATACAATCTCAGATAACGCTAAAGATGTAATACTTTATGGTTTCGGAAGAATCGGAAGATTAGCAGCCAGAGAACTAATAAAACAAGCAGGAAAAGGGCAGCAATTAAGACTTAGGGCTGTTGTTGTAAGAAAGTTAACAGATTCGCAAATTATCAAAAGAGCTGATCTATTAAGAAATGATTCCGTTCATGGGGCTTTTAAAGGTGTTATTGATCTAGATTTAGCTAATCAGTCAATTATAGTTAATGGACAAGTTATTCAATTTATTAATGGAGGAAATCCTGAAGAAATTGATTATACATCTCATGGAATTGATAATGCTTTATTGATTGATAATACAGGTGTATTTAAAGATAAAGAAGCTCTTTCTCGTCATTTGAAAGCAAAAGGAGTAAATAAGGTATTATTAACTGCTCCTGGAGGTGGAATTCCTAATATTGTATATGGAATCAATTCTACAGAATTAGATATTGATAATACAAATATCTTTTCTGCAGCTTCTTGTACAACAAATTGTATTGCTCCCATCTTACATGTGGTAGAAAATAAATATGGAGTGGAAAAAGGGCATTTAGAAACTGTTCATTCTTACACAAACGATCAGAATTTACTTGATAATATGCATAAAAAACCAAGGAGAGGACGTTCTGCAGCTATTAACATGGTAATTACATCAACTGGTGCTGGAAAAGCCGTTACTAAAGTAATACCTTCTTTGGAAGGAAAGCTTTCTGCAAATGCTGTACGTGTTCCCACTCCTAATGTTTCATTAGCAATCTTAAAATTAACATTAAAAGATAATACCTCAGTTGAAGATATGAACGCTAGCATACGTGATGCTGCTTTACACGGAAGTTTAGTAAATCAGATAAACTACCAAGTAGAGCCAGATTTGGTATCTACTGATATTATAGGAAACTCTTGTTGCTCGGTTTATGATAGTAATGCAACCATTGTAACAGATGAAGGAAAAGATGTTGTGCTTTATATCTGGTACGATAATGAGTTTGGCTATACAAAACAAGTTATCCGCTTGGCAAAACAAATTGCTAAAGTTAGAAGGTTAACTTATTACTAAAACTTAGTTTTGTCGAAGCAAAGAATTGAAATAAACAACAGAAACTATTTAAAGTATAAGTTTTTCAATTCGCTTTTCCTGGGTGCAGGAATAGGATCTTACATTAGCCAATATCAACCCATAAAAATTTCTGAAATTGCTATTCTAGGAATAATATTCGCATTTCTATCTCTCTTTATAGCAAAGATCTATCATAAGATTATTTATAAAAAATATTTTTTTCAAATTTCATTATTCGTAGAATTGGTGATGGTATTTTGGATGTTGTTCTTTCTATTCTTTCCTTTCTCTTACAAAATTGCTCTTTTAATTTATGTAGCAAGGAGTCTTACTTTTTTGTTTGGAGATTATTTGCAAAGATCAGAAACCTATTTGCTAAAAAAGAAAAAGATCTTCTCTTTTATTGATGTCAACAGACAAATCGGAATAATAGTCGGGATGGTTTTTGCTGTTATTTATTATTACATTCTTGAAGAATATTTCCAAATTACAGAAAACCAGAAACTGGTTTATTATATTCACTTTATTCTTTTTGGAGTAGAATGTATGATAATTTACTTCCTCTTAAAATCCTTTCGAAAAGCAAAGACAAATTAACAGTCCGTACAACACTCTTTTTTTTGAATGAGTTTACAAGCAAATACCGAAAGGATCGCTCCTAAAGTTGTCGCTACAATATAAATCCATAAATGCGGTAAATCACTAAAAAGTGCTGGAGCAATGCTTCTTGCAGGGTTCATTGATGCTCCTGAAATTGGTCCTGCAAAAATAGCAGAAAAAGCTACTACACTACCTATAGCAAGCGCAGCAGTGATTCCTTTCTCCTTAGCTCCTGTTGATACATTTAATATTACAAACATTAAAATAAATGTAAGAATTACTTCTAAAATAAAGGATTGTATTAAATTATCATTTAATGGTAAAGTCTCCCCCATTGTATCTGCATCAGGAAAAATTAAATATAATGTAGCGGAAGCCAATATTGCGCCAATAATTTGAGAACCTACATAAGGTAAGACCTGTTTCTTCTCTAAGCGTTTTGCTACAGCAAAAGCAATAGTAACAGCAGGATTAATATGCGCTCCAGAAATATCGCCAATAGTATAAATCATAGTCATTACAACTAAACCAAAAGACAATCCAATGCCAAGATGAGAAACCGTGCCATCAGTAATACTATTAATAATAATTGCTCCACAACCTACAAACACTAGGATATAAGTTCCAAAAAATTCTGCCCAATATTTTTTCATGAGAATTTTGCTTTCAGTTTATTCATAATTTTTTCTGGAGTAGAACATGGCTTTTTACTTTTTTTATCTATAAAAACTAAAACTACTTTACCATAATTTAACAAATCCATTTTAGTATTAAAAGTTTCATAATGGAATGTGATTCTAGCAGAGGGAAGTTCTTTTATTGTTGTTCTTATTATTAGCTCATCATCATAATGTGCTGCTTTTTTATAATTAATTTCAAAGTTTGCAACAGGAAGTGCAAATCCTTCTTCCTCCACTTCTTTATAACTAATACCTAACGATCGTAACAATTCTACCCTACCTACCTCATAATACTGGGCATATACACCATAATACACATAACCCATTTGATCGGTTTCTCCATACCTTACCCTTAATTTTGATTCTAAAGAATACATCTTGCAATAATACACACAATAATTTTATTTCTTAATATTGCGAACTAATGAAGTTAAAATTCCTCAGCACATATATAGTAGCTTTTTTAGTTACAGCTTGTACTACTCAGTACAATTTACATTCACATACCGAAAAAAGTATGGATGTAAAAGCAGAAGAGGATAGTATAGTTTCTGCAATGATTGCTCCTTACAAAGCAGGAATTGATTCTGTTATGAATGAAGTTCTATGTTTTTCAAAAATTGAAATGACGAAAGGACAGCCAGAAAGCTTGCTTGGAAATTTTGTGACGGATTTATGTTTGGAGCAATTTTCCAGTAAAGCAGATATCTGCATTATGAATAATGGGGGGTTAAGATCTATTCTTCCAAAGGGTAAGATTACAAGAAGAGATATTTTTAAACTGATGCCATTTGATAATGAACTAGTAATTTTGGAATTAGATACAGTAGACTATAGTGAACTTCTACAATATATTACCCATAGAGGTGGTGAACCGTTTTCTGGGGTACAAATTGTAATGGATAAAGAAGGTAAGATTGTTAGCCAAAATTTAAAAATAGAAAATAATATTGTAAAAGTTTTAACCTCTGATTATTTGGCTAATGGTGGTGATAAAATGAGTTTTTTTCAAAATAAGAATCAAGAGAAAGTTGGTCTAAAAATAAGGGATGCTATACTTAATTATTGTAGTGTAAAAGATACTATAACTAGCAAAACAGACAACAGATTAAGCTATGAATAACAGAAGAGGTTTCATCAAGAAAGCTAGCTTAGGTGTATTAGGAATGAGTTTTCTTCCATCTGATTTATTCGCTAAAGAAAAATTTATTAAGATTTCCATTTTACATACTAACGATATGCATAGCCATATTGAACCGTTTACAAGAGGAAGGAATAAAGGAATTGGTGGAATGGCGCAAAGAGCTGCACTTATTAAGAAATTAAAGCAGGAAAATGAGCATGTATTACTTTTGGACGCCGGCGATATTTTTCAGGGTACACCCTATTTTAATATGTATGGTGGTGAGCTAGAATTCAAACTCATGAGTGAGATGAAGTATGATGCTGCAACAATTGGGAACCATGATTTTGATAATGGGTTAAGTGGATTATATAAGCAATTACCTCATGCTAAATTCCCTTTTCTGTGTGCTAATTACG
>Ga0187827_10009111_pt1 | contig 10588 bp, 3 predicted proteins | sample ETNtaG_39_FD_167969 | JGI IMG/M metagenome (GOLD analysis project Ga0187827, IMG submission 167969) | Marine microbial and viral communities from oxygen minimum zone, Eastern Pacific Ocean - ETNP2014_SV_150_PacBio MetaG (Illumina Assembly) | ecosystem: Environmental > Aquatic > Marine > Hypoxic... | reverse complement strand
ATCGACGGCTAGTGAATCCATATCTCCGAGGATGATATCAGCACTGATTCCACGCTCTGCCATCTGCTCTGCTCCAGCATCGGCAGCGATGATGAAATCTGCAGCATCAATCAATGGTTGCCAAGTGGCTTCGTCCGGCCATTTTCCAGCCGCTCCGATGAGCACTCTTTCCATTATTTCAAGCGGATAGGTCACAGTGCATCAAGATGCGGTTTGAGAGGCCGTAGGCCTCTGTTTCCCATGCACGTACGTACGCCGCTCATAGAGCGGCGAGATGATACTATGCTCCACAGGCTTCATCAGTGTCGGAATTGTCGAGAGGCAATGTGTACCGCAAGTCACCTTCATCGACTTCGCGGTCACTGCTGCTGATTCTTCTGCTGCTCCTCGCTCCCCTTTCTTCAATTCAATTTGAATCCACAGAGGTTCTGAAATCTCAAGATATCGTCTCTTCCAGCATCACGTTCAGTCAAGGCAGTGGGGATGAGTTGATCGGCGATACTCTGACTTTGAACAATAGTGATTGGACGGTCAGAGCAGAAAGAGGATTTGATGATTGGAGTGCTGCGTTGATAGAAAATGGTTCATCATCCACCGGCGAGAAGATGATCATTGTTGATGACCTTGGGCGCATGCATGGTTGCTGGAGTGAGGGAAGCAATGGAATCTGGATGTTCAAGACCGAGGTCGATGGGAACCTGACCACTCAACAGGTCGACAATACCAGCGCGATGGATGGATGCGCATTGGCCATAGATGCTCAAGATAATCTGTTCATCACTTGGGCTGATTCTCAAGGAGAACTTCATGTTTCGAGAGAGGCGAAGAAGGGGGCGATGAATTTCGGTCGCACCTTCTTGACTAGAGCACTGATTGATTCACAGGTGTTGTTACCTCTCAACATTGGTTTCACTGACGGAAAGAGAGCTACCATAGTGTGGAAATCTGCGGAGGATTCAACCCTGTGGGCAACGAATCATACTGGAACCTATTGGATGACGCGTCAAGTGGTTTCTGAGCCGGTGGGCGTTGATATCGAGATGATCACTGATTCTGATGGTGTATTGAATGTGGCATACACCTCGGGTAATGATGTGCGAATACTTCGATTCAATGAAACCATCCATGATGACAAGGTTTTGTTGCGTGCAGATTCAGATATGATGACATCTAGATTGGGGTTTGCTCTCGATGCGTATGGAAATCCACAGGTTGCATATGAGGGAGATGATGGAGTCATGATTCTACGCAGTCTCTCTGGACAGTCAACTGGAAGGGTGGAGCCAGCACCGGTTTCTACTGTGAACATCTCCGATATGGATTATGAAGAACCACCAACTCTGATTTCAGATTCTGACTTCAATGGAGACGGAACAACTGAATTGGTAATTGCCAATCCTTTATCTGAGACCGGATCAGGTTCAATCGTTGTATATCCAGGGACTCGTAATCGCTCCATTCTTTCAGAATCTCCTGATGCATGGTATCTGAATGGTTCATCCGGGGAAGGTTTGGGAATGGGAGTCGCTGCTGGAGATTTCGATGGAGATGGAATTGATGACCTTGCAGTTGGGGTTCCATATCGTGGAAATAATTCTACCATGGTTGGCTACGTAGAATTGTATCAGGGCACTGCAACTGGTCTTGGAACCACTCCATATTGGAACTGGACACTCAATGAAACTGAAGCCTTCACTGCTTCTTCACTTGCAAATGCTGGAGACATTGACGGTGATGGCGATGATGAGTTGCTCATTGTGAGCAGCAATTACAGTTCTTCAAACCTAGATTCTGAGATTGGGCGCGTAGATATGTTCCTTGGTTCTTCTTCGTGGGGACAGGTTCCAGATTGGACCTTGAATTGTTCTGCGATAGACACGGTTTTGGGAATTGCTATTGCTGGAGGTGGTGATGTCAATGGAGATGGATATGATGATGTTGCCATCAGTTCTACTGGAACTAGGGATTCTCCAATGGGATTCAGTACCGTCGAGGTGTTCTTTGGAAGTGCCTCAGGATTTTCTATCAGTGCAGACCATCGAATCGAACAGAATGTGCAGGGCAAGTTATTCGGCCATGAACTTGTATGGGTGGACCTTGATGGGAATGGCTTTGATGAACTGGTTGTGGGAGAACCCTTCAATGGCTCTGCATATCAATCTGGGAAAATCTGGATATTCAATGGCACAATTTCTGGTCTTGAACTACCAGATCCATTGACAACTATTTCCAGTAATCTTGCCAATGACTTGTTTGGCTCGGTGTTTGAATCTGCAGGAGATGTGAATGAAGATGGCTATGAGGATCTCTTGATTTCTCATAGAGGAGTTGGGAAGATAGGAAGCCTGTCTTTGTATCTAGGTTCGCAGTTCGGGATTCTGACCACCCCTCAAACTTTGGTGCAAGGCAGCGAACAAGGAGACATGGTCGCTGCCACCATTTCGACAGGCGGCGACTATGATGACGATGGGATGTCTGAGATAGTGGTTCTTGAATTTGATAACATCGCTACCAACAACAATGGCTGGGTCAATCTACTGACCGAGAGAGATTGGGCCACGTCTTCTCTAGGATATGGAGGGATTTCAATTTCTGATATCGAGATAGGTTCTTCATTCAGTGGCGTCATCAATATTCTCATCGAATCAACAATTGATGAACCGCCATTCCTTCTGCAACATATGGATGATGGAACACCAGAAGGTCATTGGTTAGAACGCAGTTTTGAGTCGTTCAATTCCCCCAGTATGGCCACTTTGGTCAGTGGTGCGGTGGTGTTGTTTGCTCATGGCGATGATGATTCCGTTGTACTTCTTTCCCATAGCAGCAGACAACTGGTGGAGCAGACGACGATAACAACGGGTAATATTGGAGCATGGGTGGATATCGAGATAGATGGATTGAACCATCCTTCGATCATGCATGCCCGAGTTGACACCTCTGAGATATATTGGACCAGAGCCAGTTCAGGGGGTTGGTCAACTTCATTGGTAATCGGTAGTGTTGACCTTGATGCATCAATGACACAACTGATTGATGATGATAACAAGAAATGGGTCATCTACCGAGATAGTTCGGATGCTTCACTCAATGCAATGCATCGTCCATTGAATTCATGGACCAGCAATATTCTGGTAAGTAATGGATTGGCACTCTCGGATGAACACGCTGCAGTTCTGCTCTCAAATGATAGTCTTGCAGTTCTTTCAATAGTTGACGACGGAGGGAACGATTCTCTCAATTTCACTATTCTCAATGGTTCTACACTCAGCACTGAATCTCTGAATGCATCGCCAAACCGCGATGCACATTTCGCCATAGTGGATTTTGGAGACCGGATTCACGCCATCTGGCAGAATTCCACAGATGGAGAATGTGTTGGGATGAGCAGGGCTTCGAATGGAACAAACTGGAGCCGAGATTGGTCATGGTTCGCCAATACCACGGTTGATGCCCCCTTACTAGTGTTAGACTCTTCTTCATCTCCAGGAGTTGTTTGTTCAGGTGGTTCAGGAGGTACTGACAGATTAGCCGACCTGACGGATTCCACATTGACTCAATATGACATTGAGAGTGATGGTAGTAGCATCAGGAGTTTCGTCGAAGCCGATGGAAAGAAATTCTTGATCAGAGAGAATTCAGTCAATGGTGGAGGATTGGCATTACGTTCGGAGACCACAGGCTTCGAAATGGCAGTCGTCACATCTATCTCGGGAGAATCTGTTGCCCATGCTGACATTGCCGCTTCTTCTGATGGAGTTCTACATCTCGCCTTCCAGGAGAGCACGGGTCTTGATCTGGTTTTGATGAGGCTATTGCCGGATACTGATGGGGACCGGATTCCAGATACTCTTGATGGCATGTCTACAGTTTCAGGACAATGGGAAGATTCTGATGGAGATGGCTATGGAGATAATCCAGATGGCCCAGGTCATGATGATTGTTTGAGCACTTCAGGTACCAGCATCATCGCATTGGTCGGTTGTCTGGATTATGATGATGATTTGACCTATTACGGAGAAGACAGTTGCTCAGGCGAGGGAGGATTCTCTTATTTTGACAGATTGGGCTGTCCTGATTATGATAGAGATGGATGGTCGAATAATGATGAGAATTGGTTTGGAGGAGACCAGTTCTTGTTCAATTGGAAACAGACGAGAGATTCTGATGGAGATTCCAGAGGAGATAACAGTGGTCCGGATTGTTGTATGATATATTGGCCAGATACCAATTGGAGTGAGAATCATGCCCCGGATATCTTCCCCCACAACAAACATCAGTGGGCAGATCAAGATGGTGATGGATTTGGAGACAATATCACTCATTCATCAGGAGATGATTGCATCTCGATGTATGGCCCCTCCTCTCAAGACAGAAATGGTTGTCCCGATAGTGATGGTGATGGATATTCAGACCCAGGAGAATTCGGAGGTACAGATTGGGATGTGGAGAACGGCGCTGATGCCTTCGTGAATGATTCCACTCAATGGAACGATACCGACGAAGATGGGTATGGAGACAATTCTGAGGCAGGAGCCACAGCACCCGACCATTTCCCTGGAAATCCATCCGCTGCCAATGATACGGATGACGATGGCTATCCGAATAACTGGACCGCACAATACAATGGTTCCAATTCTGATGGATTGGTTCTCGATGCTTGCCCCGATGATTGGGGTAATGCAACCGAGGACATGCTTGGTTGTCCAGACCGCGATGGAGACGGGACCTCTGACTTGACAGATGATTTCCCTGATGATGATACTCAATGGGTGGATTCAGATGGAGATGGATGGGGTGATAATCCATCTGGAAACAACCCTGATGCTTGTCCGCAACAAGAAGGTGTGGAGAATGGAACCGGAGGGAATGGTTGCCCGTTGATAATTCCTGATGATGAAGATAATGATGGTATCATCGATGCTGTAGACACTTGTCCTTCAACGCCAAGCGAGCAGACGGTGAATGCCACTGGCTGTGCTGAGTCTCAGATTGATGGTGATAGCGATGGAGTGATGAATGATATGGATGATTGTCCAGATACTCCGCTATTGTCGGAAGTTGATTCACGAGGTTGCACTCAAACGCAGCAGAACGCAGATACTGATGGCGATAATGTAAAAGATCCTGATGATGATTGTCCAGATACCCCTTTTGGTGAAGAAACCAATGATGTTGGATGTTCAAATAGCCAGTTGGACGATGATAATGATGGCATCAGTAACGCAAATGACCTGTGTCCAGATACCACTCCAAGTGCTGCTGTAGACGATACAGGTTGCATTGTAGCAGGTGCAGATACTGATGGCGACGGAGTCGAGGATTCAGAAGACATTTTGCCGGCCGACGCATCTCAATGGGTGGATAGTGACGGAGATGGATATGGCGACAATATGAGTGGTACTGATGGAGACGCCTGCCCTTCAGTGTATGGAACATCGTTTGAAGATAGGAATGGTTGTATCGACAGTGACGGTGACCGTCGTTCAGATCCAGATGCCTTGTGGACAGTCTACCACGGTGCAGATGAATTCCCGGATGATATTGAGCAATGGAAAGATAGTGACAAGGATGGCTTTGGTGACAATGGATATCCATACAGCCTGTGGGGAGATGATTGTCCAAACACCCCAACAGAATGGAGGGAGATGGCGAAACAGTCCTCCAATGGTTGCGCGCCAATCGAGAATGATGATGATGGCGACGGTATTATGGATTTGAATGATGCATGTCCATCAACTGGTGTCGGAGTACAGGTTGACATCACCGGATGTCCGTTGAACCCCGACTCCGACTCCACCGAGACCGAATCCACTGCCTCTGGTACCAAGGACATCTTGATCTATTCAGGGGCTGGTGTAGGGGCCTTGGTTCTAATCATCATTATTGTGTCAATATTCCGACGAGGCGAGGATTTCGACTTTGATGATGAAGACGAAGATGACGATTGGTTCGATGATGACGATGATGAGGACGAAGTTTTCACACAACTGGACCGGCGTCGCTCTACCCCTCCTGCTGCTTCAGGTGGCCCGAAGACGGGACCAGGTCAACCTCCTAGAGCAGGTCCAGGAGGTCCACCTCCTCAGGCTAGAGGAATGGACCCCTATGCAGGTGGTGGATATGGAGGCCCTCCTCCAGGTACTGGAGGATACGGATTCGGAGGCGCCGCTCCTGCCGCTCCTCGTAGAGGCCCGCCTTCTCAGAGCAAGCCGGAGCAACCGAAGAAGAAGAAATCGGTCAAGAAGAAGCTACCCACTGCTGAAGAGGTTGCTGCTGCTGAACAAGCAGAGGCACGTCAGCAGAACTGGGAGCCAGAGGATGAAGGCCCGTTGTTCAATATCGATGATGAAGGAGCACGTCAGGATTCTGTTGCTTGGGCTTGGGATGAAATACAGTTCGGTAAGGATGAACGCAGTATCATGATGGGCTTGCAAGGCAGTGGTTGGAGCGCTCGCCAGTCGCGAGCGATATTTGATGAGGCAAAGGCATGGTGAAAATATGTTGGAAACTGTGCAGGGAACATACTCAAATGAGGAGGGCCAAAGCCGCCATTCAATCGGGAGGTCACGTTGATGAGTAGTTCAGAACTTTCCGGTGCTTCCTTACCCGAGGGGATTGAGGTTGATGAGGCAGCAGCATATTTTGGCATCGTTGAATCGAGTGCGTCCTTGCATACTCTGCTGGGGATGGAACCGACCGAAGCCCTTTGCTTGTTTCTAGAGATGACTGCAGACCTGCACCTATCCGAGGGAGACTTCGATTTCGAGACCGCTAGTCAACGAATGAATTGTGAGGGGGGCGAAATCTACTATCTGGTCGCAGGGCATCTTGGGATGATGAGATTGGCCGACCCATTATTCAGATATCTCGGCATGGAAGACAGTGAAGGAGAATCAGGAGGGCCCGACCCTGGGTTGGATGATGAAGATTCAGCAACATTGTTGGAATTTACTGATTCTATGACCTTGCTCAAATTTCTGTCAGTTGGATTCCAGCATGGTGGAGCCGATACTGCGAAGAAATATCTTGGCGGTTTGACAGCAAGAATCTCAGATCCAGGCGCAAATCTACAAGAATTCAAATTACTTTCCAGCAGTTTATCTGCTGTTATCCATTCCTTCCAGAATGGAGGAGAAGTTGCTCCAATTCCAGGATTGGCAGAGGCGCCGGCGATTACCATCGCTAAAGCATTGGAGAATCAGGGGTCTAAATCAACAACTCAACAGTCGGTACCTGTTCAACAGCCACCTGTTCAATCTACAACTGCTGCAACTCCATCCGCCCCATCTCCGGCCGTTTCACAACCTTCTGTGCAGAAAGTTGCTACTTCCGAAATAGCCAAGCCTGTCCCCTTGCCAGGTTCAGTTAGCCCCCCTGCTCCTCTCAAAGTTCTCAAACCAATGGCTTCACAACCATCAGTTTCTGAGGTTCCAGTCCCATTACCCTCTCAGTCCATGCCGGTAGTCACTCCTGATAGAAAGGACAGTGAAAAGGAGAAAGACGCTTTCGCTGGTGCATTCGGACTTCCGACTCCGGCTGTAAATCCTCTTCTGCAATCAACATCTCCTAACCTTCCGATAGAGGATACCATTGCAATTCCTGAACCCGTTTCTGCAGAATTGGAAACCCCTTCTCAATATCCGTCGACTATCGCCGATGAAATAGAACCCGAATCATTTGCAGATGTTTCTATGGAGAATATGTTACAGAGCATCTCTACCAGTGGTCACACAATCCCTGCCAAAGAGCCAATGGAGTCCGCATCACCAGTAGTAGAACAGGCACCCGTTCAAAATCTGGTTGAATCTCAACCTGAGGTGAGTGCGAAGGTCATTGAATCTACGATTGAGGAAGTACCACAACCCGCCGTTGCTGAAGAGGAACAATCACAATTAACAGAGACGGCCAATATTGCAGATGTTTCTGACGACGGACTTCCACGTCCAGTCAGAGCTGCTCCGATCAGAGGGCCAGTTTCAGCGGGTGGGATTCAGCAAGGACAGGACATTCTGGCGGCTCAACAGGCTGCGGCAAAACAACAGGCGATTGCAGCACAACAAGCCGTTCAACATCAAGCACTAGCAGCACAACAAGCCGCTCAGCAACAGGCTATTGCGGCACAACAAGCCGCTCAACAACAGGCTGTGGCACAACAAGCCGCTCAACAACAGGCTGCGGCACAACAACAAGTAATTGCAGCACAACAAGCCGCTCAACAGGCTGCTCAAGCATATCAACCAACCATCAGAAGTGGAGTTCATTGTCAGGGATGTGGAATCGGGCTTGACCCAACTTGGAGCCATTGCCCAGTGTGTGGCATGGGTAGAGCCTGAAAAGAAATCATTCATCATCGCTGATCATAAATTGACCATTGTCGATAAGCGTCTCGCTACCAATCTCTACTGTTGGAGCCTTGAGCACACCAGTTACTCGCTTTCCAGTCGCTGGCGCAGGAAGAGAAGCGCTATCGCCAATGGAGAAGTAGAAGGTCCCCAGAACTTTCTCATCCTCCAAGAGGTTACCCAGTAGACGTGCATTTGGATTGACTCCAAACCCTGCTTCTGCAACGGTCCATAACAGGTCCTGTTCGCGAGATCTCAACTTCTTTGCAACTTCACCGAAGGATTGCCTGATGTTCGCAGCGGCCGAGCCTCCCTTGACATCAATGACAATGCCTTCTTCAATCGTCAAAGTCAGAGGTTCGCTCAAGATATCGGCATCACATGAACCATCTACTACAATGGTTCCATTCATGGTTCCATTCTTTGGATTGGTGAACACCTTTCCAGCCGGCAGGTTGGTGACCATCTGTGGACGATTACAGATTCCGGAGTCTTCTTTGTTCCATTTCTTCCAATCAACTTCGAAAGTGACATCTGTTCCGGATTCGCTGGTGATATGCACCTCTCGTTTACGGCGCAATATTCCACCCAGTTCGGCAATCAAGTCTCTGATTTTGCTGAAATCAGCCGACATTCCTCCTTCGGTGAATAATTTGATTGTCATTCCGGGCATTGTCGCAATTCTAGCCCCATCCTTGCTTGCATGAATCCTTGCTTTGGTATGTGTCAGACTGAATTTTGTTGGCGCTAAAACAACCTGCTGTTGACGCATCAGATTGGCTACTGGACGTGGTGGCTCTTCACCGTGATGTCTACCCTTTGGCATGATGATTAGCAGAGTGCGATCAGAGATTTTTGATGCCGCTTCATGAAGGGCCTGTCCAATCTCAGAGGTTGAGGGGTCGCAGACCACTAGGACATTTTCTCCTCTCCGAATATCCATGCATGTCTTGACAACCATCTTGGCTGCCGCCTTCATTTTCTCGGCACGTTCCTCAATACTCATTTCGTCTTGTGGTGATTCATCGGCAGATGGTTTCACTTCGTTGTCATCCATTTCAGATTCTTCGTCTAAGCCCTCCAGTACAGCATCTTCATCTGGGTCTTCAGTTTCAGGAGGCTTCTCCTTCTTGCCCTTGCTGCGCCGGCCCACGACTCGACACAAGCGTTGTCTCCTTCAACACTTGCTTTGGGATGATATGATGTTGTATCGCTCCTTCGCTTATCCATGAGCCTACAAGAAAAGTATGAGGATTTCATTGAAAGACTTCGAGATGTCAATCGATTCCGAGCCATCAATAGTCATCTCAGTTGGGATCAACAGACAATGATGCCGGTGAAAGGAAGAGAAGCACGGGCTGGGATTCTTGCTTGGTTGGCCTCGCAAGCACATCAAATGATGACCAAACCGGAAATGGTTGCAGTAATTGAAGAATTGAACAATGAAATCGGAGAACTTGATGAGGACCAAGCCTGCAATGTTCGGGAGGCGAAGAGAGAGATGGACAAGGCAATTCGTCTTCCTCCAGAGCATGTTTTCAAGGCTGCAGAGATGACATCTACTTCGATACCTGTATGGGACAAGGCTCGAGAAGACAAGAATTTCTCGCATTTTGAGAGCACATTGCGGGAACTGGTTTCTGTCTCCAGAGAACGTATCGAATACCTTCGACAAGATGGACAGACTCCATATGATGTTCTTCTCGATGATTATGAACATGGAATGACTGTTGCTGATTATGATCCACTGTTTGCCGGCTTGCGAGAGAGGCTGGTCCCGTTGTTGGCCAAGATAATGGAGTCAAAACAGAATATTCCAGATGTTGAGATTCCCGATTCGGCATCATTTCCAATTGCTCAACAAGAAGAATTCTGTTTGAGGATTTCACGTTCTTTTGGTTTCGATCACGATGCTGGAAGAATGGATACCGCTCCTCACCCATTCTGTTCAGGTCTATGGCCAGGAGATACCAGAATCACAACTCGATATGATGTTGAAGACCCGTTTTCATGCATTGGTGCAGTCATGCATGAAACAGGTCATGGTCTCTATGAACAAGGGTTACCAGTAGAGCACTGCTTCACCCCGCGTGGTAGGGCGATTTCTCTTGGTGTCCATGAAAGCCAGTCGCGACTGTGGGAGAATCAAGTGGGCAGGTCTCGTGAATATTGGAATATGGCTGGAGCGTGGTTCAGAGAGAGTTTCGATGAATGTCCAGAATACAGTGACGATGAATTGTTTC
>Ga0187827_10009109_pt1 | contig 10591 bp, 11 predicted proteins | sample ETNtaG_39_FD_167969 | JGI IMG/M metagenome (GOLD analysis project Ga0187827, IMG submission 167969) | Marine microbial and viral communities from oxygen minimum zone, Eastern Pacific Ocean - ETNP2014_SV_150_PacBio MetaG (Illumina Assembly) | ecosystem: Environmental > Aquatic > Marine > Hypoxic... | reverse complement strand
CCTGGCAGAGAAGGTCGAGGCTATGTTTTGAGAAGGATTATCAGAAGGGCTCTACGCCATGGATATGAACTGGGAGTCGAGGAACCATTTTTTCATGAGGTCATAGATCCTTTAGTCAAGGAAATGGGTGAAGTTTACCCTGACCTGGTTCAGAAAAGTGAATACATAAAACGAATTATCCTCACAGAGGAGGAGCGTTTTTCAGCTACCTTGGCGCAGGGTATGAAGTTGCTGGAGAAAGAGATAGATAGTCTTTCTGGGGATATTCTCCCTGGAGAATTTGTTTTTAAACTTTATGACACTTATGGATTTCCTGTCGATCTGACTTCTGATATTGCCAGAGTGAAGCAACTTAAAATAGATCAAAAAGGCTTTGACAAAGCAATGGATAGACAGAAGGAAATGGCTAGAACCGCAAGCCAATTTTCTCGACAGCAAGTGAAGGAAGTCGATCATGGTCTGGAAACGAGTTTCCTAGGGTATGATCAACATGAGAATGACACAAAGATAACTGGCATTATTAAAGATAAGTTGATCGACCAAATAGCCAAAGGGGAAACCGGTCAGGTTATCCTTGAAGAAACTGCCTTCTATGCTGAGAGTGGCGGTCAAGTAGGTGATGTTGGAACCATTCAATCCAAGACGGGTACATTTCAAGTATTAGATACCCAATCTTCTGGAGATGCTTTGGCTCATCTGGGGACAGTCACCAAGGGAACCATGACGTTAAACGATAAGGTTAAAGCAACTATTAATCCGATCAGACGCCAGGCAACTACTTTAAATCATACCAGTGCTCACTTATTGCATTCTGCATTAATCAATGTCTTAGGTGATCATGTTGCTCAGCGGGGTTCTGCGGTTGGAGACAAAAGACTTCGTTTAGATTTCTCTCACGATCAAGCATTAACAACAGAGGAATTAAGACAGATTGAAGAATTGGTGAATCAAAAAATAGAGAAGAATATTGATGTTGAAACAAGTATTATGAAACATGATGAAGCCTTAGAATCAGGTGCTTTGGCTTTGTTTGGGGAAAAATATGGTGAAGAAGTTAGAGTGGTCAATGTTGAAGCATTTTCCAAAGAACTTTGTGGTGGAACGCATGTTAAAAATACTGGAGAAATTGGATTTTTTAAGATTATTTCAGAATCTAGCATTGCCTCTGGGACAAGAAGAATTGGAGCTATAACAGGAGATGAAGCATTGAAATGGGCTGAAGAAACAGAATACTTGGTTGAGAAACTTGCTGACATGTTGCAAACCGGACGGGATGGAATAGAGAAAAAAGTTCAAACTTTAGTAGATAAAAATCGACAAATGAATCTTGAAATTAAGGATTTGAAAACTCAAATCATTCGTCAGCCGTCTGGAAATAAAGCAAATGAAATCGAAACAATCAACAACACATCTTTGCTAATTAGAGAATTGGTAGAAGATACTGAACCTTCGGTTATGCGTTCTGCCATCGACCAAATGAAACAAGATATAGGTTCAGGAGTAATTATTCTGGCTAGTAAGAGTTCCAAAGGTAAAGTCAGAATTGCAATCGGTGTAACCGAGGACTTGGTAGAAAAGATTCAAGCTGATATTTTGGCAAATAAAATGTCAAAAGTACTAGGTGGCAAAGGAGGAGGGCGAGCTAATTTTGCAAATGCAGGTGGCCCAGATACAGAAAATTTATTAAAATCCTTCGATCTAGCCAAAGATTGGATCAAAAACTTAGAGTTTTAGTCTTATTTAGGAGAGGTGGCTGAGTGGCTGAAAGCGCTCCCCTGCTAAGGGAGTATACGTTAATAGCGTATCGAGGGTTCGAATCCCTCCCTCTCCGCCAGAGTCTCTGAAATCCTAATGTAATAAAACAGCTTTTCTATTCCACATTCCACTCAGACAAATCATAAAACATCACTGGAACGTCTTTGTGTTCCAGCAGTAGTTCAAATCGTCGTTGCTCTTCTTTCTTGAAGAGTTCTTGGTCTGGATAGAGTTCTTCGACAATGTCGGAAGTATCAAAATCAAAGTCATGCGCAATTGTTACGTTCGGATAAACTATCGTAAATCGCATATCCCACCGATCAACCTCACCAGCGTGATTCACTGGAAATACAGCGTTCATTTCTGAAATGCGCCCTAGATCTTGAAGTCGCTTTAGAATCGGATAGTGGTTCTTCCGATAAAGGTCATAGAATTCCTCGAAAAAGCCCCACTTCGCCTTGTAGTAGTACTCTACGACGAATGGTTCTTCGGCATCTGACCAAACATTGGTGCAGATAAATAAAGAGGCTATTAGTATTAGTTTTTTCATTTGGTTCTCCTGGTTAATCTTTGCAGAAAGCAATGTAGAAATTGGAATAAGCACTAATTATTTCAACGTTTCTTGCTCCATTCTCATCGTGAGCAAACATTCGACCTTCCTGATAATTAGTTTTAGGCATTGCTTTCGTTGATCTCCATTTTGCATATGCACATTTTTCTTTAAGTTCTAAATCAATTTCTTTTTTTTCACAACCGACAGTAAAGAATATTAGTGCTGATATGAGGATGAGTTTTTTCATTTGGTTTAAAGGTATGTATTTATTTGGGAGAGCAACTTTTTTAACGCACACCTTTGTAGATAATTGGTATCATTAAAACTATGCTGATGAGTACCAATAAAGCTCCAACTGAAGCGATGCTCATAGCACTTTCTATTCCTAACCCATAAAGATAAAACACACCTGAATGACACAATGTTCCAAGGATCAGTGAGATCGATGCGACCTTAGATAGGGTTTCAGATTGTGCTCCATAGCTAACAATTAAGAATCCGAAAATGATATTTAATAGGGATTCTAAATTACCATGAACATGGGCTTGTTTGAGCATTTTAAGTGTTTGATCTGGTATTTCTGAGTTCTCTCCTACTTTTGCTAAAAAGAGTCCAAGACCCACGGTTGCTACAAAAAAACACAGACCAAATAAAATATTTTTCTTACCAATTAAATACATAGTGTTCTCCTAATCTTATTACTCCAATCAAGACAAAATGTCCTTGCTTCAGTATAACTAAAACTTCTTGCCATGCTTATCAAAATACTCCCAACTAGCATCCCGTGTCCCGTTTTTGGTATATTCACCTTTTACCCATAATTGACCATTGTCATGATAATGCTCCCAAAGACCAACCTTTAATCCCTTTTTATAACTTCCTCTCTCACTTAATTGACCGTTTTCATGAAATGACTCCCAATAGCCATCTTTCTTGCCATCTGTGTAGTGGTTTCTTTTTCTAACTGTCGTTAAAAACGAAGGTACATCTGGAGGATCCAATCCAAACTTAGTAATGACTGCTTTAAGTTCGACTATAAGTGTTGATAAAATCTCATCAACTTCTACATCCTCATAAATGTAATTTGTACGTGCTGACAATTTGCCGATGGAACGAATATTCCATACAGCATTTTTTAGTCTTTTAGGATACAGCCTTTTAAATCTTTCTCTTCGATTCACCATATTTATTAATTATATAATAATAAAATATATATCGTATAATTATATATAAATAATATATATAAAATATATAAATTTAAAAAGAACAGGTAGTCCGATTTAGATGTTCTCTTTAAAAATTAACAAAGGGTGTAGAATAAATAGTATGAAAACATTCTCAACAATAACCATCTTATTACTCAGCCAGTTCTCAGGAATTGTGTTTGCTTTGCAAGAATGTGTTGGTGATGAAGAAACTTGGGATAACTGTATTGGTACCAGCATTGATTCTTATGGAAATCAATACTTTGGTGAATGGAAGGTTAGTAGAAAAGACGGGCAAGGTACTTTCACTTTGATTAGTGGAAGCGAATACATCGGTGATTGGAAAAATGACCAACCACACGGACAAGGCACTCTTACTTGGTCTGATGGAAGGATTCAAAAAGGTATTTGGGAAAATGGCAAATATCTAGGGCAGTAGTTTTGGTTAATAAAATTCAATGATAATGAAAGGCAGTGCAGATGTAGTTATCATTGGAGCAGGTATCATTGGAATGTGTACTGCCATGCAGATCTCCAGACGTTCTTCAGCTTCAGTCATAGTCCTTGACAAAGGCAGAGGACCTGGAGAAGGTTCAACTGGGGCCTCTTCAGCAATATGCCGTCACAAATATACCCATCAACAAATGGTCCAGTTGGCGAAAGACGGAATCAGCACATATCGTGCGTGGTCCGAATTTCTTGATAATCGGCAGCCATTAGCTGAATTTCAAAAGATGGGAGTGCTTTGGTTAAGTGACGGTGCAACGGATTGGCCTCGTCTTGAGAGTAATCGACTGAATGACATGGGGATCAGAGCGAGTGTTCTAAATGATCAAGATCTGAAAGATCATTACCCGGCTTTAAGTCCATGTATCGTCAGCCCTGATCTCAAAACAGGTGAAGCTCACAGATGTGTCTCTGGTGGATCACATCTACTGGAACTGGATGGAGGATATATGGATCCTGCAGATACTCTTCAGGATCTCATAACTGCAAGTCGTGACCGAGGAGTCGAGGTACAATTTAGAACGGGAGTGAATCGCATTCTTTTAGAAGGTGGCAAAGTTTCAGGCATTGAGCTCGATTCTGGCACTCAAATACATTCCCGATCCGTCGTGAATGCCGCAGGACCTTGGTGCAATCGTTTTTTTGAGAAACTGGGGCTAGAAAACCCATGGCCATTGGTAGCCACTCGGGTGCAAATATTACACCTAGATCGTCCAGAGGAAGTCATAGGATCATTGCCTGTTTGTGTGGATCTTTTGGGTGGGATTTATTTTCGCACACAGAATCAAGGCCAACAGATAATCATTGGGTCCATTCTTGGGGAAGACGAGCAGGAAGTCGTGGCACAACCAGATACGTTTGACCGAATGGCAGATGATATTTTTATACAGACCAAACTACACGCGCTGCATCATCGACTGCCATCCTTACCTTACAGAGGAAAGGTTGGAGGATACAGTGGCTTGTACACTACCAATCTAACCGATGTTCATCCCATTGTGGGACGAACACCGATTGACGGTTTTTTTGTTGCCAATGGATTTAGCGGACATGGATTTAAGCTTGGACCCGCAATAGGATCATTGCTTGCACAAGCGATCACCGGTCAGGAGAGTAAGGATTTCGATACATCTGTGGACAGCAAATTCCTGGCCTTTGATAGGTTACCAATCCAAGTGGATTCAAAAAGTGTTCTTGCATAGTAGATTTATTGATTAACATTGAAGTAAATATTGATAATAACTCAAATGGTGGTTGACACGAGAAAGAGTGATTATCATTGTTAACAATTGTTAAAATGAACAATGGATATAAATATAGCTGCAATATAGGGGATTGACGTGACTATCTTTGGAACAGAAATTAATATTTCTAAAGAAAAAGCAGCCCCATTGCTGAAAGCTTTTTTATTTTTTTATTCTGTCCTGTGTTCGTGGTATGTCATAAGACCAGTCAGAAATGAAATGGCAGTTCAGGCAGGTCTTGAGAATCTGCCTAACTTGCTGGGCATCGTTTTGATCATCATGCTGTTAGCTAACCCTTTGTATTCCTGGGTTGTATCAAAAGTTAACACAAACAGGATTATTCTTTACATCTACTTATTTTTTATTCTTAATCTTTTTGTATTTCTCTTTGGTTGGACTGAATTCGATGCCATAGGAAAAGTCTTAATCGCCAAGATATTCTATATCTGGTGCAATGTTTATTCTTTTTTTGTTGTATCTATATTTTGGGTAAAAATTATCAATTATTTTCATAGTGATGAAGCTAAAAAGTATTTTGGTGTAATCAGTGCTGGCGGTTCTTTGGGGGCTTTTTCTGGCGCCACGATAGCGCGTTATTTCTCAACTGAAGTTTGTGGTAATGTTGGCTTGGACAGCGGTCCTTTCAGTCTAGTTGTAATTTCAATTTTATTTTTAAGTATAGCGATTGTATTAAGCAATAGTCTCAAAGCAAGGGGAATGAATAGAGGTAATGAAATCGATGATGAAGTTGTTTTAGGCGGTGGGGGGTTAGATGCAATCACTAGCTTATTTAAAGTTTCCTCAGTTCGGTATTTGGCAATATATATCATTCTTTGGACTACATTAATGACGATTGGATGGATGATTGCTCTAGACATTGTACAAAACTGGTCAAGCGATCCATGTCAGAGAACTGCTTTTTTTGCTCGAATAGAACAAATTGTTACCCCACTGACTCTGCTTTGCCAATTTTTTGTCACTTCATATATTCTCAGGAAAATTGGAGTTGCATCAATTTTAATAGCTTACGGAGTGGTTTTAGCAGTGGGTCTTGTTGGCTATGCAACTTATCCAGAATATACAACTGTTCTGGTAGTGGTTATCATTTCACGAGTTTTTGAGTATGGGTTTAATAAACCCACACGCGAGACAGTTTTTACCGCTCTGAGAAAACAAGATCGTTATAAGTCGACTGTTTTTATAGATACCTTTGTTGCCCGTTCAGGGGAAGCATTCGGTAGTTGGTTTACTATTAAAGGCATGTTGATAATAGGGCTGTCATCCATGTCTGCAGCTTGGGCAGCACTACCGCTAGCAGCACTACTGTCTTGGGTAGGCTATCACACGGCACGTTCAACTAAAGTTTAGAGTTAAAGGTTCTTTCTTTTTAAGGGTTTTTAGTATTAGTTAAGGCAAAAAAAAACAGAGCCAAGGCTCTGTTTTCTAAGTCGAGTCCTTCGGGTGTCTGAAGTGAGATTTCTTCTTCAGCCCCTCGCTCGCTATCTCTTCGAGCTTGGTGGGAATCTGCCTTTGTTTTTGCGCGCTTCTCCAGCTGATTCGCTTTCACCCTTTAGGTCTCTTTCTCTTTCTGACTCTTTCTTTCGCTTCTATAGTTCACTTCTGAATCGGTCTTTAAGAGATGGTTAAGATATTACGTCAGGCTGAATTTTTATCAAGATTTTTTTATAAAAAAATAATAAATAATTTTGGTTATTTTTTGATGTCCTATTAATCAAAGATATTTAGATTAATAAACATGTATAAGTTGATGAATATAAATAAAATTAGAATAATAAATAATGATTATTTGTCCTATTTCAATTGTTTGATATTTATAATGCTTCTTTTTTAATTATATCAACTTGCGCAAAACCGATTCTTATTGAGATGAATTATTTCTTTTTTTTCAGTTGAAAGTCTTGATCTTAATAAATGCTCTAATTTGAGTTTGTTAAAAATAGACCAATTTAACATACTAAAGAAAATCAAGAATATGAACTCTAATAATCAAATAACAATTGATCTCAATGCGGATCTTGGTGAATTTCAAACCGATACTCAGTATTTAAATGAACTCCAAATTCTAAACCATGTGAGTTCATGTAACATCGCTTGTGGTGGTCATACTGGCGACGAGGAGAGCATGAATAAAATCATTGTTGCTTGTCAAAAACATAAAGTATCCATTGGCGCACACCCCTCCTATCCAGACCCAATTGGTTTTGGCAGGCACTCAATTGAAATTACTGAATCTAGACTAAAGGAGTCATTGATTCATCAAATCAATAGGCTCTTAGATTTATCAAAGGAGCTCAATACCAAACTAACCCATGTGAAAGCACACGGAGCTCTTTATCATGATGTGTCAAATAGTAAAAATATTGCAGCACTCTTTGTTGATGTCATCAATCAAATTGATCCAAATCTATATATTTTGGGCCTATCGGGTTCGGCGATAGAAAGTGTCGTAGAAGAACATGGGATGCGTTTCATCTGCGAGGCATTCTTAGACAGACGATATAGTGACAGTGGATTTCTGCTTAATCGGAGTCAGCAGGGAGCTATTTTAGAAAAAGTGTCAGAGCGTTGTGAGCAAGCAGTAAATATTGTTTGTAATAATAAAGTACAAACAGAAACTGGAGGCTTTCTCGATGTTAAAGCCGAGACACTGTGTCTTCATAGTGACAGTTTCAATGCACTTAAAACGGCAGCCGGGGTTCGTTCAGAACTTGAAAAAGTAAACATTACAATTCAAAGCTTTGCTGTATGAAAAAAATTGTTAAACCATCAATTATTCACTATGGTGACGATGCTTTATTGGTAAATATTCAACACTTGGTATTAACTTGTAAACCGAACGAATACATTATTGCGCTGTTGGCATATCTAAGAGCATCCAGCAATGACTGGATTGATGTCATTCCTGCCGAAGAAAGTCTTGCGGTCAGATACAACCCCTATAGATTGTCTGCTAAAGAAGCTTACAATAAATTGGAAAAACAGATTGATGAATTCGACTATCAGCCGTTAACACAAAACAATCAATTGATTCATATTCCTGTTTGTTACCACGATGAATTTGCACCAGATATGCACAGCGTAACTGAGCAGAAAGCATTGAGTAGAGAAGAGGTCATAAAGATTCATAGTAGTGTTACGTATCAAGTAACTATGATTGGATTTACACCTGGGTTTTCTTATCTTGGTGAATTGCCCGAGAAGTTATTTATGCAGCGTCTTGCTGTTCCAAAATTGCATTTATTACCAGGATCGATCGGTATTTCAGGATATAGAACAGGAATTTATCCTCTTGGAGGGCCTGGAGGGTGGCAAATTATTGGTTGCACACCAATGCAATTATTTGACTCAGAACTAAATAATCCATTTAAGTTATCGATTGGTATGACCATAAAATTCTCATCGATATCGATTGAACAGTTTCAAGACTATAAAAATTTAGTGACCAAATGAGCATAGAAGTAATCACACCAGGACTGCAAACCACGATTCAAGATGAGGGTCGAAGTGGCTGGCGTCATATGGGGGTTCCACAATCCGGTGCTGCAGACCTTCTCTCTTATAAAGCTGCCAATTATTTGCTTGGGAAAGCATATGGTTCTGAAGTGATAGAATGTACACTCACAGGACCCAGATTATCTTTTCTAAAAGAGATGCAAATCCTAATCACGGGATCGGATATGAATCCTAGGATCAATGACAAGCAAGTTGAAACGTATAAAACCTATAGCGTTGGTGTTGGTGATGAGCTTGTGATGAGTGCTTGTTCTTATGGATTTCGTAGTTATATAGCTTTCTCTGATGATTTAGTGTGCGATCCAATAATGGGTAGCAAGTCAACCTATCTGCCGGCTAATCTTGGCGGTTTCAATGGGAAGATTTTGCAAAAGGGAGACATCATTCAGACCATAAGTTCGCCTACTCATAAAAGCAAACCTCAGGATTCTGTTGAGATCAAAGGTCAGGATTTTACTAATCGATGGTGTCTTAAAGCAATTCCAGGACCAGAGTTTGATGTTCTGGATGAAAATTCACAAACCCTTTTATTTTCCGAAACTTTTAAGGTATCCAACGATTCAGATCGAATGGGGAGTCGTTTAATAGGTGTGAATTTGAATATTAAAGAAACCGATCATATGATGAGTGGGCCACTGTTTCCTGGCACTCTTCAATGCCCTAAGAATGGATCTCCAATATTATTGGGCGCAGACGCCCAAACGCTGGGTGGCTACCCTAGATTGATTCAAATTCCGCTTTTCGATCGACATTTAATCGGTCAACTAAGACCAGGTGACTGTATAAAATTTAGAAAAATTTCAAATGAGGAAGCTGTTGAAGAGTTAAAACAACAAGCATTATTATTTCCTTTTATTGCTAAGATATAATGCTAGGCAAGCAGTTTTAAAGTTGCGCCTGTAGCTCAGTTGGATAGAGTACCTGGCTTCGAACCAGGTGGTCGGGGGTTCGAATCCCTCCAGGCGCGCCACCAATCTGAATCAAATTACCAAGGCATTGGTGTGCCATCACAATTGACAAAAAACGGTTGGGTATCCAATGTCAGATTATCTATATATCGAATCATCTGTGTCACTGATTCCAGAGTCGTGATCATTGGAATCTTCCCTTCTAGAATCATTTGTATCAGTGTGACGGGGACAATTTTTGTTAAATGTTCAGGGATTGGATCACCTAGTTTTAGATCTAGAAAACCTCTGGTATCGACCAAGCCAGGATTGATGAGGGAAACCATAATGTTTTCAGACTTCAATTCATGATAAAGGTTATGTGCTGCTAAATGCAGGGCGGCTTTACTGGTTCTATAGGAATACAGCGTAACTGGGGGTGCTATCGGACCGATAGATCCGGCTGCGCTACCTAGGAATACAATTTTTTTCATGTTCCCAAGTCTGATATTCTCAATTAATTTTTCTGTGACACGTATGGGACCTATGGCATTTACTTCAAAGCTTTTTGTGAACATTTTATAATCGATTTGTCCAAATCTTTGGGGATCCGGTGGCCCAAGATAAGCGGCATTGTTAATCAATAAATCAATGGGTTTTTCTTTTAATTGAGCAGCTAGATCATTAACGCTTTCATCTTGGGTTATATCCAGTGATTTTAGTGTAAGATTAGAGTGATCCTTTTCCAGTTGGATCAAATCATCCGCTGCCTCCGGATTTCGACAGGTTGCGATTACTTCCCAATCGATCAAAAGATATTGTTTGACAAATTCAAGTCCGATGCCTCGATTGGAACCGGTGATTAAAACTGTTCTGTTTACATCAGTCATCTATACTCCTCTATAG
>Ga0187827_10009105_pt1 | contig 10595 bp, 9 predicted proteins | sample ETNtaG_39_FD_167969 | JGI IMG/M metagenome (GOLD analysis project Ga0187827, IMG submission 167969) | Marine microbial and viral communities from oxygen minimum zone, Eastern Pacific Ocean - ETNP2014_SV_150_PacBio MetaG (Illumina Assembly) | ecosystem: Environmental > Aquatic > Marine > Hypoxic... | reverse complement strand
CCTAATACCAAGTACACACCCCAAGTAACAAAAAGAGCGATAGAAAAAATGAAAATAGAGGGTAAAAACATATATTAATTTACTATATGACTGAATTCATGATTTAATTCATTTATATCTGTCATAAATAACCTTTTTAATCGTTATAAAAATTATTTTTAAATCAAGAAATAAACTCCAATTTTCGTAATACTCTTTTTCAAGTTGCTGTTTTTTAGGTATAATAACTTTTTCGTAATATTCGTAGCTATTTTCAACATTTCCTAATAATTCATCTTCTTCATAATAAAATAACGATGCCAAACCTGTTACACCTGGACGCATACGATAGTATTTCACAATTTCATCATCATTCAAATATGTTCCAATTTGTACCAATGGCCTGGGTCCTACAAAACTCATATCTCCTTTCAGTATATTAATAAGTTGGGGGACTTCATTAAGGCTTGTTTTTCTCAAAAATTTTCCCAATCTAGTGGTTCTAGGATCATTAGGTGTTGTGATAAGACCTAATTTTTCAGAACCTTTTGGCATGGTGGTAAATTTAAAGACTTTAAACTCTTTACCTAAATGCCCTGTTCGTTTTTGAAGGAAAAAAACATCTTCTCCTTGAAATTTCAATATTATACCTATGATTATAAATAGTGGGGACAAAATGATTAATCCTATAAGACTAAACAATTTATCCATACAATGTTTAAATAATATTTTGATTCGTTTACTATTTACCATCTTTTAATATTTTAGTACCAATTAAAAAAGTAACACTTGATTTGATTTCATAAAAAGTTGTAAGAAGATTGTCTGAAAATACCGATCTAGCCTTCTTTAGCCGATTGAATCATTTCAATGGCTTAATTTAAATTGAGCCATTGTAGCTGAAGCCAGCATAAGCTAATACTTTTTTTATTTAATTTTTTCTTTTATTTCACTCCATGAAGAAAACCTAATGGCCCGATCATCAATCCAATAATCACCAATTGGTTTCCCTAAAATAACTTGATCATAAGATATTTGATTATCTTTTAACCATTGAATTGTCATTTCATATTCATTCCAGCTCCTAGCTGAATAAATAATAATTATGTGCCCTTGATTTTTAAGTTCATCTAAAACTTCTTTAGCGCCTGGGATAGGTTTGGCTAAACTTCTGCTGAACGTTTTTTCTTCTGAACAGATACAGCCATCTAAATCAATTATCAACTGCATGAAATACCTCTCTGTAATATCTTGTCATGATTAATTGCTTATATTTTTTTTGTGGTTTGATCTTTTCTCCCAAAAAATCTTTTAACATGATATTTGGAATGTTGAAACCGGCTTCAATGGAAGCAATAACCCCGCCACCAAATCTGGGATTTAGTTCCAAAAAAAATAGTCCATTCTCACTTCTAATAAATTGTAATGTAAGGGGTCCTATCAGGTTAAACTTTGCGAGGATTAGTTTTGTTTGCTCTATAATTTCATCATCGTTAATGATGGTTGCAGTTGTTGACTCACCAGATGTTACGGATGTACGTATCCTGGGAACAGCTCCGATGAAATTACCGTTTCTTGAAACATATGCATCAACAGTATACTCAATACCATTGATATATTTTTGGGCTACATACTTATTTATATCAATTTGGGATAAAATATAATCTTGATAAATCTTGTCTTTAATAATATAAATCCCTTTTGATGCAGATCCTCTTCTGGGCTTAATTAATATTGGATAATCATCATTTGAAAGTGGAATCGTTTTTATCCCTTCATTAACACAGTGCTCATTCATTTTTTGCTTATCAAGAAAAATCTTACATGCATGAGTACTTGATGTTATCAAGCCTAGTTCAGAAAATTTTTCGTTTAGCTTTGCTAAAACAACTGTTGCAGGATCAACGTTTGCCAAAACAATTGATATATTTTTTTTATCAATGATACTTATCATATCATCATAGATAGATTCATCATTCCATAATTTCCCGATAATTACATCACCCACTACAGAAAAAGGGACTTTTTTATCTAGTTCGTAGGAAAATACTTTTGTCTCTAGACCTAACTTTTTCCCCGCCTTAAAAAACCTTTCAGCCAAAGATACTCTTTTAGCTCCGCCTAGAAATAGAATGCCTAGTTTTTGCATTACTTAATTTATTTGAAGATTTTCTATGATTAGATTCATTTGCTTTTCTGTTAGTTGACTGCTTGACGGAAGGCACAAACTGCCTTGCACAAGCACATTTGCCTTTTCAATTCTGTGACTCTGGCAGTCCTTATAAGGTTTTTGCAGATGGTTCAGCGCCCACACGGGACGGGTCTGGATGCCATTCTGCTCCAGCCGGGCCATGAGCGTTTCCCGGTCTTCCCCATAGATTTGACTCTCGATTTGTATGATATTCATCCAGTGGTTGTTATTAGCATAGTCCGGGACTGCCACCATTGTAAGCCCTTCAATCTTTTCCACTGCTTCAACATACCGTTCGTGAATGTCTTTTTTTCGTTGAAGGAAGTCCGGCAGTTGTTCCAACTGGGCCACGCCCAACGCCGCCTGGATGTTAGTGAGGCGGAAATTGTAGCCAATTTCATGATGGACATATCTTACTGCGTCATCTTTAGCCTGGGTGGTCAGGTATCTGGCCTTTTCCGCTAGTTCTCCGTCATCGGTGAGAATCATACCACCACCGCCTGTGGTAATAATCTTGTTACCGTTGAACGACAGGCACCCTAGTTTGCCAACGGTGCCGGCATGTCGGTCTTTGTATTTCCCGGTAGTGTAAAATGTGCCTAAGCTCTCGGCGGCATCTTCCACCACGTCAATGTTTCGCCTCCTACAGAGTGGAAATAACTTATCCAACAATGCCGCATTTCCCCACATATGAACCGGTATAATGGCAGAAATACATTTCCCTGATTTCTTATTGTATGTATTACCACGTTTGAATACTGTTTCATTTTGGATAAACTCAATCGTTTTCTCTATATCCAAGTTGTAGTACTCATCTACATCCATAAAAACCGGATTTGCGCCATTGTAAGCAACGGCATTTACAGATGCAACGAAAGTTAATGTGGGCACAATAACCTCATCACCAGGCTGGACTCCTAAAAGCCGCAGGCTTACTTGCAGCGCAGATGTACCGTTTACACAGGAAACTGCATATTTAGCGCTGGTATATTCAGCAATTTTCTGCTCAAAAAGATCCACATATTTTCCAGCAGAAGATACCCATTCCGTATCCAGGCATTCTTTCACATATTGCCATTCGTTGCCACTGATATTGGGAACCGAAAGGGGGATCATATAGCTGATATCTCCTCACCGGAGAAAACATTCGCATTGTACCAGTCAAATGTCTCCTGCAGACCTTTTTTCAGCGTATATTGCTTAGAATAAAGAACTACTTCCTTGAGTTTGGTGATGCTGGGGCACCTGCGCTCTGGGGAACCTGGCGTGGGAGGCATTGGATTGATAGCAACTTCTTTTCCAATCAATTCAATGATCTTTTGTGCCAGTTCACCCATAGCGATCTCTTCATCATCATTGCCAATATTATACGCCTCTCCAATTGTTTGGTTAGATTCAGCTAACAACTGAATCATCTGCACTGCATCAGTGATGTAACAAAATGTCCGTTTATGATTTGCTGAATAAACATCAAGCAATCCCGTTTCCATTTCAACCACTTTTTTCATCAGTTCCGGGATAACATGAGAAAGCCCCATCCTGGGCCCATAAAAATTGTGTGGACGGATGATTGTAACAGGCAGTCCTGAATGCAGGCACATTGCTTCTCCATAGATCTTGGAAAGCATGTAGCTTGTTCTAGATTCGTGTAAATCATTGACCGTCAAAGGCGTTGATTCCGATGTGGGAAATTCCAAGCCAAAATGATTCAAGGTACCGGCATACACTTCACTGGTGGAAGTAAATACAAATCGTTCCAATTTTTTCTGGTATTTTGCAATTTCCAATGTATTTTGAAGCAGCATGAAGTTCTTTGTGAGAACGTCATAGGGAGCTTTCAAAACATGCTGTACACCAATTACAGCCGCCAGATGGTATATATACGCATAATCACGATCAAGCTGGTCAGTTGTAGCAGATTGTAATAGATCTGCATTTATCAGATTTATTTTCTCATTTTCGGCAAGAACAATTAATTGTGTATCATTCACACCCCTTGAAAAATTATCAAGCAGATCAATTTGATAACCGCTGTCCAATAGTTTATGAGCAAGATGATAACCAATGAAACCGGCACCACCAGTGATTAATACTTTTTTCATCTACCCTCTGCCTATTGACATATAGTTAAGATTATTTTCCTTGATTGCTGAAACCTGTGTTTTAGTTAAAACATTGTTGGCGTCAAAAAGCAAAATGTTATTTTGTGTAATCCATTTATTTATGGTTATGTCCGCAAATTCCTTATGTGGCACCGCAAACACAATAGCATCAAAATCAGCGGAATCTGGTAATACAGTTTCAATATCCATATCCACTTCATCCCAAAACTCTACCAATGGATCATATGCACTAACTTCAGCTCCTTCAGCCTTGGCTTCATTGTAGAAAATTTCGCTCGGTGAAAATCGCGTGTCCCCAACATCCTGTCTATAAGTAACACCCATTAATAAAATTTTCTTTCCATATAAATCATCATTAAAATATTTCTTCAATTTATTAAGAGTTACCATGGGCATCTCATTATTTATTTTAACAGCTTGTGATGAGAATGGAAAATCATGTCCATTTAACTGTAGAATATCCTTTGCAGCTATTTTTGCAAAAAGGGGGTCTTTAGTTAAACAATAACCGCCAACACCAAATCCAGGCTGACGGATATTGGAATGGGTTGGACGCATTCTAATAGCCTCTATCACTTCATATAGGTCAATACCAACATCTTCCGCAAACCGCCCCCATTCTTCAACGAAGGCAATGTTAACTGCCCTATAACTGTTTTCCAATACTTTTGCTGTTTCCGAAGAAGTTGTGCTAGATAAACGAGTTAATGGATAATCCGTTATATTTATAACTTGGGATAGAAATGATTCACATATATCAGCAGATTCTTTATTAATGCCCGCATAAACCCGCCAGTAATTAATGATTGAATTGAAATAATTATCACCTGGCATTACTCTTTCATAAGAATGAGCCAAGAAAAAATTATTTTTGTGTAGCTTTCTTTTATCAAAAGTTTCTTTAAATAAAGGATATATAATTTTTTCGCAAGTTCCAGGTGGAACTGTTGATTCTACAATAACTAATGTTCCTTCAGAAATATTATTAGCTATAGTTTTTACACTATTTGTAAAAGGATCAAGAGCAATATTTTCTTTACCTTTAGATCTTATTAGATCACAGTTAATACTAACTAACACAATTGAAGCTTTAGAGTACATTTTCTCATCAACAGTAGCTATTAAATTTCCTCGTTTAATAGATTTTTTCAACTCCTGAGATAGATTCTTATCATTAGTTTTAAATGGTACAATTCCTGAATTAATTGATTTAATTCTTTCTTTTCCCATTTTGCTAGAAAGATCAAGTCCTATTACATTAAATAAAGGTTCATTATTATCTAGCCTGCTTGAAACTGCAATTGCCATTGCAGAGCCAACATAGCCAAGACCTTGAATACAGACAATTGGTTTATTATTATGGAATATTTCTGACATAATTAATATCTTAGTTTAAAAAGAAATATTTAAGTTTTTATTAATAAAAACTTATGATTTATTTGATGATTTAATTTCTTCTAAAATAAGTTTATTTACTTTATTGACATCATATTTTTGTTCAGCTATTTTTCTACTTTCTTTACCCATTTTTTCCACTAAAGTTTTATCTAATATAAATTTTTCCATTTTTATAACTAACTCATCAATATTTTTTATGGGAACAAGAAACCCATTTTTTCCACTTATTACAGTTTCTCTACAACCTGGTGCATCAGTTGTAATAATAGGACGTGACATGGACATTGCTTCTAAAACAGTCCTTGGTGTTCCTTCTCTATAAGAAGGTAAGACATAAACAGAACATTGTTTTATAAATTCACGAACATCTTCTTTATAACCTAAATAGTGAATAAATCCCTTTTTATCATATTTAAATAAATTTTCTTCAGATATAGCCGAGGGCCCTTTCTCAGGGTCGCCAATAATTTGAAAAACCACTTCTGGATATTTTTTCTTGGTAATGATTGCCGCTTGAATAAATTCATTAATCCCTTTTTCTTTAATAAGCCTTGATATTATAAGAAAAGTAATTGGAGCCAAAATTGGTTTTGACTCCTTATAATATTTTAGATCTACTCCAGAGCCATTTAATATAACTACTTTATTATTTTTTGAAATTATACCAAAATCTTCAAATAATAGTTTATCATCAATATTCTGAAAAAAAACTACTTTATTTATATTTAAAGAAGTACGATATAAAGTTTTAAGAAAAAAAGAAAGAATTTTTTGTAAGTAATTTTCTTGATAAAAAATATAACCAACACCAGTTATTATTGAAAAAATGTTTTTTATATTTGAAATATAACCAGCTAATGAACCATAAATATTTGGTTTTATTGTATATAAAAGTAAAAAGCCAGGCTTTAATTCTCTTAAAATTCGACATAGAGCAATAAATAATTTTATATCTTTTATTACGTTTAATCCTCTTCTAGAAAGAGGAATAGGTATAAATGTAACACCCATACCTTCTAATTGTTTTATAGTCATAATATCATTGTCTGGAGCACAAGCGTAGACTTTATATCCATGATCTATAAATTCTCTAATTAATGGGCCTCGAAAAAGGATTAATGATTTCGGGTAACTTGCAATTAAAAGAATTTTCTTTTTTACCAAATGTTCTCTTTATCTTTTATAGGCCTATGGGTTACAAACTTTCGTGAGAAAACAATTTTTAAACTAAAATATGGGTGGATTCAACGGGCCTTTTAAAGCGCTGTTTTAAAAGAGTTTCTATACCATACTTCAGTAACAAAAAGTGACCAGAGAATTTTTGCCCTTTTTTCAGATTGCATAGATATCTTTTTATTTAATACACCTTCTACAAATTTCGGTTGTATAAAATTGGTCACCAATTCAGGTTTATTCAAATAATCATGGATTATTTCTGAAAGTTCATTATCAACCCATTTTTTTAAAGGAATTTCAAACCCTCTTTTTGGCTGGTTTATATACTGAGATGGTAAATACTTTTTTGATAATTGTCGCAATATATATTTTGTTTTAGTTTTTTGGACTTTGTATTTAGTTGGCAGAGTTGGTGCAAATTCCAATAATTCTTTACTTAGCATCGGACTACGACCTTCAAGCGAATTTGCCATTGTTGCAATATCCATTTTTACTAACAAATCAGCACAGAATACACTATCAAAATCAATATTCATTATTTTGTTTAACCCATTTTTGTTATTTGAAATTAATGTCATTATATCCAAATTAATAGCATCGAGACCAACTTCATGGTTGTAAAAACTATCTATATAATCTTCAAAAATGTCAGTTGTTGTTGAAAGATATAACTCCAATGCATTGGGTTTATTACTAAATGAAAGCAAACGATAAAAATAATTATATATAGACATTTTATTATCAGGGTATGGTAAAATTGATGATACACTTTTAATTAGCATTCTATTCAATCGGCCTATGTTAAAAAAATTAATTTTCGAAAAAGGCACATACCTACGATAGCCACCAAAAAGCTCGTCTCCTCCATCGCCATTTAAGATGACTGTGACATATTTCTTTGCCTCGCGACTTACGTAATACGATGGTATTGCAGAACTATCCGCAAAAGGTTCGCCATAATTCATTAATATTTTTTCAATATCATTTAATAGATTGCTATAATCAATATGGATTATTTTATGCTCTAAATCGTATTTTTTAGCTACCGATTTAGCCAGAGATGATTCATCGTATTGACCTTCAAAAGCCACAGTAAACGCTTTTAAATCTCTTTTATGGTGGGCTGCAATGGCAACGATTAGGCCACTATCAATACCACCGGATAGAAATGAGCCCACCTCCAGGTCAGAACTTTCTAATCTTCTTTTTATGGCAAGATTCAGATGCGAATCTACTCGCTCAATTACTTCATTTTTACTCAGTGAAATCGGCTCTCGTTTGTAAAAATCTGATATGTCCCACCATTTATTAATCTTAATGCCCATGGTGTCTGTATTTAACCACGCATAGCTTCCAGCTGGTAATGCATACACATTCTTATAAGGAGTTTGTTCTTTATAGAAAAAACCAAGCCGCAAAAAAGCATTAATATGCTTTTCATTAACTTCTAGTGAAATGTTTTCCCGAATAGTCCCCAATTCGCTGGCAAAGAAGAATTTTTCATCTTTCTGAAAATAATATAGAGGTTTCTTCCCGGAGCGATCTCTTGCAAAAAATAATTTTCTACTCGGTATGTGAAAAATGGAAAATGCAAACATTCCATCCAACTCATGCAAGCAATCCGGTCCATATTTAATAAATAAATATAGCAGTGTTTCTGTATCTGAATTACTTTTAAAATTATATTCAGTTAATTTCTTTTTTAATTCATAATGATTATATATTTCGCCATTTAATATTATTACATACTCTTTAATACACATAGGTTGAGATGCATTAGTAGACAAATCCTGAATAGCTAAACGATTATGTATTAGAGTAACATTATTATTGGTATATGAGTCATGTGCATCGGGTCCCCGATGAACTAATGATTTATGTACTTTGTTAATATCGATATTATCAATATTAACAAAGCCAGCTATTCCACACATTTTTTATTTTTAACCATTTTATTATCTATGAAATCATCTTACAAGATAAATACTTTCTTTCAGTAAGCATATTAGATAGAGAAGCAAAAAGATACCATATTATCACATTTACAGTGGTATTATGAAGTGGGCTGTAATGTCCAAATGCTATACCAACTACAACTAATGGAGCAGCAATCACTTTAATTTCATAATCATACTTTTTGCTAATTAAAATATACCCTGGTATTATTACAAATAATAAAAAATACAATATTATTCCAATTATACCGAGTGAACTAAATATATCTAAAAAGAAAAAATCTGTATAGATCATAATATTTCTACTTAAAGAATTAATATCAACTCCCACTGCAGTTTGTGAGACATGATAACCATTTCCGAACCAGAAAGAATCAAATAAGGGTGTTAAAAAGTCCATCACTAAACCACTATATGCAAATAAAAAAGTGAAATAAGTATTATAAATGTCACTGCCAAAATAAATAAAAGGGAAAAACGCTCCGATTACTATTACAATAATAATAGAAAAGTATTTTTTGAAATCAAACTTATGACTGCTAATAGAAAAAATTAATAAAATTAAAAGCATACATGTCCATGCAGTTCGAGACATTGAAATAATAACTGCAAAAAAAGAAATAAAAAGAAGTTTTTTGGATTTTATAGATTTTATTTTTCCAATAAAAAAACTGCTATATTTTCTATTAATATTCTTTAGATGTTGCCCAAAAAGTAAGATGGAAAAAAATATACAATTATAAACACCTGTAATATGAACACTCCCAGTTATTCCATATACTCTAGCATATTCTTGCCAAGAATATCTATTTACTACCATTACTTTTCCTAAAGTTTCAACTGAGACAATACCCGTCTTAATAAAAAGTGATTCTAAAAAAGTAATACAGATACCACATAAAAGTATGACGAAAAATGCTTTGTCTATCTTTTTTAAATAAGTTTGATTTGAAATACTCCTATATAAGAAATATAAAAAAATATACATGAATGTTAATCTAAACCCAGAATAAGCTGCTGCATATGATAATTCATAGCCAGTACGAAAAAACTGAACTAAAAGATAAATAAATAGAACAAAAATAATTCTATCTAAAAAATTTGGTCTTTTTATCTTTAAAGATGAAGCTAATATAAATAAGAATAATAATGGCAATATAAATAGTATTAAGGCATCTTTAACGTAGGGGATAACTGGTACAAATTTTTTAATATATATGTAAAAGGACATTATTATTATTAATAATAATGAAATTTTAAATATAATATACTCGACAATTTTAGATTGATAATTATTTATATACATAATTGTGGAATGCTACAGATAATAGATCTATAACTGTTATAATCATAAAACAGATAACTTTTACCCCTTATAATCAAAATTTATTTCTTTTGTATTTTTTGATAACTTTAGTTGCAATATCCTCAATAACTGAAAAATTGTAGTTTATTTTTTTACGAATGGCTTTTATATCCAATAGCGCACCAGTATGGTTCACTAAACTCAATATTTTCAAGCCCAGATTTTAACATCATTGTTTTAATTTGACTTCTTGTAAATCTTTGCTCTAACCTGGTCCCAAAACGATCAAGTGCATCCGTCCTCATTGTATAGAAACTTTTATCTCGGTAATTAGCCAAGGGAAAATTATTTACATTAATCCCAAACTTCTCAAATAAAAGAGAAATAGATGTAAATGGTAAGTAAATCATCAACGCAATAATCTGACTGGAAATATATTTTATAGGATATGGAAAAATCGATATTAT
>Ga0187827_10009104_pt1 | contig 10595 bp, 11 predicted proteins | sample ETNtaG_39_FD_167969 | JGI IMG/M metagenome (GOLD analysis project Ga0187827, IMG submission 167969) | Marine microbial and viral communities from oxygen minimum zone, Eastern Pacific Ocean - ETNP2014_SV_150_PacBio MetaG (Illumina Assembly) | ecosystem: Environmental > Aquatic > Marine > Hypoxic... | reverse complement strand
AATAATGGAGTTATTTATGAAGAAAATAGAAGAAGTATTATCAAAAGAAAACTACAAACTACTTAATCACAATAAAATATTAGCAGAACAGGTTGCTATTGCATTTGAAGGATTGAAAACAGTTACGACTATAGGTGATAAATTCTCAAAGGGAATTTCCGAATTTACAATAGATGCTATGGCAGAAACTGAAAAAAATATATGAGTTTCGTGCCCCAAAATTAGCACACCACCTCATTCTGCTTTACATTTAAAGTGAAAGTGTTTTAAATTCTGATATGCGAAAATTCCTCTTTATAGTCTTAATTCTATCTAATATAGTATTTGCTATAGATAAGGTATTCATTCGTGAATACACCTATAAAGCAAGTGATTACGATAGCAAAGTAACTGCAAGAGTAAATGCCTTAAATCAAGTAAGTGAACTTCTTTTAAGAGAAGTGGGGGTTTATATTAAGAGTGAAACACAATGGGATAGGACAGAAACATCTAGTGGCATTGAAGAAATATTTGAAAAGAAGATGGATGTTATTACTGCAGGTATAACAAAAATTGAAGTTATTGATGAAAAATGGACAGGAATTGAATATTGGGTAAAAGCAAAAGTCAAATTAAATCCAAAAGATGTTTTAAAACAAATTGATGCTTTAGTAAATAATAAAGAAAAATTTGATCAATATGAAAGATTAGAAAAAGATAACAACAAAGCCAATGCTGAAATAGAACGATTAAGAGAAGAACTAGCAAATGTTAAATCTGAAAAAGAACAATTAGAATTATCAAAATCATACAATAAACAAGTTGATAAACTCTCTGCTCAAGATTGGTTTAGTAAAGCATATGATGCAAATGAAGATGGGAATATAGAAAAAGCAATCTCATTCTATATTACAGCTATTGAATTAAATCCTGAATATGCTATTGCTTATAATAATCTTGGAGTTCTTTATTACAACCAAGATGAATATGATAAAGCAGAAACAAATTATCTTAAAGCTATTGAATTAGATCCTGAATATGCTAATGCTTATAATAATCTTGGACTTGTTTATCACAACCAAGGTAAATATGAGCAAGCAGAAACAAATTATCTTAAAGCTATTGCATTAGATCCTGAATATGCTAGTCCTTATATAAATCTTGGAGTTCTTTATTACAACCAAGATGAATATGATAAAGCAGAAACAAATTATCTTAAAGCTATTGCATTAGATCCTGAATATGCTTTATCTTATAAAAATCTTGGAGTTGTTTATCACAATAGTGATTTTACTCTTGCACTCAAATATTATAGAAAAGCTGCACAATTAGGAAATCAAAGTATACAAAAATGGCTCAAAGATAATGGATATACTTGGTAAAAGTTATTTTTAAAAGTTAATCAGTATCCTTAACAGTTAAAACCCCAATTCAACCCTATACCAACCCTTGACATTTGAATTTAAAGTAATTTATATTCATCTAAGTAATTAATCATAATTAACAATATATAACAGAACTTTGAATCGTAGAAAAAAGATATTATCAAAGATAAATAAAAATAAAAGATAAGAGGTAAGAATGAAAACGAAACCATTAAAAAAAGAATATGAAATACAAGCAGAACACCAATTATCTGATAATGAATTTATAGGTAGATGTGGTGAGATTCTACAAATGGAATCAACAAAAAGGATGGCAATAAGAAACAATGAAAAAATTAAAAAATCAATTTTCATGGTCTTTTTCAAGGCAGAGACTATTTAAAGAATGTAAAAGAAAATATTATCTTAATCATTATGGGATGTGGAATGGTTGGCAAAATGATGCAGATGAAAGAACAAAAAAAATATATCTGCTTAAAAAAATGACAAATAGATATATGCTATCAGGTGGTGCTGTACATGATATAATTAAAATTATTATTATGAATTTTGAGGTTGATGCTATCATGGAGTTTCCGCAAGCTGAAGAATTATTACATGAAAAACTTAGAAAAGCATATACACAATCAAAAAAACAAGATTGGAAAAAAAATCCTAAAGATAACTGCAACCTCTCTGAACATTATTTCAATGAGAATATTTCAAAAGAACAATGGATTCAATTTAGAGAAAATGCCTCTGCCTGCTTAAAAGGATTTTATGAATTTACAGATTATGAAATTATTAAGAATTCAGATTCTAACACGTGGTTTGAAAGTCCTAAATTTGACACCTTTGAATTTCGTGGAGTAAAAATATTTTCAGAACCTGATTTTGCTTATAAGAAAAATGATATCATTATTATTTACGATTGGAAGACTGGAAAAATATCCCCTGATGATAAAATACAATTATTAATCTATGCCCTATATGCTAAGAATAAATGGGGTGCTGATTTTTCAAAAATACAATTATCAGATGTTTATTTAAAAGATAGTGCTTCTGTTTATGTGCATGATGTTGAAGAAAAAATTCCAGAAGTTGAATCTATGATGCAATCTAGTATAAAGGAAATGCAAAGTATGTTAATAGATGTTGAAAGTAATACTGCTAATGAAGTAGATTTTAAAATGACTGATGATACGAATAAATGTAGATTTTGTAGTTTTAAAGAAATTTGTCATCCAGATAATTGGGAAGAGTTATAAATTACTAATATGAAAAATATGCTGTCTAAAATCAAATCTTGGAATGAATTTAAAAATAAATTAAACCTATGGAATTAATCATACTTATACTTGCAGCATTTATAACTTCTTCAATCTCTGCTGTCCTTGGTATGGGTGGAGGTATAATATTACTTGGAATAATGGCAATTTTAATTCCAGAAGGATATATGGTTATAGCTCTACATGGAATCATACAACTTGTTAGTAACACTACTAGAACATATATTTTTAGAAATCATCTGAAAAAAGAAATTTTAATACAATTCATAGTTGGTGCTTTTATAGGTGTATGTATTTCTGCTTTAATTATTGTCCTTTTAATTCAATTTTATAATGTTAGTTCAGCAAATGAAATAAAAGTTGAAATATTAAAACCATTAATAGGAATATTTATCCTATGGTATTTATTTTTAAAAAAACCAAAAAAAGAAACTAATAATAATTCTTTTACTTTAGTTGGTGGAATTAGCGGTATAAGTTCAATATTCATTGGAGCAACAGGTCCACTTATTGCTCCATTTTTTTTAAACAACAAACTATCAAAAGAAAATATTATAGCAAATAAAGCAGCGTGTCAAACAATTATTCATATAAGTAAAATTCCATTATTTATATATTTTTTTAATGTTAATTATATAAAAGAGTTTAATATTTTATTTCCTTTAATTTTAGCTGTGTTTATAGGAACAAATTTTGGCAAAAAAATATTAAATTTTATTCCTGAAAAATTATTTAAAAAACTATTTAAAATAACCTTGCTAATTATTGCTTTAAAATTAATATTTGATTTTTTATTAAAATTTCTTGCTCTTAATAATACTTTTATCAATAAATTGTAATGTGGAAATTTTGGTTTATTCAAATTAAATGATTAGTACGCTCCTAAATGTCCTAGGCTCTCTAGGAATATTCCTCTTTGGAATGAAAGTGATGAGTGAAGGCATCCAGAAAACAGCTGGAAGTCGTCTAAGAAAAATTCTTGCTTATATGACACAAAATAGATTTGCTGGTGTTTTCACAGGTTTCTTAACAACATGCTTAGTGCAATCATCATCTGCAACAACTGTAATGGTTGTAAGTTTTGTTAATGCAGGATTACTTACTCTAATTCAGTCTATAGGCATTATTATGGGTGCAAATATTGGGACAACTATTACTGGATGGTTAGTTGCCATATTTGGGTTTAAATTTAATATTACCTCCATAGCTCTTCCTGTCGCAGGGATTGGTCTTCCACTTATTTTTTCAAAGGTTACAAAAAGAAAAAATTTAGGCGAAATATTTGTTGGTTTTGGTTTATTGTTTTTAGGTCTGAAATTTTTAAAAAGTTCAGTCCCTGATATTAATAATAATCCAGAAATTCTTGAATTTTTATCTTCCTACACTGATTTAGGTATTTTTTCCGTAATTATTTTTATTTTTGTTGGAGTTATACTAACTATTACTGTTCAATCTTCGAGTGCAGCAATGGCAATAACGCTAACTATGGCATATAAAGGGTGGATTAATTTCCCTACAGCTGCCGCACTTATTTTAGGTGAAAATATAGGAACAACAATAACAGCCTATCTTGCATCCTTAGGTGCTAATTATCACGCAAAACGAACTGCCAGAGCTCATATGATTTTTAATGTCTTTGGTGTTATTTGGATAATAATTATTTTCAGTTTTTTTATTGACTTTATTGATCGCTTAGTCCCTGGGGATCCATATATCTCTAAATATTTAGAATCAGGAGTTGAAAATCCTCTCTTTAAGCAAGAAATCATTCCAATTCATCTATCAATGTTTCATACATTATTTAATATTATAAATGTATCGCTTTTAATCTGGTTTGTTCCACAAATAGCCTTAATTGTTGAAAAAATGGTTAAACCATCAGAAGAAGAAAAGGAAGATGTAAAATATACACTTGAGTATTTTAGTACAGGCGTTCAGCCAGTTCCAGAAATTGCTATTATTGAAGCCAAAAAAGAAGTTATCAAGATGTCTGAATTAATGAATAAAATGTTATATCTTTTTAATGATGCCTTTGAAAATAAAAAAAATATTTCTGAATTTATTCCTAAAGCAAAACAACTTGAAATTAGATCTGACCAGATGCAAGAACAGATATCAACCTATCTTGCAGAATGCACTAAACATGAATTAAGTTTTGAAAGCTCTAAAGAGGCATCAGCTATGATAAGATTAACTAATGAGCTTGAAAGTATTGGGGATAGTACCTTAAATCTATTTTTGCAGTTAAAAAGATTAGAAAATGACATACAATTTACTGATACACTGAATCAAGAAATTATTGAAATCTATACTGAAGTAATGGAATTTGTTGAATGGAATAATTCATTTATTTTAGATAATATAAAGCCTATGAATGAAGAAGAACTTAATAAATCAATCAATTATGAAAGTAATATTGATGATAGCAGAAATAAATTATTAGAATCATCCAGAGAGAGGCTGATTAATGGTTCTACTCCAAAATCAGAATTACTTTTTATGGATATTATAAAACATCTAGAACATATCGGTGATTATTCTTTAAATATATCACAAGCTCTTGAACAAATTGATTAGATGAAAAAAAAACTCGTGTTTCTATGTACGGGAAATTCATGCAGGTCTCAAATGGCTGATGGATTTGCAAATAAATATTTAAAAGATTTTTTTATTTCAAGTGTAGGAACACATCCAGAAAAAGTAAATCAGAATGCTATTAATACAATGGAAAAAATAGGAATAGATATCTCTAATAATCAATCAAATAAAATTTATTTTAATCAGCTTAATGGTTTTGATTATATTATTACTCTATGTGGAGATGCTAGAGATAGATGTTTGAATTTATCAGAATATAAAGACAAACATATACATTGGGATATAGAAGATCCTGCAAAATTTGATAGTTATTCTAAAGAAGAAATAGACTTAAAATATTCTCAAGTGAGAGATAATATTCTTAATAAAATTTTATTATTCAAAAAGGGACTGCTTAAATGATAAAATATATCGCAGAAAGTATTGGGACATTTTTATTAGTTGCTGTTGTAGTTGGCTCAGGAATTATGGCAGAAAATTTATCTCAAGGAAATAATGCCATAGCACTTTTAGGTAATACAATTGCAACTGGAGCTATTTTATTTGTAATTATAAAAATGTTTGCCTCTATTTCTGGCGCACATTTTAATCCTATTGTCAGTATGGTTTTTTTAATAAGAAAAGAAATTGATTTAAAAGAATTTATTAATTATATAATTATACAAATCATTTCGGGGGTATCTGCTGTATTTATTATACATTTTATATTTAATCAACAGCTATATCAAATTTCAACAAATATTAGGGGGGAATGGCCATTACTTGTAAGTGAAATCATTGCTACTTGTGGTCTTATATTGACAATACTATTTATAAGAAAAAGCGATGAAAAGTCAATAGCTATGGGCGTTGCATTATTTATTACTGCAGGCTACTGGTTTACTTCTTCTACATCATTTGCAAATCCAGCTGTAACAATTGCAAGGTTGTTTACAGATACATTCACAGGGATTGCTCCAATTTCAGTATTATATTTTATTTCAGGTCAAATAATTGGTGCATTTCTAGGATATAAAATTTTTAATGTTTTTGAAACTTCAAATTAATAAGGAGAAATCATGAAAAAATTACTAACTCTATCGTTATTTTTATCATTAGCATTCATGCAAGGTAAAATTGGAGGGTATGCAATTTTTGATTTTAATGGAACAACACAACAATTTGATATTGATAGGACTTATTTCCAATATACAAATGATATTTCTGATAACTTGTTTTTCAAATTAAGATTTGATGTAGGAAGATCTTCTGATATACTTGATGCAGATAGTAATAATGAAAATGATGACCAATTTGAAGCTGATAGTAAATTAATAGTATACCTTAAAAATGTATACATAGATTGGAAATGTCCTCAAGGAGGAAAATTAACCATGGGTCTACTTGGAACAAATTCTTATGGAGTGCAGGAAAAAAATTGGGGGTACAGATTTATTTCTAAATCTGTATTAGATTCATATGGGATGACAAAAACTGCAGATTTTGGGATTGGATATTCCCATAGCTTTGGTGATTTTAATATGAATATACAGGCAGTAAATGGAGAAGGTTTTAAGGCTGATTTTGATCCGGAAAATATAAATGATGATAAACCAACTGCATATATTCGATTAATGTATGGAGAGGAAAATTTAACAAAAAATGAGGGATTTAATGTTGGGATGGTATATACAACAGCATATAATTCAACAGATAAGGATTATAGCAATAATTTAAGTGGAATATTTAGTGGATATGCTGGTCATAATTTTAGATTAGGTGTAGAATTTAATAGACAGAAAATTGATGAAATTGGTGAAAATGCTCATGCACTTTACTTTAACTATGCTTTCAATGATAAAATTGCTCTTTTTACTAGATATGATGTAAACAATGAAAATACAGGTAATAATTCTTCTACATCAAAAACATTATTAGGGCTTGTTTTTAATCCGACTAAAGGATTGTATATAGCTCCAAATATTATAGTTGAAAATATTACTGATGATATTGGAGAGCCTAGAACTGAGGAATATCGTTTAACATGTATGTTTAAATATTAAAAAGTAGGGGAAGAGTTAATCATCCCATGATTTTAATAGGTCAGAAGATGATTGAATTTTACCTCCACCTAAATCCCAAATTAAACCAATATTGTTTTTATCACAGTATTCTATCTCAGGAGTAGTTTGGTTTGTTCTATCTCCACCATTACCAAAATAAATTTCCATTTTTTCTGAATATTTATTATTTATATTTTCAATTAAATCACAGGCTGTATCATCATCATCATTAAAACCTACAACTTCATCAACAAACTTAATTGATTCTAATATTTCTTTTCTTTCAGAAAAAGGCATGAAATATTTCTCTTTTTTTCTAATAAGCCATTTATCTGAATTAATACCAACAACAACATAACCCAGCTTAGAAGCAGATTCAAACATTCGGACATGCCCTTTATGTACTGGGTCAAAACCGCCTGATAGAATTATAAGTTTTTTCATATCTAAAACCTTATTTTATTTCTATATTAATAGTATTTTTCCAATTTGCCCTGACTGCAACATTGTTATTATACTCTACATACTTTGCTGCTAATTCAAGTGGCTCTAATCTACCTGAAAAATAATTCATAGTAACTTTATTAAGATGCTCAAATGCCAAAATATTATAATTACCAGGAGTTAATTTATCAAATAAAAACTTATCACTATCTAAAATTTTTCTATATACTAAATCATTATCCAAATTTATCGCTTCAATAATAATTGGCTTATTGCCTGTATAGTTTATAGTCCCATTAATTTCACCAAAAGACATATCTTTATCTTGAATATTTTCATTCTGTGAGCTAATTACAACAATAGAATCACACATAAAATTACCACTTAAATCTTTTATTGATTTACAATTAATATTAAGTGATTTAAAACTAGTATCATTTAGCTGAACTTCTAATGGAGAAATATATTTATAATTTATTTTTTCTTTGTTCTCATTTTTTGAGAAGATTTCCTTACTATCAAATAAAACAGGTTCAGAGAATATTAATCTATAATTTTCATCAAGTAAAAAATGGCCAGATAATAAAGGTGCAACTGTATCAACTTTATTATCTTTAAAAAATGTATTTATTTCAGCAGTATAGTTTTCAATATTATTTGATAAATTAATTTTCATATATAATGAATCAGTATAGTTATAATCAAAATAATAAAAGTTATCTAACTGATTGATTAAACCCTGAAAAAAAATATTATTTAATAAAAAGGGTATTTCTTCTCCATTATTTAAAAGCAAAAATCCAAAATTATTATTGATTAATTTTATTGTATTAATTGAATATTGATAAATAGGAGGAGAAATATATAGCTTTTGATTTCTACTTCCAATGTAATCACTGGAAATAGCATAATTTCTTTTTCTGATATCTTTTTTTATATTATCTGAAATCCTCTCTTCAACTGCTAGCACAAAAATTTTATCATTTGTCTGATTGAATAATGATATTGAGAATGTATTGTTATTATCTGATTGTGATTTTGAAAGTATATTTAATTTGTTATCTAAAATAGCTACTTCATAAGTTTTCCCAATATCAGCATTTGTAAGTGAACCTTGTATAAATTTTGAATCTAAATTGCTTGAAGTGCTGTATAAAATTTCAATTGGAAAACTCAATTTATTTCTAGGAGTACTATAGTCACTTAAATTTCGAGAAATAATAACCTTAAAATTTTCATAACTCCAACTGTCTTTTGGATTTATAATTATTTTATTACCCAGATATTTAATATTTATTTCTAAGTGTGGTTCTATTCTTACTGAAGAATTTACAGTTCCAGGATCTAGTAATTCATTAAAAATAATTTGTATTGATTCATTTTTTGAAATGTTTTTAGAATTTTTTTCTGGGAATATTTTAATTATTTGTGGTGGAGAACTGTCCAGATCCCCCCCTGAAGGATAAGCCCTTGATGCACAATTATTAAAAATAGATATAATTAAAAGAATTATAATATAATTAATATAAAATCTCATGATTTTTTTTATAAAGTTACTTTAATTCGCTCTTCCTTCCTTTTTTCTCTTCCTTCAGGATTTGGTTGAGGAATAGCGCTTAAAAGTTTTTTTGTATAATCATGCTGTGGATTTGAAAATATCTCATCAGTTGTTCCAAATTCAACAAGATTACCTAAATACATAACTCCAATATCAGTGGATATATGTTTAACTACTGATAGGTCATGGGCAATAAATAAAATAGTTAAATTAAATTCTTCCTGAAGATCCATCATAAGATTAATTACCTGAGCCTGAATGGACACATCAAGAGCAGATACAGGTTCATCTGCAATTATAATTTTTGGTTCTGTTGCAAGTGCCCTTGCAATTCCAATTCTCTGTCTTTGTCCTCCTGAAAACTCATGAGGATATCTTGTTGATTGTTCCTTGGATAACCCTACTTTTTCAAGGAGCCAATTAACCTTTTCAGTTTTTTGATCTTGAGATAATTCAGTATGAATATCAAGAGGCTCTTTAATAATATCTTTTACTATCATCCTTGGGTTAAGGGATGAAAAAGGATCCTGGAAAATCATCTGCATTTGAGGTCTGTATTTCAGTAATTCTTTTTTAGATATTGAAAATAAATCAATATAATTATCATTATCTTTTAATAGCACCTCACCTTCTATTCTAACATCAGGAGCTGTAAGCTTTAAAACATTTAATATAGCTTTACCTAAAGTAGATTTACCAGATCCTGATTCTCCAACTATTCCTATTGTCTTTCCTTCTTTTATATCAATAGATAGATTTTTAACTGCATGCACGCTTGCAACTTCTCTTTGTAATATTCCTCCAAATAGAGGAAAAGTAACATTTAAATTGTTGATTTTTAAAATAGAATCAGACATTTACAAGCTCCTTATTACATCGCACAAAATGATTGGGTGTTGCTTCAAATAATTTCTGATTCTTTCCTGTCCCCTGACAAGGACATTCCTCAGGCTCAAATCTTCCACAGAATTTACAACCATCGCCCATTTCAAGAATCGATGGCACCGTCCCTTTTAAAGCTTTAAGTCTTTTTGATGTAGATTCCATATGTGGAATTGATTCCATTAGTGCTTTAGTATATGGATGTAAGGGATTTTTAAATAGCTCATCAATAGGAGCTATCTCTTGAATTTCACCACCATACATTACAATAACACGATCACAGGTTTCTGCAACCACGGCCAAATCATGTGTTATAAGTAGGATTGCTGCATCCTTCCTTTTATCTTTTAATTCCATCATCAAATCTAAAATTTGAGCCTGTATAGTAACATCTAAAGCTGTTGTTGGTTCATCAGCAATTAATAAAGAGGGATTGCAC
>Ga0187827_10009103_pt1 | contig 10596 bp, 6 predicted proteins | sample ETNtaG_39_FD_167969 | JGI IMG/M metagenome (GOLD analysis project Ga0187827, IMG submission 167969) | Marine microbial and viral communities from oxygen minimum zone, Eastern Pacific Ocean - ETNP2014_SV_150_PacBio MetaG (Illumina Assembly) | ecosystem: Environmental > Aquatic > Marine > Hypoxic... | reverse complement strand
CTTCTCTTCAAAATCGCTTAAATCCCATTTGGTTGATACATAAGTTTTTCCTTCAATAAAAATATCCGGCCATGTAACTAAGTGATCCAATGACGGCTTAAGAAGTAGGGCACCTGTTAAAAATATCTCAAAATCACGATAGCACAACTCTCCCGCACCAAAGGGACTTATAGCTATTTTTGTATTTTCTAATTCATTAATATAGTCTTTAAACTTAACGGATGTTGTATCCACACCACGGTTTCTTAACATTTCAATTATCTTAATCCTCTGAAAGGCAAGTACCTTGTTAGTGTATTTGTCACTTCCTCGAAAACAGACAGGATTACTACGTCCATCCTGCATACTTTTCATTTCAATCCTGTTTCTAAACCTAAATTTTTCCTTTACAGCCCATGGAAGCAGTCTCATTAAATTCGAAAGCCTTCTACCCGCCGAATAAGGGCCAAGTCCAAGGTTCCATGAAACCGTCACCTTCCCAGCATACTCTCTCTTGATTGGTTCCACCCTAGCCACTTCTTCATCATCCAGATGAAACTGTTTTTTATAGAAATCCGTATATATTCTTGCCCCGTAATAATCATTTTCATACAATTCCAAGTCTTTCAACAGCTGTTTTTTCCAGTATTTATCAACATAAGGAAGCACCTGAAAATGAGTTGTTCCGGTACTTGCAGTTGAATCCAGCCATATTAATTTCCGGCATTTGTATTTAATTTCTTGAAGAAGCGATAAAACATAATCCCTATTCTCCCATAATGCTGAGAAATGCTTACTATCAAGTAATAGCACATCACAATCATAAAGTTTATCACTTAGATTATCATAATAATTGACATATATGTTTAATTCGGCTAGCCTCCTTTTGTTTACCAGTAAAGGATAGAAGAAAAAATAAGAGATATAGTTTGAAGTTGAAAGTATATGAACTCTCATTTGAACAACGAACATTCAGGTAACAGATCATTCCATTGATCCATTACTTTCTCTAGAGAAAACCGATCCTGAACTTTCATGGCCTCTCTTCCCAGACTAGCTCTTAATTTTTCATCATTTATTAATCTTTTTATAGCATCCTCTAAATCATCTAAATCATTGGGAGGCACTAATAAACCATTAACATTATCTTTTATCATCTCACCAGGCCCGGAATGGCAATCATAACTAATAACCGGCAACCCGCAGGCCATGGCTTCCAAAAGTGCGTTAGGGAAGCCTTCATACCGAGAAGATAAAACAAATAAATCGCACCGTGAAAAAATGGAAAATGGATTTTCTACTCTTCCAGGAATGTGTACGGATTTATCAATCCCCAAACGAATTGACATTTGCTTCAATTCATCCAGTAATTGGCCTGTTCCAAGAATAATTAGTTTCCAATCATGATGAGACTTATGTATTCTTGCAAAAACCTGAAGCAAAAGATCGAACCCTTTTTGTGGCGACAATTGTCCCATTGCTACAATACGCTTACCGGAAGGTAATTTGATCTCCGGTTCTACCTCTATATTTTCACTCGTAATCATAACTGGATTTCTAATAATATGTAATGACTTATTATAATCTTTAAACCAATCTTTAATTTCCCTGGTTTGAACAACAAGGTGACCAGCCAAAGGATATAAAATTTTCCTTAGCCAGTACCATGTCAACCTTGTCTTCCTGGCATAGTCTGGATGATTCCGTTCAGATATTATCAACGGACAGTTTAAAAAACGTGTAGCCAGCAAAACAAGAACATTTGTAGAATAAACAAAGCTTATTATACAATCAGGTACCGATTTTTTAATAGCTTTGCGTATGAGATAGATACGTCTTAAGTTTCTCAGCATTCCCTCTACAAAAGCTGCCGAATCACGTGCAAGATTTAATGCTATCCATTCCACTGAATCCGTAAGAAAATAAAATGGTGAGTCACTTTTTTCAAGGGTTAAAATAGTAACACGATGTCCGGCCCTAGCCCAATAGTTAGCCATATATGTTAAAACCCTTCCTGTTCCACCGCCTGGCAAAGCATGAATAACCAAGATAATTTTCAAAGTAACTGTTTTATTTCCCTTCGTTGGCCAAAAATATTTACATGTACAATAAGATAAATAGACTAGTTCAATTCAATTATTATGTTTATTCTTTCCACCATTAATATCAGGCATTAGACCCCCTTTCGACCATCTTAAGAACACATCGTTCCCTAATAGCAGATCCCTCCCCTGCTGTATATAATTGACAGCCATAAGAGTTAAGGTTGAAAATGTCGCACACGTACATCTTAACCGTCTTATAAAAGCCCATATTCACCTATAAGAAAATAGTATAGTGTTTTCCATCAGACTTTTCTCTCTACTTATTGGGAATTCAGGTTACATCATTATTATTCTCTCTCATATTCTCTATTTCATATACCTTAAACCCATAAATTAATAAAGTAGAGACAGCCTCTGTCGCTGATGATTGAAATATTTCCAATTTCTTTCTTATTCAATGCCTTGAAACTCATGAGCCATAGTTTTGATTGTAATGGAGATTGTCGCAAGATGCACATGCATCTATGTATTTTCTACCTTTAATAATTTTTTCTCTATATTCTTCGAATGTTTCTCCATACCATACATCTAATATACTTTCTTTTTTTAAATCTCCTAATGTGACAGAACCTAAAGCATCATTGGAACAAAGACTGACCTTCCCATCAGGCCTGACATTAATATGCTTAAAAAGATATAAGCATTGAGATCTCAGGGTTCTAATTCTACTTCTATTTAAGGCCTGCCCAGCACGGGTATATATCTTTTCGTTTTCAAGTCTCATCTGTATCCTAAGGTTTTCACTCGGATAATTATTTTCTTTACAATATTTTATTATTTGCTCTGTTCTATTATTCCAAACGAGATTATCATTATAATTATTAACAACTAACTCATCTAAATTATCCAGTAAATCTTTAAACATTTCAATAGTAAGAGCTCTACCATTAGTCCAAAGCGCAAGAAATGCGTTCAAATTTTTACGTGCATATTTCACAAATGAAACTATCCTCCTATCTAATAATGGTTCATTATTAAAATGAAACTTAACATTTCCTGTAAACTTCAATGATCCAAGTTGCTCTATGATATCCTTAAAGAGCTCCTCATCCATAAAAAGTGTCGGCCTGGGATCATCGAATCTATTAACAGGGCAGAACGTGCACCCTCCACTACATTTGGATACTGTCTCGATCTGGATTTGACTAAACAAGGGAAGCTTATCAAAGCTCTTTAAGGTATTTATATGACTCTTAATTTTTGGCCTGCATTTAAAATCATAATACATAGCGGTTAATTGCCTGAGTGCTTCATACAAATATTCATTTGAACAGAGAAAAGATTTTACACCAGACTTAACGGGATGTGCTTTACAATAGTTTACTATTTTCATTATATGCCAATATCAATAATTTTCTTGTAACTCTTACAAACTTTTCCTTCAAATCAGGACCTGTATACCCAAGATCCAGCCTGTACCTAATAATCGTTTCATCAAAGGTATAGATCCCTAAACGTTGTATAAAATATTAGGTTCACCTATATGGAAACAACAACTACGCTTAGAGCCGGCAGAAATATTTTAATGTTACGTCATTATCTTTAGTTTGAGCTGGCTTTCTATTAGAACGCTTTCCTTGCCATACACTTCTTATCTCCTCTTTATTCAATGATGAAACCCTTTTCTCCATTATTAAAAAACAGTTCGTGATGTCTGGCCAGATTAAACAGTCTTAAAAATGCTCTTGGATAATCGTGCATCATCAAGGCAACTTCGTCATCGGAAGTCTTGCCTATTATATGCTCAATAAATTCATTCTTTTTAATCGCCTCACAAGCTTTGATTCCCAAGTCCCCGGCGATCCAATTCCTTATGGGCTGAGGCCATCCCAATTTATTTTTTCTCCATACGATGCTTGCAGGCAGCTTGCCACTAAAAGCTATACGGGCTAAGTATTTTGTCCAACCACTACGCAGCTTATAACGTGAGGGTATAGAATTTATAAATGTTATCAAACGGTAATCCATAAAAGGCTGTCTCGATTCAACACTACATGCCATAGGATAAGTATCCAAATCTCTTAAAAGATTCTTCAAATTAAAATTAATGCTATTATGAAGTGCTTGATTGACTGATACGCCCACATAATTATCTTTAATAATCCTTTTTGATCTATAAACAGGGTCACCTCTTAATCTAAAATTGACCTCAAAGACAATACCTGGTGCAGATGAAGGATTGATTTTGCATATCGCTTTAATTTTCTGTTTCAGACTAATCGGTGCATTCAGTAAAGAAAGAATATAATCTTTACTAAAACAAGAATTTTCTGAAAAATAATTCCTCCAATACCTGTTGTATCCTCCATTAGTTTCATCAGCACCCTGACCGTCTAAATTCACCTTAATATTATTCTTTTTGCACATTTGAAATGTATTCAGCATTTGAACCGGTAAAAATTCATAGCAATTCTCATAACACCATAAGCCGTAATCATTCATTTTATACAATCCTTTTTCATCGGGCTCACTTCTATAGCTTTTGATATTTAAACTATTGACGACCATATCTATATATTTTGACTCATCACAGTAACTGTATTTTCTTTCATTATAAATATTTGATACGGTAGATAGTCTACGTGTTTTTCCCCCTTCTGCTTGCCAGATATGATGTGCAAGATACGTAATAGAAGAACTATCAAGCCCTCCGGAGAGAGCACATGATACATTTACATCCGCAAAAAGTCTTAATTTTACTGAGTCCTCTAGCAAATAATAATACTTCTTTGAATATTCTTGTAATTTCTTCTCTGAATATGAATTGTCTCTAGAGGATGGCTGCAATGCCCAATATTTTTCAAAAATCAATTTATCTTGATTTTCGCAATTCTTTACAGCATACGTCGCACTCACTCCGGCTGGAAACCGGTAGACCTGATCGAAAAATGTTTCTGGATGCGCTTCACTTGGCCCATCAAGTAAATAAGCATGAATTTCGTGATAATTAGGAGCAAGGTCTGTCAGTTTTAAGACACATTTAATCTCTGAACAAACGACAAAAAAATCATCATGAAACATATAATATAATGGTTTCACCCCAAACCTGTCTCTTGAAATCCACATGCTTTTATTTACGTTGTCCCAAATTACAAAGGCCCACATACCATTAAATTTATTCTGGCAATTCTTGCCCCATGCCATATACGCCTTAACTACAACTTCAGTATCCGAATTACTAAAAAATGGATAACCTAAAGCCCTTAGTTCTTCTCTAATTTCTTTAAAATTATATATTTCTCCATTATATGTTATCCAGTATCTCCCGGACTCATCACACATGGGTTGATGTCCTGAAGCGGACAAATCTATTATGGACAATCTTCTATGTGCAAGACCTAATGTAAATTGTTCAGAATTGTACTGATATCTTTCTTTAGGAGAGAATTTTAATTTAGACTTAATTACATCTTCAGGAGTATCATCTCCAGAAAATATTTTGTGTTTATCCGATTGCATATCAAACAGTGCAAAACCCTCGTCATCAGGGCCTCGATGCTTAATCATTTTCGCCATTTCATTAAGCTTTCCCAGGTTATGACTGTGATTCTTAAAGCTTACTAATGCAATTATCCCACACATATTTTGTAGTCGTTCACAGATACAGAGTTCAGAGTTCGGAGGTTACTGTGTAGATACAGTAGGTTTAGATTCTGAAAAGATACGCAAATACGTTAAATATCAAGAAGTGAAAAAGCTTCAGGAAGAAATACAAAAGAAATTCAAAATTCAACTATTTTCATGGGGACTACTCAACCTTGCTTCCTGTAGGAGAGGGACATTTTCATCTCCTTTTAGGTTTATTTTATTTTCCATGTGTATAAATTCAGGTAATTATCTATTAAACACCTTTTTAGTAATTGGCTTTATTAAAAACACAATCCTCCCTTTTGCAAACAATAACAATGGTTCAAGTCTGCTACTTCGTAATTTTTTAAAGAAGAATTTATCTAAATATTTGTTTTTTATTATAGTTAAATAGATAAAATATAGTCTTCCCAAATAACCGTTATGATAGACGTAATAGTTTCTTTCAATACGCCTCATAACAGCATTGTGCGTATACTTTAGAGCCTTTGTTCTATCTTTGGCTGGAAATTCAGGCGTTTGAAATACAGGCTTGTTAGTAAAGTATAATGCGTTCCAGTTCAAATAGTCTTCAGGCTTTTCAAGAAAATAATTGTTTGACTCAACCCAATTGAAAAGCTCTGTTCCAGGAAAAGGAATTATATTATAAAAATAACTACCTATAACCGGATATTTCATTGCAAGTCTTACCGAATCCATTACATCTTTCCATGTTTCGTATGGTGAACCGACCAAGAAAAAAAGTACAACTTTAATATCAAGTTCACACGCATTCTTAGTAGCTAATTCTATATCCTCAATTTTCTCGTGTTTTTTAAGATGTCCTAAAATTTTATCATTTCCAGCTTCTGCACCAAACGATATGTAATTAAACCCAACTGACTTCATTCTTTTCAATAAATCTCTTGTACACTTATCTGCTCTAATTCCATTTAAGAGGCTAAATTCAAGGCCTGTCATATTACTCATTTCTATCAAATCACATATTTCGTATACTCTATCTTTGAAAAAAGTAAAATTATCATCCCTTATGCTAAACGCTCTTTTGCCTCTTTGGTACCAATATTCAATCTCTCTTAAAATGTTCTCTGGAGACCTAACACGAAGTTTCTTACCAATAACGGTTGACACTGTACAATAGATACATTCATACGGGCAACCCCTTGATGTTTGCAGGGGATGCATTTCACCATATTTTTCTATTTCAAAATTATTAAAGGTAGGAAATGGAATTTCATTTATGTTTTCTATATATTTTCTATTGCCATTATATTTAATGGCACCATCTTGGTTTCTATAAATTAAGCCTTTTATTTCATCCAATTCATATCCTTTGCACAGTTCTGCAATTGTAATCTCACCTTCCATAACAACTCCAAAATCAATACTTGGACATTCTACTAACGCTGTCTCACGCAATGTGGAAATATGAGGACCACCAGCAACAATTGGAATAGATGTTTTTATTCTCTTAACATCTGTAATTAAGGTGTAAGTTTTTATATAATTTATAGACATCATTGTAAACCCTACTAAATCAGGACGGTAAATATTAATTTTCTCTATTAATTCATCAAAAGAATATCCTAATTGCATGTCAACAATAGCTGTGTCAACTCCATCTTTGTTAAGGTATTCTGAGATGCACCCTAAACCAACCTGCAATGTTGGCCCTTTTTTAACTGATGCAGGATAAAAGGGTTGTATCAAAAGAACTTTTTTATATGTTTTTATACTCATTAGATCAAACTCCTAAATCAATTGATAATTGTAGCTTTTATTATAAAAAGACCGTTTTAAAACTACGAAGACAAGAAGATGACAGTAATGCAACAATTAACTTAAAATGCTCAAATCTAATATGATATCTCATTGATTTTAAGTAATATTTCAATGCCTTTAATATGCTGGTTTTTCTATAATTATACCCTATAGATAAATAATATCTTGAAATTTTCATTCTTGTTCTTTTTACCGGGATATTATAAAGACTAGAGATGTTTTTAGTTGTGGCTATAGCCGCCATTAAATTCTTAATTGTATCTTTAGATGAATTTGTATCATATAATCGATATCTTACTAAGTGTTTTGGAACATAATCTGCTTTAAATTTATGGGTCAATTTAAGAAAGAAGTGATAATCCTCACTTGTTACACAACTTAAATCTTCCCAGTAAGGACCGGATACATTTATGGAATCTATTTCTTCTAAACATGATTTTCGTATTACAGCTGATGAGTTAGGTATAAAACTTTTATCATTATTAAATAAATTATCAAATATATAGCCTTTAAAACACTTTTCGAAATTTGTTGTTTTGACTATTCTATTATCTTTGTCACTAAACTTCATTACACCTGCATATACTAATTCAACCTTCTTATCAATAAATAAGGGAACCTGTAATTCCAATTTTTCTGGAAGCCATAAATCGTCTGAATCCAATAAGGCAATCAACTCACCTTGTGCATGCTTAATACCGGTGTTTCTAGCAGCTCCCTGTTTTTTATTATTTTGATAGATGTATTTTATCTGATTTTTATTTATATATGGATCGAGCGCTTCTCTAGTTTTATCTGTTGAACCATCATCTACCACAATTAGCTCAAAATTCCTATATGTTTGCTTTAAAACAGACTCTATCGCTTCTCTAATATATTGAGCATTATTGTATGTTGGAATAATGACAGATACAAGTGGATTCATACTGCGTGTAACCATTGTAAACTTATAAAAGCTAATATATTTACATTTTCTTGAGCCTATAGTAGAATGGAACAAGTAAAGCAATAGTCAATTTTAATTGCTCAACTCCAAACTGAAAGTACATAGACCTTAAATAGTATTGAAATGCTTTCAGTTTATTAGTTTTTCTATAATTATACCCTAAACGTAAATAATACTTAGATTTTTTTAGTGATGTATCAGGCTCGTTAGAGTTAAAAATCAAATTTTCACTTGTCAATTTATGATTTAGTTCTTTTATCTTATTTTCCGGCCAAATATTCTTTAGCAAACGCACTAATAACTTATTATTTATATTTCCCATCTGGCTTCTATATTTATATAGTGATTTCGCTTTTAGATTAAAAAAAATAGAGTTAAATGCTCTTTTCTTTGGAAGAGTAATAAGATTCCATAAGGACCCTTTATACAAATACACAAAACCAGGATTTAAGATACAATCCTTAAATTGCTTCAGAAAATCTTTTGGCAGTATCAAGTCATGCTCCAATATCATTACCCAATCATTATGAGATACATTGTCTATGACAACCCTTAATACCTCCCCCCAAATAACTTCATTGTTTTCGTTGAATAGATCTGCTTTTATTAAACATTTCACATTTCCTTCTTTGCTCAGGTTTAAAGAAATATCATTTTTTGAGCCTAAAATAATTAATATATTATCGAAATATTTTAAAGCCGTAGACAGCCTGCTCAATGTAACACTACCGTCTCCACAAATAAAAACCCCTTCTAGAAACCTGGGTTTTATAGATTTATTCATTTCTGATATTCTATCATCCTCCTTCTTTATATATCTATGCGGCTTCCATTCATTACTATAATTTTCATCATGATCTTGTTCATTAAATAAAACGAATCTCCTCTTTTTGACCTTTGGCGATTTAACATTTTGTAATAAACTCAAATTCCCGGATGAAATATCATCACGTCCATCATCAGCATTACGACACCTCAATGGTATAGCAGCACCGCATTTCTTACATGCCCATTCCTTCTGCTTAGTATATTCTTCAACATCCATCTTCCACCAGCCCGACTCTACTGCCCAACCTCCCGGACCATCTAACAGCATATCTAATGCCGCTGCAACTTCGCAAAAAAAGGCGCCTTTAGGTGTTATAGTAGCAGACCATTTATTTTGAACCCAGCAATTCTCTATCAACTCCCACATTTTATTCTTATCTTCATATACTTCGTCAGAAGCAACCAGTATGGGTTGATGCACCACATCTGACATGTGGTCATTTATGAATTCACAAGAAAATGTATCTTTTATTGTTTCAAAATGCTTATAGTATCCCTTTCCCAACGAAGTCCATAAATTGCGCCGTTTTCGTTCCATTATTTTTTCAACATAATATTGCATAAATTCGTCGAATTGTGGATGAAGAGTCGGCTCGCCTCCGATAATACCAACAATACCAGGATAGTCACAAAGAGAGCCAACCGCTTTTTTAAAAGTATTATAATCCATAAAGAAAGGCTTTCTTTGATGTCCAACAAATCGAGTACAATTTGAACAACTGTAATAACAGACATTAGTAATATCAATTTGTATTATTTTCATATCTCTAACAGGTCTCATACTTAACTCCTTCTATACAACAATAACTATTTTTCACGAAATTATATTGCAACAATACAACCACTCCATAATTTCATGCCAACTCTCAAATTAATTTTTCAAACTTGCAAATAGCTAATAATATAAATGCTGATCAAAAGTCCTTATAATATTACGTAACTTAAAACATTGACTCATATATATTCCTTAATTTTCCTGAATAACATTCTCTGTTAAATTTAGACTGTAGTGTGTAAAAACCAGCTTTAATTATTCTTTGCTTCAGGGCCTCATCATTTAAAACACGCAGTATTGCTTCTTTTAGTGCCAAAACATCTCCATATGGCACTAATAATCCATTTACATCATTATCTACAATTTCAGGAATGCCGCCGACCTTAGTCCCAATCACTGCTATTCCAGCATCCATTGCTTCCAATAAAACACGACCAAAACCCTCTTCTTTTGATGGCAGGATCAACAAATCCATCTTTCTTATAATCGCCAAAGGGTTACTGCTGTATCCTAAAAAAATAACATCCTCTTCTAACTCTTGCCTATAAACAAGCTCCCTCAGCCTATTCTCATCTTCACCGCTTCCAACCAGG
>Ga0187827_10009102_pt1 | contig 10597 bp, 6 predicted proteins | sample ETNtaG_39_FD_167969 | JGI IMG/M metagenome (GOLD analysis project Ga0187827, IMG submission 167969) | Marine microbial and viral communities from oxygen minimum zone, Eastern Pacific Ocean - ETNP2014_SV_150_PacBio MetaG (Illumina Assembly) | ecosystem: Environmental > Aquatic > Marine > Hypoxic... | reverse complement strand
ACATGGCAACAACCTCCGTTCGAACCGTGCGCTGACCGTCATAATCTACGGGATCATTGTTATTGTAGGTGTTGTGGCAGGTGTGGTGGGGTATGCCGTGGTGGCTGGGTTTCCCGTTGAGCGGTGGTATGCCTTGACCTTTGTCTCAGGCTCCCCGCTGTTGACGGGTAATTTACTGTTGTTGGCGCCAAGATTGCCTAATCCGGTGGTAGCTCTTGTCTCTTTTTGGATGGACATAATGACATGTTGGACCTGTGGTGTCGTCATTCTCGCCTATAAGACCGGCGCGTTGCTGAATCTACTTGCAGGGCACATTGCTTATCTCGTGGCATTTGTGGTGCCAGCTGCAGCATTCACGTGGCTGGCTGCACGGCGGATCTTTCCGTCCGCAGCGCCAATTGAGAACTCAGGGACACTATGGTTGTTGTCGATCTGTTCGTTGGGGTTGGGCCTGCATTACCACAATGTGGTGACGGAGCCATTTCACCAAGGTATAAAAAGCGGCGGCTACATATGGAACACTGTTGGAGGGTTTCTTCTTCAACCTGGCCTGATCATCGGTTTGGCATTGACGTACCGCCTTACTGTGCGAATCAGGCTTTTTCGTTATGCTGGACGGAGGCTGGAGAACACCCTTTTTGTTCCTCGGCTCATTATTGGAGTGTTCGCGGCTTATTTAGTGCTCGCGCCCAAGTTGCAGAACCTTCGATACTTGGCTGTGCCGATGGTAACTACTGATCTTCCGGGGGTAAGAGGGCTGTATCTGAACAACTACTTCGAAAAGGCGACACTGCCAGCTATTGAGCATTTGCAGGATAATCGCGATGAAATGCCCGACCATCTGTTTTCACCACTCCCTGTGTACACCTATCTAGCATCTCAAGAGCCAGCTTTTCCCGAGTATTACTACACGGGGCTCTGGGGTGATGACAGCATAATTATTGGGGCCACATTTCCAGGTATGGAGGTAACCGGCCCTATCACTCTCGGTGAGTTCATCTTATGGCGACTTGCACGGTTAAAGCCGATTGTTGTTCTCGACTCTCCGGTAGCGGATTACTCTCCGGTTAGAGAGGCAACATATGCGTGGACGCAGTATGTTAGTGAGAACTATGTTCTCCATCACACTTTCGTCTCAGAGAATCCGATTACTAGCGAAGTTGGGTCGTCCTCAGTATATGTCTACTTACCAGATGAATGAAGCCGCGGTCCGCGTCATGTGGTGGTGTTAGTTAAGCTTTAGCGGCCTGCGACAAAGAACAGTCGTGGTTTGCAGTCTGTGCTGTTGGTGCTTATTGTGCTGGAGATACGGATCTTCCTCCTAGGGTGGCTTACCATGGGGGAGGCGCTGCAATTGGGATACAGTTCCAGCATAAAGCCCATAACATAGGTTTGATCATTTCGCGTTACACCACTACTCTGCTGGGAGAAAAACGTATCGTGGAATGAGCTTATGCGCATTGTTTACACTGTACTCAGCGGTGACCTTGCCGGAGGTCAGGTAATCTGTGGAAAAATAATGCTGGCTGCCAGAGCGGCAGGGCACGAGGTCTGCCTCGTCAGCCCTTCGCACGGTGTATTCACCGAGATGCTGGAATCCGAATCCGCGCCCATTGTGCAACTGCCGATGGCGCGGACGTTTCATTTTCACCGTGCTTGGCAATTCGCCCGATTTCTCAGGTCATGGCGCGCTGATCTGGTGCATTCGCATGCGGCTGTCACTGGCACCATTCTTGCTCGACTAGGGGCAAAGTTGGTCGGTGTACCCCTGATAAACCACGTCCACATTGAAAACAAGTTCAGTGATGTGCCATGGATACGGGAGGTGCAGGTCTGGCTTGATAACTTGACGGCGCGCTTGGCAGACGAAATAGTGGCAATTTCTGAAGATACGCGGCGTAGTTTAATTCGTCAAGGTATATGCTCGCGAAAGCTCCGTGTGATATACAACGGGGTCAGTGTGAGCGAGGGTGTGAACGGCACAGCTGCCGAGAGGGCGCGGGCTGTGCTCGGCATTGAGGGCACAGGGCCTGTGGTCGGCACGGTAGCGCGATTATGTCCAGTTAAAGGGCAACGTGAGTTTGTATTGGCAGCGAAGCAGATCCGAAATGAATTCCCAAGCGCAACGTTTGCCATCATAGGGGAAGACCTGGAATTCGGTGGGAACTACCGCCATGAATTAGAACGGTTGACCAGGAAGCTGGGCCTAGAGGGCTGTGTGCGGTTCGTAGGCTTTCGGCGTGCCGCCGCTAGGCTAATGCACGCGTTTGATGTTTTTGTACTGCCATCGTGGATTGAAGGGCTGCCGGTAACGATACTTGAAGCCATGGCGGCTAGCCGGCCGGTGGCCGCCACCGCTGTGGGGGGTGTGAGCGAATTGGTACTTGACGGTGAAACCGGGTTGTTGTTCGACCCGCGCGATGTCCAGGCGCTTGCGCAGGCTGTCGAGCAGTTGCTGCGCGATCCTGAGCGAGCGCGCCGAATGGGAACCGCCGGCCGCAGACGGGTGCAGTTGCATTTTTCCCATAGCAAGATGATAGAACGGACGCTCCAACTCTACAACACACTCGCTCATCGCAAGCCATGACGCTGAAGGGTCGACTGATTAGTGCCCTTCAACGTGACGCCGTCTTGGTCGTGCTATTGGCTTTGTTTGCCATCGCGACGCGCTCGTTTTTCTTATTGGGCTGGAGAGCCGTCCCATTCGAGATCCAGGACGAAGCGTTGCTTGTGTGGGCCCTCAAGGATTTCTTTACAGGAAATTGGGATGCTATTCCCTATCCAGTGACTCGTTTTGTGGCTTCCTTTTCTTTACTCCCGGTGTTTGGAGCATACTTCGGTTATCTGCGATTGACTGGCGCTATTAGCGGTATGGCGGATGTTTTACAGTCTTATCTTCTCGACGGTGGGCATGCATATACTTCAATAAGCATCTGGGTGCTGGCACCCCGCATCATATCTTGGTGCAGTCTGGTTGCCTCCGTCCCACTCCAATTCGTTCTGTTGAGGCGCGCCGTCGGCGATCGTATGATCGCGGTTTTTGCCAGCATATTGCTGAATTTCAGTTTCATGCATCTTTACTCCTCGTTCTTTGGCTTGCCAGATGGCCTTGGATTCTTGATGTTCCTCTTATCTCTCCTCGCACTCGTAGCACATGCGCGTGAGAGGTGCATGGGCTCTACGGTTGTCCTCAGTGTACTTTCCGGTCTGATGTTCTTGACCAGATTGCAGAATGCCGTTGCGCTGTTTGTTGTTGGAATCCTCTATCTCATGTGGGTGCGCCGCAAGCAGCAGAGCACTGCTTGGCCTGAGGTTGGCAAAGAACTTGCCCTGCTCGCGGTGGGCGCCGCATTAAGCGTGGTCGTGCTCAATCCACTGTTTTATCTGGCGCCGCAGGTCGTCGGGCGCGAGTTTTCTTATGCAGTTGCTGAGTGGGCGCCGCGCGCCGAGTGGAACCCTGCTATTCACGTGGCGCATGTTACGCGCGTTCTGCTGGACGAGGTGCTCGGATTCGAAATGGGCGTTGTGGCGTTCCCGGTGGGCGCGGCGTTGATTGTGCGCGGTGCCGTCAATAACTGGCCTTACCGTGTGTTATTTGCACCGCTGTTGTTCATCGTCGCTAGCATGGCGTATGTGTCGGAGATATCATACGAAACGGCGATGCTGATTCTGCTGATTCCGGCGACGACGCTCACCGCTTGGTTCATTGCGCAGCTACCGAAGTGGATGCCGCATGCTGTTTGCCAGAGTGCCCAATTGGCCGCCATCGGCATTCCCGTCTTGGCCTTGTCATTGGTATTGGTGAATCCCATCCAGGATTGGCTGGCGCTCTATAAGGTGGCAACCCGAGAAGGTACGCGCGCCAGCGCGCGCCACTGGATTCACGCTAACATTCCAGCTGGCGCGCGAGTGTATATCGCACCGTACACATATACCGTGCCATTGATTGAAAGCTTGGAGCAATTGCGCCTGACCGCGCCCGCAGATTCTGAATTGGCCCGCTGGCGACAAGAGAGTGGGGTTGGGCGCGGGCTGTCGCCCACGTATCATCTGATCGCAGATTTGGAGAGTGCTGCCGAGCAGGAAATCCTCCCCGATTATTATGTGCGCGCCTCCTATGCACACGTACCCGAGCCATGTGCTTGGGACGGATTGTGGGGCGAAATGCTATGCCCATACGGCCCCCTGCGGGGCTCCTTTCCGCACTTCAGCCATGTATATCAACTCCCACCGGCCCCTCCGAATGCCGTGATAGTCCCCCTGTCGGAATTCAATCCGATCTGCCCAACCGAATTAGGAAAGACCGTTTACATCAACTATCGCACGAACGTGTTGCGGAACAACGTGCGTTTTCTGTGCAGATTTGGGCCAGTGATCGAGATATATCGACTCCTGATGCAGTAGGCCTTGGATGACGCTGAAAGAGCACGGTTCATTCTCTGTGTTATGCGTCATGGCGGTCTGGCTTTCGGCTTTGACGGCCTCTATGTCACTACATTTTGTCCTGGTCCCGTTGCTGCTGAAGGACACAGGTTATTCCTCTACATTCTCTCCTGTGGTCGTCCAGCATGCGGATGCCGTCTTCAATCATATTCCGGTAGTAAGCAAGCTTAGAGGCGGGCTACCGGCCTGGGGCGATCAGTTTGTTGACCTGGGTTCACGTCCCACGCTGGATGTGTGGCCGCGGCTCCCGTACTATGTTCTGGCGCTCCCGGCATGGGCGGTCGCAGCGCGCCTGGAAGCGCTAGCGTTGGTTGCCGTCGTACTTTTCACGCCACTCAATGCCGCCTTGTTGTATAGATTCATTTTCCGGCTCGTGCGCTCCGGGTGGGTCGCCGTTGTGGGGACCACAATCGTTCTTGGGTTTTCCGAGCTGTTCGTGTTGCAGCCTTGGCACTGGATCAGAGCTGGCCAAGATATGCTAGCGACCCCGATCTTCTTCAATGCGCTGGTCAATCCACAACTCTCTTTCATGCTTCTCTGCGCTGCTCTGCTCGGACTATTGAGTCTACTCACTGATCCGAAACCCCACACCCTGATCGTCAATGGATTTGTTTTTGGCCTAAGCTTCTACACCTATTCTTTCCTGTGGACGTATCTTGTAGTGCTTTATTGCGTGCACGGTGCGTTCTTGCTTGCTCGGCGCCGATTCGCCGCGCTGCGCGCTCTGGCATGGGTTGTTGCTCTGGGTATGGTGATTGCGATCCCCTATTTGACAGGTGTCCTACAGTTCAGACTCGAGCCGGGTTTTGTGGATTTTCAAGACCGGTTTGCATTGGGACGGCGACCCGGTGTCGCAGAACGGGTGGCTCATCTGCGGCCGCATCTCCTTACGGTTGTTGGTTTGGCGGTCGCGCTCGCCGAGCGGAAGAGGCGTTACACCTTCCTGTTTCTCTCTGTCCTGACGGTGGAGATTGTTTGGAAATTACCAGTCATCATCGGTTATGACTTCCAGACTTTACATTATGCCTATTTCGCGTATGCGCCTTTGGCAGGAATCGTCCTCATCCTGGCCATTAACTATCTGTTGCAGGGGCGGCGGTATAGCAGGGCCCTCGGACCGGCTGTAGTAGTTGGGCTCACGCTTGGCGCTCTGGGGTTGATTGCATACCGTTCGACGGCCTATTCGATTAAGCATTATATGGCTTTCGCGATACCAGAGGGAGTGCAGCAAGCGTACGACTATATACGCACACATGCCGCTCCGGGCACGATCATTCTGGCTGCGGACCCTGAAGTCAACATGCGTGTGCGCAGCGTTGCGCCTGTCTATGTGTACGTCCCCTCTGGTTGGGGCACAATTGTATCCACCGACGAAATGCTAACGCGGGCGACCGAAGCGTGGCACGTGTTTGGTATCGAGCCGGACGATGCGTTCGAATACGACCTGTTTAGCACCCGTTTTCCGGTTGCGCCAAACTACAAGCTGGTCTCTCCGGAGACGTACCTTTTTGCAATGTCATTGCAGTTTCCTTCGCCAGAGCGTCGCAGAGCCGCTATACAGGAAGCGTATAGATATCGTGCTGCTGGGCATCTGACTTATCAGGCTGACGTTATTTGGGTCGGTGCATATGAACGTGCGCTGGGACGACCGAGTTTCGAGAGCCTTCCTGGCGTGGTCGAGATTCTTCGTAACGACGAGGTCAGCCTGTACAGGGTTAACCAGCACGCGACACTTAGTTGGCGTTGACGAGCGTATAGCTCAAGGGTAACAAATGCGTATCGGCATTGATGCAGTCCACCTTTCACAGACGCATAAAGGCAATGCCCGGCTTGAGCGAAGTATTGTAACTGAATTAGCGCGCCTGCATGCATCACATGAGTTTGTCGTTTTCCTAGGTGCACCAGTTCATCAATTGCGTCTTCCTGATGTGCCCCATATTATGTATGTCACGGCGCCCAGTACAAACTTGATTGCTTGGGAACAGATTGTCCTGCCGTGCCTAGCACGGCGATATGCGACCGAATGTCTGATTACCTTCTCAGACAGAATTGCACTGTGGAGTCCAAAACGTGTCGTGATGTATGTAGCGGAAATACCGGATTACAGAATACACATGAACCGTATTTCCAATGCTGGAAAATATCAGCATTTCAGCGATTTGCTTACTAGGTTGATATTCCCTATCTCGCTAAGAAGGTCAATGCATGTTTGTGCTCCGTCACATGCAACAATGAAGGACTTGATTGCTCAATACGGTGTGCCGTCGAACAAGTTGACGGTTGTATTCGAAGCAGCCTCCGAGCAATTTCAGCCGGCAACAACTGACACAAACAATGAGGTTGTACGCTCACGTTACGATTCGGCAGCAGGTTATGTGCTACATTTCTCAACCGGAGATCCACGCGAAAACACATTTGTAGCACTACAGGCATTTGCCGAGGCAGATATACCGTCATCAATAAGGCTCGTGCTTCCGGGCAATCTTGATAGAGACATTGCACCGCTGATTGCTATGGCGAAAGAACTCAATGTGGGTGATAGGGTCCGGCCTTTGGGCTGCGTGCCAGACACTGAGCTTCTCGAGTTATACCAAACTGCGGATGTTTTCATCGATTCAACCCTCTATGAAGGTTTCGGTTTGCAGGTACTGGAGGCGATGGCGTGCGGTGTGCCGGTGGTGTGCTCAAATGTGACATCTCTGCCGGAAATAGTTGGCGATGCTGCTATCACCTGTGACCCTGATGACGTAGCTGCCTTTTCCGCCGGGCTTGAAGCGGTACTGAATAACCCCGAACAGGCAACGACCATGCGCGCTGCTGGTCTCAGGCAGGCAGCCCGTTTCTCGTGGCAGCGCACGGCGCGGGAACTGATTCGCATTTGTGAGCGTGCCGCGGTCTGATGGAAGCGTGGTGAAGGAAGGGGCCGAACCGGTCCGTGTTGCGCTGCTAACCGAGATCATCTCTCCTTATCGCATTCCGGTATTCAATGAGTTGGCTGCAGATAAGCGCATTGACTTGGATGTGCTTTTTTTCTCTGAGTCCGAGGGGCGGCGGAATTGGCGGGTTCCTTGGGAGCGAATACGCTTCAAGCACCGTGTGTTGCCGGGTGTTTTGATTGCGCGTCGTTATCAGGGCGGTCCGGTGTTTTTCAATCCGGGAGTATTAACTGCGCTGCGACAGGGGAAATACCAGGCTGTCATCTGTTTTGGATATCACCACCCGACCATCTGGCTTGCGCTGCTGTGGTGCCGGTTTTCGCGTGCACGCGCTTTGCTGTGGAGTGAGAGTACGCTGCGGGACGCAAGGTCTTTAAGCGCGCTTGTCGAATGGCTCAAGCGGCGTCTTCTGCGGTGTTTTGACGGCTTCGTGGCCGCGGGCAAAAGCCAGGCAGAATATCTGCGCCATCTCGGCGCGCCTGATGGTAAAACCTGGGTGGCGCCGGATGCAGTAGACTCAGACTTCTTCACCGCTCAGTCTACAATCCATCGCGACCGAAAGCGTGAAACTAAGCAATCCCTTGGTGTAGAAGGGCCGATCATCCTGTACGTGGGTCGACTGCTGGATGCCAAAGGGATTCCCGAACTGCTACATGCTTTTGAGCGCGTGGTCAGCCAAACGCAGGCGACGTTAATTCTGGTAGGCGATGGCCCCGACCGAGCCCGCTATCAGGATTATTGCGGCGAACGCGGCCTGACCGCGATCCGCTTTGAGGGTTATTGCCCGCAGGAGGAGCTGCCATGTTGTTATGGCATCGCCGATGTTTTCGTTTTCCCGACTCGCAGCGACCCCTGGGGCCTGGTGCTGAACGAGGCTATGTGCGCTGGGCTGCCGGTCATCTGCTCGATAGCGGCCGGGGCGGCCGCAGACCTTGTGCAGCCCGGCCGTAATGGCTTATTGCATGAGCCCAGGGATGTTGAAACACTCGAGGAGCACATGCTGACTTTGTTAGGCGACGAAGAGCTGCGCCGGCGCATGGGGAACGCTTCGCGCGATATCATCGCAGATTTCAGTCCACGGAAAATGGCGCAGGGGTTTTACGATGCGCTTTTTAGTGCTTCTCAGGAAGCAGTCTGTGACCGACTGAACCGCGATAACTAAGTACCTTAATCTTGAGACACTTCCCTTCGAAAGTTGCGCTGGCGACGCTGAGCACCTTGCTTATGCTAATGGCATTGGAGACCGCTGCGCGAGTTGTCAAGGGGAAACCAATAACGTACTTCGTCAACTTCGTTGAAGCTAGGCAGACCCTTTTTAAGAGCGTTTATCCTACACAGTACGACGCTGAATTGGGATGGATACCGAGGAAAGGTGATTACGGTAGCCAGAATTACTGGGGCAGGAGTCTCACCATAATGGATGAGGGTGTTCGCTTCAACGGTCGGTCAAACAGCGCTGAAGATGGAAGGTTGATTCTGGCCATTGGCGATTCATTCACATTTGGCGATCAGGTAGCGAACCATGAAACCTGGCCTGCCGAACTGGAGAGACTCAGCGGCCACCGTGTCGTCAATGGCGGGGTTTTTGCTTACGGGATGGACCAGAGTGTGTTGAGAGCCGAGCAGCTCGTTGAGGTTTATTCCCCGGATGTACTGATAATCAGTTTTATACCTGAAGACATTAGCCGCACAGAACTCTCCATCCGGTCGGGCGCTCCCAAACCGTTTTTTCAAATAATGGATGGTGAACTTAAACGCGGGAACTTCCCAGTTCCAATGCCTGCTAGCGGAAACACGGAACTCGGGATCCTTCGGGGTATCTTTGGATATAGTTTCTTGATGGACGGCCTAATGCGCAGACTAGGCTACGAGGCGTTCTGGTATGCGGGTGGCTGGGAAAACCAACGTGTAAACACCGACGGTGAAAGAATCTCATGTCTCCTGATGGAAAGAGTGTCCGCTTCGGCGATTGAAGCCAACCTTGGGGTGATCTTGCTTGCCCAATACCTCGAGCGCGAGGTTTTGGTCGACCAAACCGCTGAGGTCAAGAATGTTCTGGAATGTGCAGCGCGGAACGGTATTGGAATCCTCGATACGCATGTTCATCTCACACAGATAGCTGAATCAGACCCGATGAAGTTTGAATCGCTTTTTTTTCATCAGAGTCACATGACGCCGCAGGGCAATGCCTTTGTCGCGAGGGTTCTTTTTGACTTTTTGATTGGAAGAAACTACATTGGCTGACCAGGTTGCTTGCCGTAACGTGATTGACCTCGTGTTTCTCATTAACTTTCGATTTCATGCGTTGTTGTAACAATAACCAGTGAAACTCTGTATCAAGAGAAGGTGCCAAGTGTGAACATCCTTCCGCGCAGCAATAGCACTGGATTTATGACTGCTGTCGCTTTCGTGGCGTTTCTGGCGTCTCTGTTTAGCGTGACAACTGTTCCAGAAGTGAGGGTTTCCGCGGCCTGGCTACGTTGGATAGCGCCATTTTCGCTCGGGGCATGGGCAGTGATCGTCACTGCTCGAACCCTCACCTTGCCGCGTGCCCCGCAGATGGCAGATGTGCTGGCATGCGCATTTATTTTTCTTGCATTGTCTTCAAGCTTCTACTCAATTAATCCGGGCACTACAGTGCTGAGGGCGCTCTCGGTGCTGCTGTACTACGGGGCCGTCTTTTGGGGAATGTGGCTCCTAGCAGATGCGTGCGCAGCGGAGGGATTGGCACGGCTCATGTTGAGGGCAGCCATGCTGGCAACAGGGCTGCACTTCCTGACCCTTCTTTTGTCTCCGACATGGGCGTTCTACCATGGCACAGGGCGGTTTGTGGGCTGGGCTGAGAATCCGGGTGCAGTGGGCTCAATGGCTGCGTTGTCAATGCCTCTGGCATTATGGCGTGCGCGTTCGACCGGGCGCTGGCATGATTGGGGTTTGGTTGGCGGCATGCTACTGGCCATCATTTTGTCTCATGCGAGGATTGAAGCAGTTGCGGTGGTGCTGGGGTCGGGGTACTTCCTCGCGCGCACCATGCCTGCGAAGAAATGGTCAGTTGTGGGCTGGGGCGTGGCATACTCCGTGGTTTTTTTCGCATGGTCTCTTTTCAGTCCGGGTTTGTATACGCGTTACGAGAGAAGTAGTATCCCAGACGGAATTCTGGCTATGAGCAGCGCTGCAGCGGCGGCAGAAGCAGCGGCGGCAGAAGCGGTGGTGGCAGA
>Ga0187827_10009101_pt1 | contig 10597 bp, 4 predicted proteins | sample ETNtaG_39_FD_167969 | JGI IMG/M metagenome (GOLD analysis project Ga0187827, IMG submission 167969) | Marine microbial and viral communities from oxygen minimum zone, Eastern Pacific Ocean - ETNP2014_SV_150_PacBio MetaG (Illumina Assembly) | ecosystem: Environmental > Aquatic > Marine > Hypoxic... | reverse complement strand
CGTTGGAGAAGCCCCTGACCCCGACCTCAAGACCGGGATCGATATCGTACCGTCGAAAGAGCCTTTCACAGCCGCTGACGATCCCAAATTCACTATAAATACCTACAATTACAAGGAAATTGAAAAGGGTACTAACGAGATAGAGATCAGCCGTATCGCGAACATTAGCACAACCCTCATGATAAATGTCACTTCCTTTGGAATGATTGGGAATTATGAAGGATGGCTTTCCGAAAGACCGGAAGCGCTCTTTAACGTTACCACGGATAGGAATGGTGATGCTGTAATCGATCTTAAAGAAATGGGTGTTGACGTTTTTAATCTATCGGCGGAGGGCCGTTACTATTTCAAGATGGCTGTATCAACAAGCTCCGATAATACCCCCCCAGTGTCCATTGAGCACGAGTTCTTCGTTCACTCCGTTATTTATACCGTGAGAAACGACCCGGCAGCCTTCACTCCAGGCTCCAACGCCACCATCATGCTGGAAGCAGAGTCATTGGTTCCCACTATTGATGCCGATTATAACTACACGTTGACAATTTTCAAGCGTGAGAGATATTATGGTTACTACGATGACTATTACTATTCAGCTTACGACGCTTCCCCTGTATTCGCAGTTTCCGGGAGCACACAGGGACCGGTCAATATTACTTGGCGGCTTCCGGAGCATTTGGAGGCCGGGAGGTATATTATCAGGGTCCAGTTCGATAACGGCCAACACGGAACGGTCATAGATCATCCCATTGAAGTGATCGATAAATCCCCTCTTGAGATAACGCTTACTCCTTCGAAATTGGAATATTTCCCCGGGGATATTATCGATGTACAGGTGGCTCTATCGGAAGAGTTCACTGGTTTCGTTTACATGTCCATGTCGGCGGGGTGGGATGTAATAAGCAAAAACAGGTATGTTAACGGGCAAGCGCTTCAATTTACGGTGAAAACAGAGGATTGGCACCACGCTCTAAACGTGCATATATTCCTGGTGGACGAAATGGCACGATTGGTCTCCTCCCACATAGTCATTGACTACGGAATAGGTCCCCTTGACATAATTCTCGAGATGGATCGACCGGCTTATGAACCGGGAGAGAATGCAAAGTTGACCGCCACCGCTCTTCTAAGCGACGGTAATCCTGCCGTAGGTGTCCAGATTTCCATTTCCGTGGTAGATGCTGCGGTGTTCGAGATTTTCCAGGATTATTCCGCCGAAGCTTACTATGGCAGTCTCGTCACTCCTTGGGAATTCGAGTGGAGTTACCGCACAATCCTGAATTGGGACAGCGATACGTGGTACCCTGAATCGCTTCCGTCAGAGACGATTTCGTATTGGCCTGACCAGATTCCCTACTGGGCCGATCCTTACGATGGTGATCTCGATGGTGATGGAATGGCAGAGAATGGAGCCGGTCAGGGTCAGGGTGGAGGATTTGAGGGGGAGGAAGCGCCGAAGGATGCGGAACTTGGTGATGCACTTCAGGCCGAGCTTGAGAATACGGATGTCAGAGAATGGTTCACTGACACGGCTCTGTGGCTGCCATCGGTAATTACGGGAAATGATGGTACTGCGGTTATAAATCTGACATTACCGGATAATATCGGCAAGTGGAGGATAAAGGGAACGGGACGAACATTTGGCCTGGTTGGAGGTGAGAGCATCGCCAGTTTCACCGTGAGCAAAGCCTTCTTCATCGAACCCAAACTGCCCTACAAAATGACCCAGGACGACGAGATCGAGATAAAGGTACTGCTTTATAACTTTCACGAAACGGAAGTGGAAGCCGAACTCGGTGTTTCTGCAAACGATTGGATCAAGGTATTCGGGGACGTCCAGGTGAGAGTGAAAATCCCTTCGAATTCCATTTCTGAACATCTTTATCGTCTTAAGATATTCGGTGCTATGAAAAATAATTTAACTTTCATTGCAAGCGATTTCAAGGGCAGCACCGATGCAGTACGAAAAGAGGTTTTCGTAAAGCCCAACGGGGCCCTTCTCGTGAGCCATGCCACGGGAGTGGCGGACCCCGCCGTCACCGAGACCTTGGATTTCCACGAGGAATTGATCAACGGCACTCAGAAGACCGTTCTTCGCCTTGCACCGGGTTACCAGGGACTATTAAAGATGGGTTACTCCATGCTCGCGGGATATCCCTACGACTGCACAGAGCAGATAACATCCCGGATGATCCCCGCCGTTCTGTACCGTGAATATCTCAAGGAAACCGGGGACCTGGACCGGTGGACCGACCGTTATCTCAGCCGCAAGATCTATGTGGAACTGCAATCCCTTATAGCAAAACAGCACCATGATGGCGGCTGGGGCTGGTGGAAGGGAGATGATTCCAGTCTGTGGATGAGCGGGTGGGTGCTTCTTGGCCTCACCACCGCCAAAGATTCGGGGTTTTTCGTGGATCCCCAGGCCATTGCAGACTGCCAGGATTATCTGATGATGGAAATTGGTGAGGACGGTACCTGGATGCCGGGTCCCGGTGATGACATGGACGATGTGGCCCTTACGGCATTTCTCTATTTTTCACTTGCGAGATCTGGGATACCAGCACCCCAGCAAACGGAGCAGGTCCTCCAGCGCATAATGCAGGACGGGAACTTAACGCCATATGGTCTCTCACTTTACGGTCTAGGTGACACTGAGTTGGGCGGACACCTGATGGCTCCGATTATGGGTGAGCTATCCGATATGAAGGTCGGATCGCATTTCGAAAGCGACAAAGCTCTGGGGGGGCAAACGGAATGCACTGCATGGGTCCTGTATCTCGCAGCAAAGGCCAATGACGATCCGGCACTGGTCAGGGAATTACTCGAGTGGTTGAACTCCCGAAGACTATCCTCCGGTGATTTTGGGACCACCACTGCGACCGTTGCCTACATGTTCGCCGTACTGGAGGTATTAAGGAACGCTCAACCCATCGACATGGATATAACCGTCATGGTGAACGGCGTACGCATTGCCAGGGAAAACGTGAATGACCGTACATACCGGAATTTCTACAACAAACTGGACGCCATCGATATAACGGAATATCTCCATACCGATAGGCCGAATAATATCACAGTGAGCAAGCAGGGAACCGGCGAGTTGTTCTATGAGCTAACCACCGTGGAATACCTGAGAAAGGATGTGATTGTGAACTTCCCAACCAATCTCTCCATGAACCGTGGAGATACTTTAAGTTTCGAGGTTACGGTGGATCCCGTAAATTCAAGGAACGTCAAGGTCATGGACCTGGACGTCCATATGAACTCCGGACGAAAATTGGTCTATCTGAACTCACGCTCTGACCGTCCGGCCGACCGGGATTCTGCAAGGACATTCAGTTTCAATTTCCTGGGAGCCACGGCAGGGACATCGAAGATATCACCGATAATCGTTAACTATAAACTTGGTGCGGGTCAGAGGGAAAGCGGGCTTATCACGAAATACTACGGACCCGTTACCGTGAAGATCAACGAGATACTAACGAGAGGGTCCGGGACCAGAGGAATAACAAGTGAACCGGGTTTATCGGTAGAACTAGAAAAGAGCGCTGACGCCTTTGCAATACGAACCGATAATGAAATGAATATTAAATTGAAAGTGTCATTACAGGGAACGGAGGAACAAAGAGATGGAATGGGGACCGTGCGTATCCGGGATTACTTACCCGCATCACTCTCACCTGGGAATGTGGAATTCTCCGAGAAAAACTTCATCGAATTCGCCGTGGATACTTCGAAGGGTTACCAGGAATTCAGTTACAGGGTTGACTGCTCGGAGGAATATCAAGGCGACATTGGAACAGCTGTTCTTATGTCCGGTGATAGGGTATTGGCATATGCCGTAGGGTCCGATCTCACGGTAAGCTCCACCGATTATTTCATTCAGAGAAGCTATTCCGACACCAATGTGGAATTGTTTTCACCCTTGACCGTCAAGATCAGGGCCTGGTCCGACGATAATCTAAGGTTCGTGGCGGTGGAAGACTATATTTGTCCCGGCTTTAAAGTAGATGAAAGGTCTCTCGAAGCCGTTGTCGAAAAAAGTAACGGTAATGTCCTATCGTACGAGATCTCCGATGACCATGTGACCTTTTTCATAAGCACTCTTGGTGAGCTGGACCTGGAGTATGATGTAGTACCGACATTACCCGGAAGATTTGTCTCCCCGCCAGCTCTAGTGTTTCCAATGTACTCCCCCGACGACACTGTACAGTCAGATTCCCATCGTCTTATGGTGAACCCAAAAGATAGCCCGTGGGGATTGAAATACGTGGAGGAGGAAACCGAAGAGCCGGAGGATGATCCCGATAATGATACGGGCGACCCGGATGAAGATGACGATGTTGAAGAACCTGAAAAACCCGACATTCCTGTTGATGTGAATCTACCCGATGGGCCAGGGGATGGCGATCCGGAACCGGTGGAGGAGAACGATGACACGGATGATCCACTTATCGATGATGAAGACGATGATGATCTAAGAGAAGGTGAGGGGGTTGGGGATACGACAGGATTGGGAAGTGTGATATCCGCAATAATCGTTTTCAGTATTTTTATTATGCTAATTGTAGTATTGTTTATATTAAAGCGGAGCGGAAGGAAAAACCGGGTCGAAAGCTTGGCACCTGGAAAAGAATCGTCGAACGGTGAACACGCACCAAAAAAGATGAATATAAGCTCCCGTGTAGTTGTCAGGAAAAGGGTTGTAAAAGGAGATACTGTGAATACCTCTGAGAGTGAAAAGAAGACTGTGGAACCACAATCCGCTGAAGAATCAGGTTGACCGTGAAATTTGCTGGATTTCGGAATAACGCCGGATGAACCAATCAGATCCGGATTTACTTGAGCGAAACTTTGTTTGAGTAGAAGTGATCCTTCATAAGAGAAATAATCGCCTCTGTCACTTCCTCCTTTGGCCGCATTCCATCTACAAGTATCAACTCATTCGATTCCACGAATTTTAAATAATTCAGTCTTGCCGAATTCAGATAATCCCAGGAATAACGCATGTTGTCATTGGCTAATTTTGATCTTTCAAGTGCCTCGTCAGGGGTGATGTCCACATAGATCGCTAGATCGTACAGATGATGTCTCTTCATGGATTCGCAGAGTTTTATGTAATATCGGCTTACCTTGGCATATGCAAGGACCGTGTGTATGAACCGATCTATGATGATGATCTCCGGGGGCGGCCATTCGCTATAGTCGATTTTGCGTTCTTTTACTTTTCCGTTCATAATTTTATCAAATAAACTTGGAATTCTTCCCTCATTAACCAATCCCTTAGTCACACCCCGAATCTTTGAAAACATTTCCTTGTTGATGTTTACTTTTGTTCCTTCTTTTTCGAGTTTCGACTTGAGTGCCTTCGCCTGGTAGGACTTGCCTGAATTGTCAATACCTTCCAGTATCACTAACATTTTTCACACAGCCTGGTAAAATCGAATAACTACGATCATATTCCCAACGCAGGGATTACTGTAAAGGAAAAAAGTTATGGAAGATATAAATATATTGTTATTATTATTTTCATAGGCCTGAAACCCGTTGATTATTAAGCAGAAGGTCAGCTGGAGGTAGATCATATGGGCATGATAGCCGCTTTTATCCTTATCAATGTAAAGACCGGAATGATAGACAGCGTGATCGAAGATATAAAAAAGGTCGTTAACCGGAACCCAACGGTAAACACGCTGTATGCTGATTCCACCACAGGAAAATTCGATGTATTTACCATGATCGAAGCAAAGAAAATGGAAGACCTGCATAATTTCATCGTAAGGGACCTTCAAGGTGTGGATGGAATAACTTCTACCATAACTGAGGTGGTGACCCACGAACCTCCTCTTGTAGAAATCGTGAAGGAGAAAACAGACTCGCTTAAATGCTATATCCTGATGACAGTTGAGGTGGGAAAGATAAATGAAGTGCTCACATCCCTTTCAAAGGCCACCGCCGAGGACTCTAATGTGACCCGTGTGGCGTGTACCACCGGAGAATACGATGTGATCATCCGGATAGAATCAGCAGACGTTCCGTCTCTCTATTCATTTATATCGCACGCCATCCACGTCATAGAGGGGATCACCAGTACCATTACTCATATAGTCGCAAGGGAAATATCATATTGAGGAGCGACGAATATCTTTGGCCGATAGTTATTTATCGTGAGATAGTATTCCTAAAGTCGATGTCGGTCTCTCGAATATTGTCAATGGTGAAAAGCTCGACAGAAAGTCGAGGTTTTCAGCTTGACTATGTGCGCGGAATCGCGGTCCCGGAGGGCCGATTCCGCTTCATTCCTTTATCGGGAAGAAAAGACGCTGTAGCCGGTTTTTTTGAAGATTTACCTGCATTGATGGTGGTGGTCATAGGAGTTACCATATTCTTGGCTAGTATGATTAACGCCTTCATGAACTACAGTGTCCGACAGTATGAGAATGACCCGCAGGACGGCCAGAAACTGCTGGAAGCCATCGTCTCATATCCCGGTCTCATAAAGGACGGTTACAAGGACGGAACTTTCGATCGGGCTAAGTTAAGAGACCTTACGATAGATGATTTTGAAAGGGATATATTTACGGATTTTGATTACGAAATATACATAGAAGACGTTAGCGACTATCCCGACCGGGAGAATTACAACTTCAATACCTCGAAAGTGTCTGATATTGGTGAGGATGTTGAGTTCCGTTTACGGATCACATACCCGGTTAATATCTATACTTCTATTGATTCAAATCAACGACAGACCTGTATTCACGGAGCATTTCTCAGGATTACCTTATGGAAGTGATGCGAATATGGTGAATATCAAGTACATGAGAAAAGCACAGGCATCGTTCTTCGATGCCCTGCTGTTCTTCTTGATACTGGGTATCGCCTCCACTGTTCTTATAGTGGCCGTTCAGAAACCTTCCGGAATAAAAGAAATGCATAACGACGAGGCCCAGGGAAGGTACACTGAAGACGCGTTCTCGGCAGTGGTTCAGTGCACCATCTATGACGTTGATTACGAAGAAAAGGAAGAATATGGGGGCGAGATCGTCGTACTTAAGAACAGGACCGTGCCTTATCTCCTTCTCTTCGATCTATTGGCGAGACAGAAGAATAACACCGTAATTTCAAGCCTCGAAAACGGTATCGAGGAGCACGTTAACCATCTGTTGAAGAATACAAATGATGAAAAGTATTACTATATTTTCGATGTGAGATATAACGGTATCAGTGTTTTCGATCTCCGGGACAGTAGGATCTCGTCGTCCTATCAGCCTGAAACCTTTACCACTGCGGAAGGAAATTTTGGCGGCTTTAGAGACCTGGGGAACGATGCGACGTTCAGGCTAATGATCTGGCGGGTTTGAATCGATCGGAATGTTCACTTCTTAATCCTCTTCGTAATTGCCGCAATACCCACTATTACCAACACCCCCGCTAAGACGATCAGGGCAAATATTCCCCATGTTGCCCCCGAGATACCCAGAACGTTAAGGTCAGTTTCACCCACCGTGACCGTTTCCGACACTACATTATTATTTATACCGTTATTTTGGTCGTGCTTCTCGATAATATCGTTATATGGATCTATTTCGATGGTGAAATCATGTTCTCCCTCGGTGGCAACCCATGTGAAATACGTCAATTTCGCCTGTCCTACGCCTATGAGTTGTACCCAGGTGCTGTCCACCTCCACTCCATCAACCTTGAATACCACGAGAACCTCTTCTGCGTGAATATCACCAATATTCTCGATGGTGGTGCTGACCGAATAGGTCTCCCCGTCTTCCATGCCCCCAAGATAGGTAAGTTCTGCGGCGATTCGTAGGTCTGCGTTTGTTATCCTGAAAATTATCGTCTGCTGGTTATCTCCCTCTTCTACCTCTTCGTGAACTTTACCCTCATAAGTGTCCCATGAACTGGCATTGATATAAACGTCCAGTATTTCCGCCACCTGCTCCACCGGTATGTGAAAGCCAATGGTTATCCAAGCGCTTTCGTCGATCCCCAGTTTGATTATGGCCGAAGGTGTCCTGTTGATGTAAAGATAATTGATGGGTTCGGAGATTCCGGTAAGATCGACTCCCTGCTCGAAATCCGAATAAACGGTGTTTTCCGTTAGCGATGCCGTCCTTCTGTTTGCAATGCTAGCCAGCCACACATCCCAATTAGCAGGGAATCCACCTGCAGTCAGCTTCAAATGATCCTCGTTGTTTCCGTGGTTCGTAACTTTGAACGTGTAAGCACCATTGGAGCCTGGATCGATGTCCACTGATATTGACTTAGTATCGTCTCCTATCTTTTTATCCAGGCTGATCAGCATCATGTCGTATATTTCCAACACTGTCATCTTTACAACACGGTACCTCAGATCGTTCTCCGGCAACAATCCTTCATTTGGATCATCTCCCTTTCCACGTGAGGTCATACCCAGGTCGAAGAGACCCGCCACAGCATCCTCCGGTATTAGTACGACAAAAGTCAGCTGCCGTTCCTCGCCTATGGGTATTATGATATTCGATACGGAGACGTCCTCTTCCTCGAAATAACCGGTCCAATATACGGATGGTAGATCCTTCACATAAAGGAATATCTCATCTTGGGCATTCCCCGTATTCTGTATTGTGAAATCATATTTCTCCATTTTTCCATGGATCTGAACCTTTTCGAATACCCCGTCATCATCCTCATCCAAGGTAAGCTCATACTTGATGTCCCGACCCGGCAGAACACTGTTTGTTGTCTTTGAAAAATTGATCAAATAATCGAATTTTGAGTTAACGATTGCTGTGAATTGCTTGAACACCACCACGCTGCTATCATCCAGATTTTCCGCTTTAACGTCCATGACGATCCGAGTTTCCGCTCCAGCATTTGCCGGTGCCCGAAGCAATATCCTGAACGGCATTGGTTCGTGCTGTCTTAAAAGAGCAGTATGGGTATTGGTGGTGCTTGCTTCCCAGTAAACTCGCCATTTTTCGTCCGGCGGCAGTTCATCATCCATTTGTGGATTCATAAGGGTCAATTCGACATTGGCCCGGGTATTGCCTCGATTCGTTACCACGGCCGTGAAGGCAATTGTCTCTCCGGGATCTACGTTCTTCGTTGGTTCCATTATCTCCAAAGTCAATAAGTTAGTCTCCTTGACCAGCATCTCCACCTTGTCTCTTTCCACCACGGTTTCCATGTGACTTTCCTCGGAGACACGTGAAGTACCCCTAATAATTACATCCACTTGTTTACCCTTAGCAGCACCCATTGGGCAGTGGATGTACAGTGGCAGTGACATAGTGGCCCCCTCAAGCCCGAATAGGCTGGCGGAAAGTGATAAGTCCTTCACCTCGTGTACTAATGGATCGTTGGAAGAGAAAGAAACGGTCCAACCTGAATCGATCCCCGAAATTATCTTCAGATCATACGTGTCGTTCAGGTTCCCTATGTTTGTCAATTCCACCAATAACATTTTGTCTTCGTCAGCGGAAATTGTGGAAATTTTTTCTTCCGTGAATGGGTCCTTATCGGCAATTATATTGACGTCAAGGTCGACTATAAGGTTCAGAAACGTCGTGGTTGTAATGGAATCCGTTGCGTTGTTATCGGTTACGCTCATAGCAAAGGCGTCAATAGGTGCGAAATCCCCAAAAGACACATTTGCCTTAGGTGCGGTGACAACCAATGTGAAATCCATTGATTCACTTTCGCCCAGTTGTATATTCTTTATTTCATCAACTCTATCGAAATTTTCAAAATGTGGGTCATGGTGAACCGTATCGGCATTATTTATGGGAACCTCGTAGGCGGTCAGGCTTGCGGTCCAGTTATCCGGAATGTTTTTCACAGATAGATCGTACCGATCCCTGAACATCCCTACGATGACGCTCTGGTGTCCCACGTTCGTCAGTGATAGATTATATTCGGTAGTCTCTCCGGGTTCTATGAAGTGTATTAAAGGCGATTGGATCGAATCCTCCGTGTGATCCTCATCAACCGTAATGGACGCTCCATACTCAAGAGTACCATTGTAAAAACCTGTGTGCTCCCTGTCGTAACGGAACATTGGCCATGGTAAGGCGCTGGATGGGACCTGTCCTTCGGTCTCCAGTACCCTGAGAGTACCCGAGCCGGTGGCAAACAGCACCTCGAGATAACCGTCGGAATCGATATCTCCGATCACTGGCGACGGGTCCGCTGTAACACTGGAGGTTGGAATGCTCTCGCCACTTGCATAGCTCCACATAATGTCACCGTTCTCGTCAATAGCCCAGCAGGTTCCGTCATTTGTCACCTCCACCACCTCGAGAAGTCCGTCACCGTCCAGGTCCGCGATGGCAGGTGAAGGTTTGATCGCCGCTCCGAGGTTTACCGACCATACTTCTTTCCCTTCATAATCGATACAATACAAATTTCCGGCTGTATCACCGATGATCACCTCCCACAACTCGTCAACGTCAAGGTCCGCAAGAGCCGCTGAGGACATGGACCCTGATGCCATGGTGAAATGCCAATTCTCGTTGCCTGTTGCTCCATCGAGACAGTAGAGATTGTTGCTGGCCTCAGATACCACGATAACCTCGTTGCGGCCATCCTGGTCGAGGTCTCC
>Ga0187827_10009096_pt1 | contig 10600 bp, 9 predicted proteins | sample ETNtaG_39_FD_167969 | JGI IMG/M metagenome (GOLD analysis project Ga0187827, IMG submission 167969) | Marine microbial and viral communities from oxygen minimum zone, Eastern Pacific Ocean - ETNP2014_SV_150_PacBio MetaG (Illumina Assembly) | ecosystem: Environmental > Aquatic > Marine > Hypoxic... | reverse complement strand
AGCCGTAGTTGTAGCTCAGTTCCTCGCCCTCCTTGATCTTGCGTTTGGAGATGAGCCAGACGCGGTTCTTGATCACGTCAGGCTCGCAGTTGGGATCGCAGGAGTGGTTGATGAACCGCGCGGTGTTTTCCGGGATGTTGCCGTCGATGTCGTACCGTTTGTTCACCTCGAAAATGTACACTGCACCGTCGGTCTGGCTGCCCTGGTTTTTCTCGATCAGAGCGATGCTGCGGCGTTCCGACTCCTTCTTCGTAATCTTCTCGCCGATGTACTCAATGACCTTTTTGCCCTTGGACACCTTGATCCTGGCGAACACGCCGGTACCGTGGATTTCCGACTCGCGGACCTCGATGTATTTGCTGGTGGTTAGCTCCCTGCCCATGCGGGCGCGGAGTGTAGGGATGCGCCGCCCAAAGGCGAAGTTTTTTTGAACCGCAAGTTACACCCCCCGTCCGAGCATCCGGTTGAGGGAGTCGGAGGTCTGGTAAACCAGCGCCTCGGGGTAGTGGGGATAGGGGTGGAAATACTCGAAGGTCAGGTAGCCGTCATACCCGGTCTCGTCGAACGCCTCAATGACAGCCGGCCAGTCGGTCGTCCCGTCAAGCAGCGGCCGAAACGACTCGAGCGAGTGGTCCGTTCCCTTCTTCGTGAATTCCTTGAAGTGCACGTTGCGGATGCGTTTGCCGAGTATGCGGATCCAGTGTTCCGGGAACTGGAACAACATGATGTTGCCGGTGTCGAAATGCACCTGGACATATTCGCTGCTGAATCCGTCCACGAACCGGATCACCTCCTCCGGCGAAAGCAGATAGCCGTTGAAGAATATGTTCTCCATGTTCAGATGCACCTTCAGTTTCTCGGCCGTGGGCAGGAGCTTGCCGATCGCGGCCCTGGCGCGCCGGTCGCAGATATCGTTGGGCGTGGGATCGTGATCCTCGCGCCACGGCATGTGCACTGCGCCGGGAACGACGAGCAGGTTTTCCGTACCCAAATGGTGCGCAGCCTCCGTCATCAACCCAGCCAGTTCCATGCCGCGCGCGCGCTCGGTGGGGTCGTTGCTCGTCAGCGGATACGGCCAAAACAGAAACGAGCACACCCCGCTGATGGCGATGCCGATGTCGTCGGCCATCTTTCGGATTTTTTGATACTCCTTTGGGCCGTGTTTGGGGGATAGGTCGTTTTCGAGGTCGTAGTTCAGCTCGATGCCGTCGAACCCGGCGTCCTTGGCCAATTGCAGGCACTCGCGCAGGTTCATCCGTTCCGGGTACGGGAACGCCCACTGGTTGATCGACTTCTTCATCCCGTACCGCTTGGGCGAGGCCTTACGCGGGTCGGCCGGGGCTTGGGCGGCAGCCGAGGTCGTTCCGGCGGTAGCTAGACCGGCGGCACCCATCGCCAGCTTAAAGGCGGAACGCCGGGACAATTCGTTGCCGGTCGAGGCAGGTGTGCCCCACGGGGCGGTCAGTTTCGGGGTTGCGTCGTTTTGCGATGGCATAATCCTGAATGATGTTCGGGTTCGGCGAAACCCTCCGTTGCCGTCCGCCAGGAAGCAAGGGCAATCAGGCACTCTCAGCCGCTTGACCAAACGGCTTGGCCTCGTGGCCGGGGAAGACTCGGGCCATGTCGGCATCGGGAGCGTGACGGCGCAGAACCGGGATCAGCACGTCCCGGTAGTCGGTGGTGACCGGCAGATCGCCGGGACCGACGAGAGCGTCGCGCTTGAGCCCGGGCCAGTCGGCAATCACGCGTCCCTCCGCGCCGTCGCCGCCAAGCACGTACATCGCCCCACCCCGGCCATGGTCGGTGCCCAGCGCGGAGTTTTCGCTCACGCGCCGGCCGAACTCGGTCATCACCACGACGGAGGTCTGCCCCGGCCTCGTCCCGAACGTGAGGCGGTTAAGCACATGCGTGGTGAGATCAATCGACTCGCCGTTGGATGGTGCGAACGGCGGCTTGGCCTCCTTCGGCAAACCGGTGTACGGCCAGAGCGCCTTGTGCGGCGCATCACAACCGGTGGTTCCCAACACAGCGGCGGCACCGCCGGCCTGAAGGAATCGTCGCCGGTTGAGTTCCGTCATTCCTCCTGCTTGGGGCGAGACGGGCGGCGCGGGCGACGCGGACGCGGCTTCGGCTTGTTCCCCTCGTCGCCGCTGGGGATTTGGGTGCGCTGCAGCCGTGAACTGCGCGGGGAATTGTCATCCAGCCTGGCCAGCGGCTCCGGAGCGGACGGACGCCTGGGAGCACGCCCGGTGTTTCTGGCCCTGTTGTGCGGGGCGTTGTCGCCGGAGAGCGACGTGACGAACGCGCCGCAGCCGCTGATGATGCCCCATGCCAAAAAGACCCAGCCGGGACCCGGCAGCAGGTAGCAGAAGTTGAGCACCCAGCCACCACGCCAGACACGCCGCCAGTTTTGGCTTTGGTCGCCCGGTGCGGGGAGTCCGAGGCCGATCAATTGGCACAGGCCGGCCGAGCCGATGAGGCCAAGCATCAGCGGCACTATACCGATCACTAAGCCGATGCCGTTGAAGATATCGCCATCTTTTTTGCCCAGCCAGACGAAGCCGATAAAGAATGTTGGCACAACGACGACCAAGCCGATCAACGTGGTGCGGATGGGGGTTTTGTAGCGGTCTCTCGCCTGGCCAACCATGCGCGGGAATAGTGCCGTGCCAAAAAGCCAAAAGGCTTGAAAAACAAGCATCAAGCTAAGAATAACCAGAAAGACTGTCAGTACGTCAGCAATAGTCATCACGGGGGGAAGCTACACGAACTGATTGAAAATGTTACCAAAAAAATCAACCCAGAACCGGCTCGGCCTCGGCGGCGACGCATTGGTCGAAAAGTTTGGCCAAGCGCCGAGTCGTCGGGCCGGCGTCGCCAGCGCCGATCGGCCGGCCATCGACCTGCGTGACCGGCGCGAGTTCGCCCATCGTGCCGGTGCAGAAAAGCTCGTCGGCGCGGTACACCTCGGTGAGCGAGATGTCGCGCACCTCGTGCGGGATGTCGTTGTCGAGGCAGAGGCCCAGCACGACTTCGCGGGTGATGCCTTCCGGACAGGCGACGAGGCGGCTCGTCGTCACGGTGCCGTTCTCGACGATGAACAGGTGCGTGGCGTTCGTCTCGGCGACAAAGCCGCGCGAGTCGAGCATCAGCGCGTCGTCGGCTCCGGCGTGGTTGGCCTCGATTTTAGCGAGGATGGACTGGATCAAATTGCAGTGGTGGATCTTGGGGTCGAGCACGTCGGGCGATGGGCGGCGGACGCTCGAAGTGATGAGGCTCAGGCCGGTTTTGTCGTACACTGGCGACTTGTGCTCGGCCAGGACGATCAGCGTCGGCCCGGCGATGTTGAGGCGCGGATCCATGCCGGAGGTGAGCTTGACGCCGCGTGTGAGCGTGAGCCGGATGTGCGCGTTGTCGGTCATGTTGTTCGCCTCGAGGGTGCGCTTGATTTCCGTCGTAATGGCTTCCGCCGACGGAATCTCCGCGAAAGCCAGCGCGAGCGCCGAGCTGCGGAGCCGCTCGAGGTGCTTGGCCAGGCGGAAGATTTTGCCGTCGTAAACGCGCAGCCCTTCCCACACGGCGTCACCGCCCTGCACGGCGGAGTCGAACGGGCTGATGCCGGCCTCGTCGCGGTGCAGCAGATTGCCGTTGATGTTGATCAACAGGTCGCGGTTTTTCTCGTTGAATTTCTGGAGCATGATTTTTCAGTTAGGCGGTTAGGCGGTGCGGGTAAAGCTGCCCATAAATCTCATTGCACTGCTCAAGCACGCCGCTCAGCGAGTCGGGCACGGGATCGTGCTTCGGCTTGTACGGTCGCCAGCCGGTTGTGGTTTCGACTTCCGGATACCAGTGCTTCGCCCAGATGCCGTCCGACTCGCGGATACCCGGTGGCCACTCGAGCATCGCTTCGATAAACGTAACCCCCAAGCGATCGCACAGTGCACTTAGCATGCCACGAGGATCGCGCAGCACTTCGGTCGAGTCGATCACCGGCGGTGTTTTGCCGGTGAGTTCACGGACGTGGTTGAATAGTCCGAGTTGCTGCGGCAGCGCGGTGTCGGCCAGCGTCGGATTGGGGAGCTTTTTCATCAGCGACGTGAGCATCTCGCGCGGCTCGCGAATGAGGAAACAGTTCGTCACCTGGTCAAGCCAGTCGCGTCCGATGCCCGACAGCATGTGGTGGCACATCTGTTTTTGGTAAAAAATCGATTTGCCATCCGGAACCGGGCCGGTGAGCCAGGTGGCGACTTTTTCCCAGTCGGCCTCGTACCGCTCGATGATCTCGGTGGCCATGGCATGCGGCAGCCTGGTTTCGCGCAGGTAATGCGCATAGAGCGGCTCGTCGACGACGAAAGTGTCCGGCCGGTTGCCCCACGCCCGCATGAGCGCTGTGGAGATGTTGCGCGGCCCGCACCACATGGCAAGGCGCAGCGGCGTTGGAAGGTTGTCACCCATAAATCCGGGCGAAAGTACGGGAGGCACCCACCCGGTGTCATTTGTTTTCTGCCGGTCGGATTTTGTTAAGCGTGTAAAAGGCGTCCGGGTGCAGCAGCGGAAACGAGTCTTTTTGGGACCGAACGCCCCTGGCGGACAACTCGTGAACGAAGCCTTCCTGCAGGTCGTCCACGGTCAACCGAACCGCGTCTTTGCCGTCGGCGGTGCGCTGAAACTTCGCAGCCGTAATGGCGAGTTGGCGTGTGTCCGTCTCCGCGCCGCCATAGGCTTGATGGTACGGATACGTGTAGCTCGACAGTCGGTAGCTGCCCGGGTTGGTAGCGGTTTTGCGGTTAATCCGTGTGCTGAAAACCAGCCGAAAACCGTCGTGCAGCGATTCCATGCGGAGAATTTCGAACGGCGTTTTGCCGGTCCAGCGAAGCCGTTGCAGACCGTAGCTACGGCTACCAAGCGAGTTCCATCCCCGATTGCTTTCGCCGATGAACATCGACCCGTCGGCGCTCCACTCGAGCCGCAACGCCGCGCAGTCGAGCCCGTCGCGAAAACGAAAACAGGCGCCCTGATATTCGCCGCCGACTTTCTCGAGAAACACCCGCGACACAAATGACATCGTGAACTCGCCGACGAAAAGCTGGCCGGCAAACGGCCCAAACCTGCCCCGAGTGCTGTCGGCGAGGATGTCCGTCGTGCTCATGCCCATCTTGCGGTACGGGAACCACACCGCCGGCAGGCGGTAAGCCGGGATGCGCGCAGCCGCCTCAACGACCGTAAGCCCCTTCGGCAGATCGCCCTCAACGGCGAAGGTGGCCCTCGGCAGCCTGCAGAACTGCAACGCGTCGGCGTGCCCGTGAAACACACCAGACTTCACATGAATCAGTGGGCAGGTCGGGAACCAGTTGCCCTGCTGATCGGTGACGAACACGTCGCCCGAGAGATTTGTGCCGATGCCGGAGGGGGAGCGGAATCCGCCCGACATTGGTGACCAATTGCCGTTTGCTTCAACGCGGACACTCCAACCCCGCCAACGGTTGTCTAGGAACGGCCCATTGCCGATGGTGCAGTTGAGTGCGAGCCACAGGTTACCCTGCCCGTCGATCGCCGGGCCGTAGGCGTACTCGTGATAATTGCCGGTGACACCCCAGCCCTTGGCGTGGGTGAGGTACTCGTCCGCCCGCCCGTCGCCGTCCGTGTCGCGCAGTCGCGTGAGTTCGCTGCGCTGGACGGTGTACAGGTCGCCTTCCCGGTACGCGAGGCCAAGCGGCTCATGCAGCCCGCTGGCAAACTGGCGAAAGGTCGGCTTGCCAGTCGACAGTTTTTCGGCGATCCAAATCTCGCCCTTGCGAATAGCCAATGCCATGCGGTCATCGGGCAAAGCCGCCATTCCGCTGATCTCGAGCTTCAGTTCCACCGGGAACGGGACGGTGGTAAGCTGATAAAAATCATTCTCCGCGGCGCTGGCTGCCAACGCCCCGAACATCAGGCTTGCGAGTGTCGTTTTCACCATCGCCATTCCATCCCCAGTGTTGCGTTCTTGTCAGCATCGAACTCCACCGGCACAAGCAGTTCCGACCGGCCGCCGATGACCCGGATCCGCCCCGTTGGGGCGCCGATCGTGATCGCATCATCGCCCGTCCACACGTCGAGTTCGGGGTTGGTGAATTTCGCAGCCACGGCCAAGCGCACCCACAGCTGGCCTTGGCCGCCGCTGAACTTCATGCTCCGCCGGAAGCCGCCGGCCGCCGGGATGAGCGTGTCCTCGATGTGCGCTTGGCCAAGCTGATAGAGGAAAGTCGGCGTGCCGGCACCGGACCGTCGATAGCCGCGAAACTGCAGGCCGCCGCTGGGCCAAGGCTGCTGCAAATTAGCCAAGGCGGCAACCGCTGGGCCGGACGGCAACGTTACGACCTGCAAGCCAAGCGGCTTGGCCAACGGCGTGAAGCGATCATCCCAAGTGCTTTCGGCATCCAGGAATTTTCCCCGCCACAGCAACGCCCAGCGAACCTGCTCGGCATCGAACGCCGCATGGGCTCCCTCCGGAAAACCGACGGCAATCGCATGCGACCCGGCGCTCTCCATGAACGTGCGAAATACAATCGGCTCGCCGTCGGGGATCAACTCGAACGAGCCCTTGTCTTCCAACCCAATCGGGAGGCGCGTCTGATCGCGTTCCTTCAGGTAAACCCATAGGCTGTCGATCTGTCTCTCGGTGTTGCCGCCGAGAACTTTGCTCGTGGCTTTGCCATTTGGCCAGAAGGAGGGCATACGCGTGCCGGGGCGAAACCTGGCCGGCTCGATGAGATAATCACGAAACCACTCGGGGCGCAGCCGGTCCGGTGCGTGGGCCAAATCCGTGCCCTGAATGCCGAGTGACTTGTGCCCGCCAAGTTGATGACAAACGATGCAGCCCAAGCCCATTGTGCCGATGAGTTCCCGGCCGTACAGATTCCGGCCGACCTCGTTTTCCCGGCTCCGATCCGGCGTCGGGCGCACGCCGGTGCGCGCATCGGCGGTGGCGAGATGGCTCGATAAAAACACCGAGTTTACCTCGCCGAAATCCGGCATGCGCGTCGTCATGTACGGCCGGATCGCGCCGTCACCGCGCAACACCCGGCGCAGTGCAGGCTCAGTCAGCTTCGCCCCCACGCCGGTCAAGTCGGGCGGCTGCCGGCCCTCGTCGCCTAAGTCGGCTGCGGTGGTCAAAAACAGCGCGTCGTTCGCTGCCGGCGGACCGCCAAGCGTCTCCCGCGAGTGGCAGGCGACGCAATTGAGCGCGAGCATCCGCTCGTGCGCCTTGGCCAACGCGGAGCGGGGCCTGGCCAAGCGCGTCAACGCCGACTTGATGGCGGCGCGTCGCTCGTCACTAAAACCGTAAAACGGCACGCCCGCGACCGGCTCTGCGCTGAGGCAGCCATTGTGTTTGCCGGCGAGCTGCTTCAGCGCCGGGGCGCTCGAGCGGCGCTTGCCGGGCGAGTGGCAGTGAATGCAGCCAAGCGACTTGAACTGGGATTTGCCCCGAACCCGAAGATGCCAACCGACCAGTCCGCGGCGGAGCCGGGGTTCCGCCTCCACCACCGCCGGTCGCTTGGCCAATAGATGAGCCGCGAGATCGCTGGCCTCCTGCCGGGTCATCGGGATGCGCGGCATGCGCCCGCTTGGTCGCGCGGCGAGTGGGTAGAACAAAAACGCCGAGAGCGAAGCCTCGCTGTATTTCGCGTTCAGGAAATCGGGATGGTAGTTGATGCCGTGGCAGGCGGCGCAGCCACTTGTCTTGAAAAGCTCCGCGCCATTTGCGGCGTCGCCGGTCGGGGTGGGAATGGGCGGTGTATCGGGCGCTTGGCCAAGCAAATAGTGAAGCAGCGCCTCCGCCGTTTTTTCGCGTTTGCGCTCGGAGAAACCGGCGAGCAAGTCCGGCATGAGCGTGCCCGGCTTGGCTTCGTGCGGCGCTGCGAGCCAGCGCTTCAGCCAAGCGGCGCGTGGGCGATGGGCGAACAAAACCGGCGCGGGACCAGACTGCGAGTCGTCGTCGTGGCAGTGGACACAACCGGCGTTGGTGATCAGCGCCTGGCCAAGTGCCTGGTCGGTGGCAGCGGACGATTGCGCTTGGCCAAGCGCACAAGCCACGGCGATTGCAAAACGGAGAGTCGCGCCGCTCATCACCCGGCAGCATCGCGGGCTTCGTCGAGCAGTTTCATCCAAACGCCCATGTAGTGGCCGTGATCCCAGAAGGTACGCCCGCTGACGAGATTGCCGTCGATCACGCACGGCTCATCCACAAACGTGCCGCCGCAGACCTCGAGGTCAAACTTCGCCTTCGGCACCGTGGCCATGCGCCGGCCGCGAACGCAGTCGGCGCGCGCGGGAATCTCGACACCGTGGCACACGCTGGCGATGGGGGCGTTTTTCTCGAAGAAGTAACGGGTGATGCGCAGCAGGTCCTCGTCCTCGCGAATATATTCCGGCGCCCGCCCCCCGCTGAAAAAAATGCCGAGGTAGTCTTCCGGCTTCACATCCTTGAACGCGATCGCCGCCGGCATCGTGTAGCCCTCCCATTCCTTGGTGATTGTCCATCCCGGTTTGTTTTGATGCATCACCAACTGGTACTCGCGCTTTTCCGGCGCTGCCAGCACAGGTTCGTAACCTCCCTCAATCAGGCGGAAGTAGGGATACATCGTGTCCACCGTCTCGGCGGCATCCCCGAAAATAATCAACACCCTGGGTCTGGACTCGTCACTCATGACTGGCACGAGTTAACCCTTGGCCAATCGCTTTTCCAAGCCAATTGGACGGACGGCCAGGCGGGTCACTCGAACGTGATGCCGTCGAGGTCATCCTCGGATGGTGGGAACTGTGGTTTCATTTTTTCAAGCGTCCTCCGAACGATGCGGCCGATCACGAGATTGCGGTGCCACTTGCGATCCGCACAGACGACATGCCACGGGGCATGTCGCGTGTTGCACTTGGTCAACGCGTCGATGTAGGCGGCCTGGTAGTCGTCCCACAGCACCCGTTCCGCCAGGTCGCCCTTGCTGAATTTCCAGCGCTTGTTCGGGTTATCCAGCCGCGCCTGCAGCCGTTCCCTTTGTTCCTCTTTGCTGATGTGAAGGAAAAACTTGAGGATGGTGACGCCGGAGTCGGTGATCAACTTTTCGAATTCGTTGATTCGCTGGTAGCGGGACTGCCACTCGCGCTTGGACACCAGACCGTGCACGCGTACCACCAACACGTCCTCATAGTGCGAGCGGTTGAAGATGCCAATGTTGCCGCGGGCCGGAATCTTCTTGTGTACACGCCAAAGGAAATCGTGATCGAGCTCCTCCGAGCTGGGTTTTTTGAACGGAATCACCTCGGTGGCCTGGGCGTTGACACAGCGCATAATATGCCGAATGGCGCCGTCCTTGCCGGCGGTATCCATTCCCTGCAAAACAATGAGCAAGGCGCGATCGTTTTCCGCATACAGTTTGTAGGCCAGATCCCCGATAATATGTGTATCCCCCTCGGCGATGGGATAGGATTCCTCCTTGGCCAAGCCGCTGGCTTCACGCGTGTCGAAGTCCTTCAACCGAACTCTTGTGCCGGGCTTGAATGTGGTTTTTTGGAGGTTCATCATCAAATCTTGCCCAGTCGGGCTTGCAGGTAAGTGCGGGCGCGGTTGATCTCGACGGTGGTTTCGGCTGCAGTGGGGAGGATGGGGATGCCGCGCGGGACGGGATGCATGAAGATGGAAGTGTAGCCGGTGTAGTTCACGGCCTTGAGTGCCTGAAGTATCGGCGTGAAATCAAGCTTACCGCGTCCGGGCATCTGGAGTAATTCCTGTTTCTTGGGCAGTTTTTTATGGCAGCCCATGCCGTGTTGCCATGCATAGAACATGACGATGCGATTGCCGAGCGAACGAATCAGCTTGGCCAGGTCGCCTGCCGTTTGGCCAAGTGTCTCGAGATGATAGGGAGCCATGGCAACACCGATGTTTTTCGATGGCGCAAACTCGACGAACCATTTGAGTGAGTCGGGGGTATCGATGAGGTTGTTACCGTGATTTTCGATGCCGATGGCAACCCCGGCTGCCTCGGCAGCGGCAATATGCGGTTTCATTTTTTCGGCAAAAGCCTTCACTGCGGCTTTGAGTTCATTCCCTTCAAGTCCCTTCGGGCCGCTGCCGCCGCAGACCAGCAGCTTGCCGCCGAGCTTGGCACACACGTTCATTTCCGGCTGCAGCTTGAACGGGCCGAGGTCGTAACGCGTGATGCAGCCAAGTCGAACGTTGTGCCGCTGGAGCAGTGACGCAAACGGCCCATGCCCCATCTCCTCCATCTGCTCGCGCTGGTTGCCGTGGACGCGCGGCCAGATGTCGATCGTCTCCGCGCCGGTTTTTTGCATCTCGGGAATGATATTGCCCAACGGCAGCGTGCCGTACATCGATGACGAGAGGATGTAGTTGAGTTTGAAGCCCGCCTTGGCCAAGGCGCACGGGATGAAGCCAGCACTCGTGCCGCCGATGGTTGTCAACTTGATGAAGCACCGCCGGGACAGGGTCGATTGGCCGATCGGTTCGCGCTTGGCCAGGTTTTGTTTTTGGGATGAGTTTATTTTGCAATTCATGCGGGCCAGAAATCTTGGTTTGAAGCGCGATCCCGGGCAAGCCTGTCGT
>Ga0187827_10009095_pt1 | contig 10600 bp, 11 predicted proteins | sample ETNtaG_39_FD_167969 | JGI IMG/M metagenome (GOLD analysis project Ga0187827, IMG submission 167969) | Marine microbial and viral communities from oxygen minimum zone, Eastern Pacific Ocean - ETNP2014_SV_150_PacBio MetaG (Illumina Assembly) | ecosystem: Environmental > Aquatic > Marine > Hypoxic... | reverse complement strand
AAACCAGTCAGCAGCTGCAATTTTTGCCCATCTAACTTCTCCTAGTAAGGCAGCAACTACAAACCCAGCTATTATTCCAATTAGAATAGAAGCCGCAGAAACCATTCCTTTTCCTCTTAAGTTTGTTAAAAGCGCAACTATTAAAACTGTACCTGCTATACTTAGGTGATGCCAATTTGCAAAAATTTCTGGCTTATTGTTCATCAACCATACTCCACCACCAGCGTATTTAAATCCAACTTTAAGAAGACTAAAACCAATCATTAACACAACTACCCCTGTTACTAACGGAGGAAACATATGACGAATTGGTTTTAACATTTTACCAATCCATATTTGAAAAATTCCTCCTATGAATGCAGCTGTGAATATTGCTCCTAAGCCAAAAGCTTTGAAAGGTAGCATTATTGGAATGAATGCAAAACTTGTACCTTGTATTATTGGAAGTCTTGCTCCTATATTTTTATAGCCTACAGTTTGTATTATTGTTGCTACACCTGCAGCAAACAATGCCATTTGAATTAAAAAAATCTTTTCTCCAGTTGTTACTCCAAAAACGCCCGCAACAATCAGTGGAACCGTTATATTTCCGGCAAACATTGCAAATACGTGCTGGATACCTAAGGGTATTGATTGATTCAGTGGCAATTTTTTGTTAGCAGCTCCTGAACTCGAAGTTCTTTTTGAAGTTCTTTTCTTTGCCATATATCCTCCTCTATAATTTATTAAAAAAGGGTATATTTATTATCTAGAATTGTAAAACAAATTAATCTTTTGTTTAATATTCCTTTATTTTTTAGGCAAAATTTAGCTCAAAATGGATAATTTAAATTATTTAAATACATCCGCTAGAAGTAAATCCTACAATTGTACCTATAGCATTTATTTCAAATTTTCTTTTACAGGGAATTCCATATTTTTTTGTTTTGTAAACTAAAGTTTCATTTCCTAATTCATTTATAAAATCTTCTGTGGGAGCTCCTAGCTCCAATCTTAACTCATTAACTTGCTTCCCAACAAACTGCCCAAATCTTTCATTTTCTTTTTCTGCAACTTCATCAGATTTTTTTTTTATTGTCTGACAACCTGATGAAAGCAATAAAATTGAAAATAAAATTATAACAAATCTAAATTTCATATAAAAAATATATCAATGAATTGTGTCAAAAGATTAACTTTAAAGTTGTAAATAATCACTAATTAGTAACAAAAACAGACATTTTCACTTTCTTAGGTAAGATTTTTTAAATCGAATCAAATATTGTACGGGGAAATGGAGGTCTAATGTTAGATAACTACTTTAACTATAAAAAACATAAGACAGATTTTAAAACAGAAGTCATTGCAGGTGTGTCGACCTTTTTGACAATGGCTTACATAATGTTTTTAAATCCTGTCATACTTGCCGACGGTGGGTTTGATTTTGGTGGTGTTTTTACAGCGACTGCTCTTGCAACTGCATTAGCATGTTTTATCGCTGCATTTTACGCTAAAACTTGGCCCGTTGGACTTGCACCAGGAATGGGAATAAACGCTTTTATCGCTTATGGTGTTTGTTTAGGAATGAAATATACACCAGCTGAAGCACTAGGTGCTGTTTTAGTTGCGGGTGTAGTCTTCTTAATAATTTCATTAACACCAATAAGAGCTTGGTTAATAAATTCAATTCCAAAAAGTTTAAAACTTGGAATTGGAGCAGGGATTGGTCTTTTTCTTGCAATTATTGGTTTTGAAATTATGGGACTAACCGCAGATAACCCTGTTACACTTGTGCAACTTGGTGATGTTTCTAATCCATTATTATTATTGGGTGCTGCTGCATTTATTTCAATGATTGTGATGGAAAAAATGAAAATAAAAGGAAATATAATCATTGGAATAGTCGCTTTTAGTGCGATCGCTTGGATTACTGGCTTAGGACAATTCAATGGAGTTGTTTCTTCACCACCACCAATGACACACCTGATGACTTTTGATTTGGGTGCAGCGCTTAGCGCATCGATGGTAACTGTAATTTTTACATTATTTTTTATTGACTTTTTTGATACTGCGGGAACACTTACTAGTGTTGCAAACGTAGCTGGAAAAATTGGAAGTGATGGAAAAATAAAAGACATTGATAAAGCAATGCTTTCAGACAGTGCTTCTACTGTTGCTGGTGCTATGTTGGGTACATCAACTGTAACAACTTATGTTGAGTCAGCCGCTGGAGTAAAAGCTGGAGGCAAAACAGGAATGACTTCTCTTGTTATAGGAGTTCTTTTCCTAGCATGTTTATTCTTCAGTCCGCTTGCTACATCTCTTCCAAAAGAGATTGATGGTGCAGCTTTAATATACATTTCAACTCTGTTTGTAAGAAACATTACAGATATTGAATGGGATGATATAGCAGAGTCAGGACCGGCAGTACTTGCTATGATTGCAATGCCATTTACTTATTCTATTTCTCACGGAATAGCTTTGGCATTTATTTCTTATGCAGCAATTAAGATTTGTACTGGGAAAATAGATTCTACTAGCCCAGCAATTTGGGTTATTGCTATATTAAGTGTAGTCAGTTTTGCTGTAGCTTAAAAAGTAAAAAGTTTAAAAAATAGGGCGGCTTTGTAGTCGCCCTTCTTTATTTTTGGTGTTTTTTCTTTATATCTTCAATTCTTATTTCTTCGTAAATTTCAAATGGTTGAACTATCCAAGGATTGGCATCTAATTTAACTGCACAAAAATCAGGCTCAAAAGATGATTTTTGTTTTTTCCAGAGCGTAGCCGTTTTAATATCTTCAATTTTACCTTTAATTGGTTCATAAGCCCTTAACCAGTCTACACTTTTGTTAAATGTAATTCCTGTATCAGATAAATCATCACAAAGTAAAATTTTGCCACCCATGTTTGGAGCTATTGAGCTCATTTCTCTAGAAAATACTATGTTGCCTTGTTCATCCTCTACTCCTTTACCGCTATAAGACTCAACGGCCAAGTAGGCGCATTTCAATTTAAATACTCTACTTAAGACATCTATCATTGGAGCACCTCCACGCATAATACCAATTAAAATTGATGGCTTGTATCCGCTTTCTTCAATTTGAATTGCAAGTTTTTCCACAGTTTCATTATACTGATCCCAACTTACAATTAATTTTTCTGACATATTTCTCTATATAATATTAATTCTTAAAAATTAATATTAAAACTGCAAGTAAAATTAAAAGTACAATTGATGTTATTAAAATATACAACCTGTGAATGTTTCTGCCTCTTAAGTTGAAATAATGTCTAGCTAAGACTGAGATTACTGCAACAGCGCTTAAAATTAACCAATTATATTTATTATAAACTATAAAGCTATAGTGGCCTGACAGCATTATAAACAAAACTAAAAAAGTTGAATAATTATTGTGTATAGATCTTTGTTTTGCGGCTAAAGATAAACTTTGGTCAAACTTTTTATTTCTCTTACTGCTATTAATTATATTCATTTGATTTGGAATAATTACAGTAAATACATTTCCAAACATATTTGCGCCTATTATTAAACCAATGCTTAAAAATGCAAATTTTGCACCGTAAATTTGAGTAAATCCATATGACAATAAAATAAGTAAAATGAAAATTGTTGAAACGAATAAAACATTATTTTTTATAAGACTTGATTTGCACAGAAAATCGTAGACTAACCAAGATATAATTAGTGAGAATAAAGAAAGTATTATTGCAGTAGAAGGTAAAATTTCTAAAACTCTTTTATCTACCATCAATATACCTGACTTATAGTAATAAACTACGCCAAGTAATAAAATTCCAGTTATGAATGTTAAATAACTTTGCCATTTAAAAATTGTAAGACTTCTCAAATAATTTTTTGGTGGTGACACTTTTAGTCTAGAAAGTTTATAGTAATAACCTGAATGCATAAGATATCCTTCACCATCAATATCTCTGCTTGATATTTTTTTGTTTAATTTATTGTCTAAATAATTAAATAAAAAACTATTTCCCACCCACAATATTGCAAATAGTACGTGACCCCATCTTAAAGCAAGCTCTAGCCATTTCATTGAGTAAGATAAAACTTCCATTAATATTTAATTTTGTCTTCTTTGTTTTCCCAAATTTTAAATGCTTCTAATGCTTCGTCTCTATGGATTTGGTGCATTTTAATTTTTCTATTTTCTAAATCTTTATTAATTTCAGAGTAAATAAATGAATCATCAAAATCTATTTTCTTAGCGTCTATTCTGGTGTTTGCATAAAAAATATTTTCAATTCGTGACCAATATATTGCGGATAAACACATTGGGCATGGTTCACAACTTGAATACAAATCACATCCAGAAAGATTAAAAGTATTCAATTTTTGGCATGCAGACCTAATTGCAACAATTTCTCCATGCGCTGTTGGGTCATTTTTCATTGTTACTTGATTAGAGCCTTCTGAAATAATTTTGTTATCTTTAACAATAACACATCCAAATGGCCCACCTCTGGATTTCGCACTTTCAATTGAAAGTTCAATTGCTTTCATCATAAAAAGGTTCTTTTCACTCATAATTAATTTTTTTTAATCTACCTATACTTAATAAAATTTTTTCAGGCGTTGCGGGTGCGTCTATTTTGGGTATTTTTTTGTAGTTTGATGTTGCGGCTATAGCATCTTTTATTGCAAAAAATACACTCATCGCTAACATTAAAGGTGGTTCTCCTGTGGTTTTAGCTTTATTTACCACTTCCTCTTTATTTTTTCCTCCTTTATAAATTTCTACATTGAATTTTTTTGGAACATCACTAACGGCAGGAATTTTATATGTAGAAGGAGAAAAAGTAGTTATTTGTCCATTAGCTTTCCAATTAACTTCCTCCATTGTAAGCCAACCTTGGCCTTGAACAAAACCTCCTTCAATCTGACCAAGTTCTAAAGCTGGGTTAATAGCATTTCCTGCATCATGCAATATATCAACTTTGTCTATTATATTTTCACCAGTTAAAGTATCTATTGTAACTTCAGTTACTGCTGCGCCATAGCAAAAATATAAAAATGGTCTTCCATAAAATTTTTTTTTATTAAAATTAATTTTTGGTGTGGAATAAAATCCATTTGAAGAAAGAGATATTCGATTTAAGTAAGCCTCTTGAACAATATCATTAAATTTAAAAATATGCCTTCCAATAATTATTTTTTCATTTTTATAAACCACGTTATTTTTAACTGATATTTTGTATTTATTTTTTATAAATTTTTCTAAATTTAACTTTATTTTTTTTACAGCGTCTAAAGTAGCTGCTCCATTAAGGTCCGTTGTTGATGAAGCTGCGCTTGCAGAAGTATTTGGCACTTTGGATGTATTTGTTGATGATATTTGAACTTTTTCGTAAGGAATACCAAATGATTTTGAAACTAACTGAGCTATTTTTGTATGAGTTCCTTGACCCATTTCAATTCCTCCATGATTTAAATACACACTGCCATCAGTATAAATATGAACCAAAGCTCCAGCTTGGTTTAAATGAATTGTAGTGAAAGATATGCCAAATTTTACAGGTGTAATTGCTATTCCTTTTTTTTTATATTTATTTTTTAAATTAAATTTTTTAATTTCAGAATATCTTTTCTTGTAATTTGATTTTTTTATTAATTTATTAAATATTTCATTAATTGCATTATCTTCAATTTTCATTCCATAATGCGTTATGTTTCTTCTATTTCGTTTGTAAAAATTTTTTTTTCTTATTTCTGAAGGATCTTTATCTAGGTATCTTGAAATATTATCAATAATATTTTCAATAGCCATCATTCCTTGATTTCCTCCAAATCCTCTAAATGCTGTTGAAGTAGAAGTATTCGTTTTACAAAGATAATTTTGAACTTCTAAATTTGGAATATAATAAGCATTATCAATGTGCAGAAGAGCTCTCTCATTTATTGCTAAAGACAAATCGGGTGACATTCCACATTTTGATGAAAGCTTTAATTTTAATGATTTTATTTCTCCTTTGTCACTAAAACCAACTTCATAGTCTGAAAAAAATTCGTGTCTTTTGCCGGTTATAATAATATCGTCGTCTCTATCCAGTCTAAGTTTAACTGGACATTTAGTTTTGTAAGCAAGAAGTGAACAAATGCTTGCAGTCATAAAGTTAGTTTCTTTTCCTCCAAAACCACCTCCTATTCTCCTTACTAAAACTGTTATTGAATTACTTTTTTGATTTAACATCTTGGCAACTATTTGCTGAGTTTCAGAAGGATGTTGCGTTGAGCTATAAACAACCATATTATTGTCTTCTTTGGGAATAGCAAAAGCAGCTTGCCCCTCTAAATAAAAATGTTCCTGACTACCAGTAGTAAAATTTCCTTTAAGTCGATTTTTAGAGTTTGATAAAGCATCGTTTGGATTTCCTCTTTTAATTTTTCTTGTTTTAAAAAGTAATTTTTTTTTTGCCAAAGATTCTTTTATTGTAACTATAGGTTTCAATTCTTTATAGTAGACTTTTGCTTTTAAAACTGCTTTTCTCGCAAGCTCTGTGGATAAAGCAGCTACTGCAAAAAGAGGTTGTCCATAAAATTCAACTTTTTTATTTGCAAATATAGGGTCACCATCAAAAACTGGGCCTACATCATTACGTCCAGGAATATCTTCAAAAGTAACAATAGAAACAACTCCCTCACTTGATATTACATTTTTTAAATCTATTTTTTTTATTATTGCATGAGCTTTTTTACTCCATCCTATTGCTCCATAAAGTGTACTATCAGGTTCTTTGATGTCATCAGTGTATTCTGCAAATCCACTAACATGTTTGTAAGCACTATCATGAAGTCTCATTTCACTGAAATATTCTTGTTTTTTCATAATTAACTTATTCTAATTAATTTATTTGATTTGGTTTCTAAAAAAAACTTTAATAATAAATTCTCAGCTACTTCCAATCTGTATTTTTTTGATGCCCTCATGTCGTCAATAGGGTTAAAATCTTGTTTTAATGTATTTTTTGCTTTTTCAAAAATATCCTCTGAAAATTTAGAGTTTAATAGAAATTTTTCGCACTTAATTGCTCTTTTAGGAATTTCAGACATTCCACCAAATGCAATAAAAACATTTTCAATTCTTTGATTTTTTACTCTTAAATTAAAAGAAGCACAAACGGATGAAATATCGTCATCAAATCTTTTTGATATTTTATATGCTTTAAATTTGTGATTTTTATAAATAGGAATTTTTATAGATTTTATAAATTCTCCTGCTTTTAGTCTTGTCTTTCTATATCCGGTAAAGAAGTCTTTGAGAAAAATTTCTTTATTTCTTTTTTTTGTTTGTATTAATATCCGAGTATTTAAAGAAAGAAGCAAAGGCAATGTATCGCCTATGGGTGAAGCTGTAGCAATATTTCCACCAATAGTTCCAACATTTCTTATTTGAACAGATCCATATCTTCTCAATATATTATTAAAATCTGGATAATATTTTAAAATGAATTTTTCAACTTCTATAAGTGGAGTGGTGGCACCAATATTAATTTCATTATTTATAATTTTTATAAAATTAAGCTCTTTAATATTATTTAAATAAATTATGTTTTTTATTTCTTCTCTATTTTTTGTAACAATTAAAGATAAGTCTGTTCCACCACTTAAAAAATTTGGATTGGGGTTTTTTTGAATTGTTTTTCTTAATTCATTAATTGTTTTCGGAGCAAAATATTTTTTATTTTTGTGTTTAATAATTATATTTTTATTATTAATTTTTTTTAATAATCTAATAATTTTTGAATTATTTCGATCAAATTCATCAGACTTGTTTTGTTTTTTCAAACTTTTAGCAGCATCAATTATAGGTCTGTAACCAGTGCATCTGCATAAATTTCCTGATATCGCATCTTTGATATTTTCATCATCTTTATTATTTTTATTTTTGTGCATTGCAAAAATGGACATAACAAAACCTGGTGTACAGAATCCGCATTGAGATGCATGATATTTTGCCATTGCTTCCTGTACTGGGTGATAAGAACCATTTTTTGAAACTAAATTCTCAACAACTATTAGTTGTTTTCCATGTAAGGTAGGTGTGAAATATATACAAGAATTTACTGCTTTGTATTTAATTTTTTTATTTTCAAGTTCTCCTAACACCACTGTGCAAGCTCCACAACCCCCTTCGGCACAACCCTCCTTGGTACCTGTTTTTTTTAGTTCTTCTCTTATTAAATTAAGTAAGGTTTGATTTGGATCAGGATTGTCTAATTCAATTAATTTATTTTCAAAAATAAATTGGACTTTGTTTGAACTCACTTAAGAACCTCTATATGTAGAATAACTCCAAGGAGAAACAAGTAAGGGAACATGATAATGTTCTTTTGAATTTGAAATACCAAATCTAATAACTACCTCATCTAAAAAAGGTAATTTATCTGATTTCAATACACTTTTAAAATATTCTCCAATAAAAAAAACTAACTCATATTTGCCATTCAAAAAACTTTTTCCTTCAAGCAATGGTTTATCAACCCTTCCGTCTTGATTTAATATTACTGTATTTTTTTTTTCTTTATGGTTGTCATTGAAATAATATAATTCTACCTTAATTTCGGCGCCTGGCTTGCCTGAATAAATGTCTAGTACATGAGTTGTTAATTTTGTCATATGAAAAATATTTATATACAATATTGAGTAATTAATAAATAACAACTAAAATAAATTCTCAAAATGATCGATATAAAAAAAATTAATAGTCTTAATAAGTCTGAATTTTTATCAATTTTTGGAAATGTATTTGAAAAGTCAAAATGGATAAGTGAAAAAGCATTTAACCTAAAACCATTCAAAAGTTTAGAATCTTTTATTTCAGAAATAATAGAAATTTATGAAAATAGTGATAATGAAACTATACTAAAAATTCTTAATTTACACCCAGAACTCGCAATTGAAAAAAAGCTAACAACAAACTCAGAAGCCGAACAAAGTAAAGCTGACTTAAAAGAATGTACACTTGAAGAGTTTAATGAATTTAAGAAATTAAACCTTAATTATAGAAAAAAATTTAATTTCCCTTTTATTATTGCTGTAAAAGGTAAAAATAAAATTAAAATATTAAATAAGTTTAAAGAAAGAATAAACAATTCTTTAGAAAATGAATTCCTGGAAGCAAAAAATCAAGTCAAAAAAATTGCTACTTTTAGATTAGAGGAATTAATTAAATAATATTAATTTGATTTTTCTGAAACATATTTTGCAACCGCTTCAATTTCTTCAGATGTGAGCACGCCTTCATATGCTGGCATTACTCCAATACCATTTGTTACTGCTAAAACTACTCTTCCAACATCTGGCTTAATTTCGTTTAAATTTGGCCCAATATCTCCAGTTGATCCAGCATCAGATAAAGTATGGCAGGTTGCACAATTTCCTTTTTCCAAAAAAATATTTTTTCCTAAATCCAATATTTCATCGGCACATAAAATTTGACTGAATAATATAAATATCGCAGAAATAAAATAATTATAATATTTCATAATTTACTTAAATTTAGTAATAATAAACTCAATTATTAATCTACTAAAGATACTTTTTTCTAGCAAGTATCAATGGTGTAAATTAAATAGACTTATGAAAATTTTTGATTGTTTTATGTATTTTGATGAACAAATAGTATTAGAAGTCAGATTAAATACGTTGAATAAATATGTAGATTATTTTGTTATTGTAGAAAGCAACTTTACTCATAGCGGAGAAAGTAGAAGTTTAAATTTTGATATAAATAAATTTAGAAAATTTAAAGATAAAATAATTTATTTAATTTACGATCAGAAGCCAAGTGATATCGAAATCATAAATAAAAATGACCATAAAAATGATAAAGCAAGAAAATATATAATGAATGCAATTAAAAGAGAAAATGGTCAGAGAAATTATTTACAAAATGGCTTAAATGATGCAAAGAATGATGATATAATTTTGATTTCAGATGTAGACGAAATTCCTAATTTAGAAAACATAGATTTTAGAAATTTTAAAAATAAAATAATCCAATTCAAGCAAGATATGTTTTACTATAAATTTAATCTATTTTTACCAAAATTAATTTGGACAGGAACGAAAGGTTGTAGAAAAAAAAACTTAGTAAACCCTCAATGGCTAAGAAATATTAAAGATAGGAAATATTCAATTTTAAGACTAGATGCTTTGTTTTCAAAAAAAAAATATTGCGATGTTTTTTTTGTTGAAAATGGAGGTTGGCATTTTACAAATATTAAATCACCAAAAGATATTAGACACAAATTGAGTTCTTATCTTCACCATATAGAATATGATGAAAACCCTATGGACGCTAACGAAATTGAAAATATCATTAAGAAAAAAAAGGCTATTTATGATTTAAATCTAGATAAAAAATTAAATAAATTAGGAGAAGGAAATAAACTCGAAGTATATGACATCAATAAATTACCGAAATATATTAAACAAAATGAAAAAATTTTTGAAAGATGGCTAGATTAAAATAGAGTATTTAGTATTGGATAGGCTCATTATCAATTGAACGCCATAAATACCACGTGGCAACAGAACAATAGGGTGAAAATCTTTTTCTTAAAAAATTAACAAAATTTTTTG
>Ga0187827_10009092_pt1 | contig 10602 bp, 8 predicted proteins | sample ETNtaG_39_FD_167969 | JGI IMG/M metagenome (GOLD analysis project Ga0187827, IMG submission 167969) | Marine microbial and viral communities from oxygen minimum zone, Eastern Pacific Ocean - ETNP2014_SV_150_PacBio MetaG (Illumina Assembly) | ecosystem: Environmental > Aquatic > Marine > Hypoxic... | reverse complement strand
TCACGTTTTAGATGCAGTATGGGACTTAAATAAGTCCTTGCTTGATATTTCACGCCTATTAAAAGAAGGTGGTTATTTAATTATAGTTGTACCTTGTGCCAATGAAAATTCTTTTGAAGAAAAGATTACACGCTTGGTAAAGGGAGGTAAAGAAAAATCAATCGATGGTTATGAGAGATTTTTTTATTCATATTCTGCTAATGTTCGAAGAATGAAGAGCAATGAGATAATTGAGTTACTTTCGAAATACAAATTTAGAATTTATAAAGAATTTTACTCAGGCCAATTTTGGGGTGCGTTAGATGAGATAAGTAAAAGTAGTTATTCTTTTATAAATGAATTATTCGACTATAGAGAGGGAGTGAATATTAATGCAAAGATAAAGTTATTTTTGTTACGAGTAATTTTTATTACTGTATTTTGTGTTGTGAAATTATCTGCTGTTAGAAATTTCGTTTTACTAAATAAAGTAAAGCAAGGTAGGAATTTGATTAAAAAGATAGGATATTTATCCTTATTTGTTTTTAAACCAATATCAATGATATTTGGTAGTATATTAAATCTCTTTTCAATTATCGAGTGGCGTTTGTCTAAATATAAAAAACATGGCAGTGGTCAATATTTGATTTTTGAAAAATTTTAGTTTATTATTTACTTTAAAAAGCAATTTTATTTTATAAAAAGGGTTTAGGTATTAAATATTGGTCGAATAGAAAATTTCATTACTTGGAGAAATCCACGTAGAAGCTTGTAATTAACAGTCTGTTTTTCAAAATAATATAGTGCAAAAGATAGCTATTAATGCTACTTATAAAGCTGGTGGAGGGCAAATACCTCAGTTAATAAATTTTATAAAATATTTTTCGGATCAGTCGAGTCGTTTTATTTGTATAATCTATATTACAAAGCATAATTTGTATTTGCTTGATGGTATTAAAATAAAAAAAAATACAAAAGTGGTAATTAGTAGAATTGCAGACATATCTACATTTATCAGAATTCTGTGGGAGCAATTTATTCTCCCAATAATATTGTTTCTGGATAAGATAGATATTTTATTTTCCCCTGGAAACATTTCACCAATTTTTACAAATGTTAAAAAAATACAATGGATTGGTACAATTGGTCCTTTCTGGAATAAAATGTATGAATTAGAGATACCGATTGAAAAAATGAAATTTAAATTCAATAAAATATTTATATATATAACAGCTCAATATGCTGATGCAGTTATATTTGAATCTAACTTTACAAGAGATTTATTTGTTAAGCATTATAATATAAAACCTAACAAATCACATGTTATAAAAGCGGGTAGAGATAATTATTTTTTCCCAAATATTAATGAACAGATATTAAATAAATACAATATATATAATGATTTTATACTTTGTGTTTCGCATTTATATCCCTATAAAAATATTATAAGACTAATAGAAGCGTATTCGATTGCAAGAGAAGAATTATTAATAGAAACAACATTGGTAATTGCAGGTTCTTCTTATTCAAAAGAATATGATAAATATATCAGTGATAAAGTAGAAAACTTAGGTATTGGGGAATATGTAAATTTTGTTGGCAATGTTAATAGAAAAGATTTACGAACTTTTTACTCCGCTTGTCATTTTCTAGTTTTCCCTTCACCATGCGAAAACTTTGCATATACTCTTGCTGAAGCAATGTCATGTGGGTCTCCAATAATTTCTTCAAATACTACAGCGATGCCAGAAACATGTGAAGATGCTGCAATATATTTTAATCCTTATGATCTGAATCAGATTTCTGAAAAATTGATTTTAGTTGCCAATGATAACAAACTTAGAAATCTTTTGCAGAAAAGAGCATTAAAACGTGTAAAAAAGCTCAAGGATTATAAACAAGTATCAATGAAGACTATAGAAATAATGGAGTCTACTATCAATCCATGAATATATTAATTACTGGAGGAAGTGGATTCATAGGAAGTCACATTGCTGATCATTGTATTGAACGTGGTTATAATGTAAGAATCTTAGATATCAAAGAACCTCATAGGAATGATGTTGAATTTATAAATGGCAGTGTGATTAATAGAAGTTTAGTCACAAAAACTATGCAGGGAATTGATTTTGTATATCATTTAGCAGCAGTATCAAATATAGATCATGTTAAAGAAAAACCAATAGAGACGATAGAATATAATATTATGGGTACAGCGTACTTACTAGAGGAAGCCAGACAGAAAGGGATTAAACGATTCTTTTTATCAAGTAGCGTTTTCGTTTATGAACAAACGGGACACCTTTATACATCATCAAAGCAATATTCAGAAATAATATGTAAAAATTATCGAATATTATATGGTGTACCATACACTATATTAAGGTTTGGAACAGTTTATGGGCCAAGAAGCCGACAAGCAGATGTTATTTCAGTTTTTATCAAGAATGCTATTGAAGATAACCACGTAATTATTAACGGGGATGGTAAGCAATTGAGAAATTTTATTTATGTCAAAGATTTAGCAAAGGGTTCTGTCCGTGCTATCGAAATAAAAAACTCTATAAATAAAACACTGACTATTGCTGGTAAAAAATCAAATTCAGTGCTGAAAATAGCCCGTATAATAAATAAAATTTTTAATGGATCTATTAAAATAAAGTTCAATAAAATCGGTATTCGTGAAGATGATTATACTGGAAATATCAATAATATTAAAAAAACTTTTGCAATCCTTGGTTGGGAGCCTGAATTTAATATAACTGAAGGTATAAAAGAATATTTGGAATGGTATAAATGCTCCGAAATCAGCTAGTAGATTAAACAAATAATGCTATAATAGATATCTATTATAGCATCATTGAGTAAAAAAACAATTAAATGAAGATAAATATTTTAGGGACCGGAATAAATTCGATTGCTATGAAAGAAGTAATTGGTGAAATAAAATCTTGGATAATTAATAACGAGTACAAGGGCCGTTATATATGTGTTTCAAACGTTCATATGATTATGGAGGGATTCGATGATAATAAATTCATGCAAATAATAAATAATGCTGATATAGTTGTTCCAGATGGTCGACCCTTGGTATGGGCTCAAAGATTGATGGGAGAAAAAGAATCAAAGCAGGTTCGAGGGCCCGATCTTACTATGTCTTTGTGCGATCTTGCATCACAATATGGCTATGAAATTGGTTTTTATGGAGGATCTGGTAAAGTATTAACTGATTTAATTTCAAAAATAAAAAATATTTTTCCACAAATAATTATTTCTTTCACATATTCCCCTCCATTTCGAGCTTTAAAACTTTCTGAGGATAAAAAAATAATCGAAAAAATAAATTCAAGTAAAATTAAAATTCTTTTTGTAGGTATTGGATGTCCAAAACAAGAAATATGGATGCAAAAACATTCAAAAAGTATAAAATGTATTATGATTGGTGTTGGTGCAGCATTTGATTTCATATCAGGTAATAAAAAAGAACCACCTAAATGGTTACAAAATACTGGTTTAGAATGGTTCTTTAGGTTTATATCAGAACCCAGGAGGCTATTTCTTCGCTATTTAAAGCATAATCCAAGATTTATTTGGTATTTATTCAAACAATTATTAGGGGTAAAAAAATATGGTTAAAATCGCCCTCATCACTGGAATTACCGGCCAGGATGGCTCTTACCTTACTGAATTACTGCTGGAAAAAGGCTATGAAGTTCACGGCATTATTCGCCGCAGCAGTTCCTTTAATACCGGCAGGATTGATCATATTATAAATGATAAAAAATACCAGGACCAGTTTTTTTTCCACCATGGCGATGTCACCGATGCTAGCAATCTTAACCGCCTTCTGGAAAAAATACAGCCCCATGAAATCTACAACCTAGCTGCCCAGAGCCATGTAAAGGTCTCATTTGAAATTCCGGATTATACCGCTCAGGTAGATGCGCTGGGCACACTGCGATTTCTGGATGCCATTCGTGAAACCCATATTGAGACCAAATTTTACCAAGCGTCCACCAGTGAACTCTATGGTAAGACCAAGGAAATTCCTCAAACGGAAAACACACCATTTTACCCGCGCTCTCCTTACGGAGTTGCCAAATTATATGGATACTGGATAATTGTAAATTATCGGGAGGCTTACGATTTATTTGCTTGTAACGGTATTCTCTTCAACCATGAGTCGCCCAGACGAGGAGAGACTTTTGTTACACGGAAAATTACTCTCGCAGCAGCGCGAATAAAAGAAGGCTTGCAAGAGTCTCTTTCTCTTGGGAATATCGATTCCAAACGTGACTGGGGGTATGCACCAGAATATGTGGAGGGCATGTGGATGATGCTTCAGCATGATGAACCCGGTGATTATGTTATGGCCACAGGTGAAAACCACACTGTCCGCGAATTTACCGAATTGGTTTTCAAGGAATTGGAAATAAAAATTGAATGGGAGGGAAGTGAGGAAAAAGAGGTTGGCATAGACTCCAAAACAGGGAAAAAACTTGTTGGGATTGATGAAAAATACTACCGACCTACAGAAGTGGAACAGTTGTTGGGTGATGCAACCAAAGCCAAAAAGGAACTGAACTGGAAACCAAAAACTTCCTTTGAAGAATTGGTCAAAATCATGGTGAAGTCCGATTGGGAAAAAGTCAAAAAACATGGGTATTAATAAGAATTCAATAATATATGTTGCTGGCCACTCTGGTATGGTTGGCAGCGCGATTGTTCGCAGACTGAAAAAGGATGGTTATGGAAATCTTTTGCTACGTAGCCATAAGCAACTAGACTTAATGGAACAAAGTTCTGTTTTAAAGTTTTTTAAAAATGAAAAGCCGGAAATCGTTTTTATTGCTGCGGCTAGGGTTGGTGGTATTCAGGCCAATGATACCTACCGCGGACAATTTCTTTATGAAAATTTGATGATCCAAAATAATACTATTCATTCTGCCCATGAAGTTGGTGTTCAAAAACTGTTATTTCTTGGTTCAGCATGTATTTACCCTCGAGATTCAATCCAGCCCATTAAAGAAGAATATTTATTATCATATTATTTGGAACCCACAAATGAGCCTTATGCTATCGCCAAAATTGCAGGCATAAAGCTTTGTGAAAGTTATTATCGGCAATATGGTGATAATTTTATTTCAGCTATGCCAAATAATCTTTATGGTCCTAATGATAACTTTGATTTAGAAACATCACACGTATTCCCTGCGCTCATACGCAAAATTCATGAAGCTAAAGTCAATAGAATAGAAAGTGTAGAATTATGGGGGACAGGTAAACCTAAACGTGAATTTCTCCATGTTGACGATTTGGCAGACTCATGTCTATTTCTTATGAATAATTTGAGTGCAGATCAATTATACCGACAAAATATTTCGCACATCAATATTGGTTCTGGAGAGGAAATCACAATTAAAGAACTGGCATTGATGGTCAAAGATATTGTTGGTTATAAAGGTGAAATACAATTTAATTCTGATTATCCGGACGGTATGCCAAGAAAACTTTTGGATGTTTCGCGCATCACTTCAATGAGTTGGAAATCTTTGATAGATTTAGATACGGGAATTAAAGCAGTTTATGAATGGTACCAAAATAATTTACAGTTTGATTAAATTAAAATGATCCAAGAGCGCTATAATCGTATAGTTCTACCTTTTTTTTTTCTTACAGATTTAACTGTTCTTCTTGGGCTTTATTTTATCTTTATATCCCAAACACAATTTTTTTATTTTTTTTTAGCCGGTCTTCTTTGGATATTCCCTTCTCTGTACTTTAATTCCTACAATGTACCCCGAACTTACTCTACCGTTAAAGGACTGCGCCCCATATTCTATACGGTTACGGTATTCATCTTTCTTTATGTTATTATTATACAGCTTGATTTTCTTCCTTTGGTCAATTTATACCTCCAGCTCTATTTTATTATTACTATTTTTGTATTATTTTTATTTGTTGGTCTATTCCGTTACCTGTTGTTCTATCAATATCGCCTTAAGGGGAAGAATATTCGCAATGCCGTTCTTCTAGGTCAGGGCCTTACCGCAAATAGAATTGAAAAATTACACCAGGACGTCACCCATTTCGGGTATCGGTTTGTTAACAATTTTTCATTCCCGGGAACCTACATACAGGATTTGCAAAATCTAGTTAAAAACCAGAAAATAGATATTTTATTTATCCATGAATCGAACAAAATCATTATTGATAAAGTCAGTGCCTTCTGCGATGAGCATGGTCTTCGCCTAAAATTACTTTTACCTTTATCTGTTTCTGCTGGCCGGCGAGCGGGTTTGGATCAGCTCGGAGACTATCCTGTTATGGATCTCCGCCATGAACCCCTCTTATATCTTGGCAATCGCATCATGAAGCGCACCATGGATTTTTTCATGGCCTCCCTATCAATCGTATTCATCCTCACTTGGCTACCCGTAGTGGTCAAGCTGGCTCAGGCGTTTTCATACCCAGGCCCCCTTTTTTTTATCCAGGAGCGCATCGGCCGCAATGGCAAAATATTCAACCTTTACAAATTCCGTACTATGGTCTATTCCAAGGAATCAGAATCAGCAAAAAAGGGCCAGGCTGAAAAGACTCATGAAATGGATAAACGCGTTCCCTGGTTTGGCCGATTACTCCGTCGTACCAACCTAGATGAATACCCCCAGTTTTTAAATGTACTCTCTGGTTCCATGAGTACGGTGGGCCCTCGTCCTCATATGGTAGGTGAGGATAAAGTATTAGTAAAGAAAGTACGCCGCTACCGGGTGCGCCGTTTTGTTAAGCCTGGTATTACTGGTTGGGCCGCCATCAACGGCTACCGCGGTGGCACCGACGATATCGAGCTCATGTCCAAACGCACCGAGCACGATATTTGGTATTTGGAGAACTGGACGATCTGGCTGGACATCAAGATCATGGCCATCACCATCTGGCAGATGATAACCTTGAGAATCCCGAGGGCATATTAAATTATATTGGTATTTAAAGGGTAAATTTTATATCAAAACTATAGGTGGGGTACCATTATCCATGAGCAGGTGCCCACAATACTGGCTTAAATGCACCGATACAAAAATCTAGACTATTGACTTTACCATCTATCGAACCACTTTTGAACAGGGGAATTATTAATGCTATATCAACGGTTGTGCCTAATAGTTTATTATTTCTATTAATATCTCGTAGGGCTACTAGGCTACCGCCGATCCGCAGGTTTCTAAATCCATAAAACGTGTGAAGCAATTGCAGAGCAAACATATGTCTTTGAGATATTGACCTATACTACCTAATTCCTACTGCGGTAGCCAGATCCAAATATTTATTTTTATAGAATTGGTAAAAGAAGCCAAAATAATAATTATCATGCCCTTTTACGGGATGTGAGTAATAACTGTGAAAATAAAATTTGCCAATAAACCCGTATGATAATACAATATAGGATTGGCCTTTAGGGAAATAAATAAATGGATCCCAGGTCAAGTCCAAGCCTAATTTACCTTTTCCGGTAGCAATGCCATTATCATAGCCCCTAGAAGTACTTAGGATAGTAGTAGACCAGTGATAGCATACAATCGCGATAATGAACATCCAAAAAAAGCTACTATAATGGGATTTTTTGGAGTAAGATTTATGACATCCTTTCAATTGAAAAAAATAATCCTATTTATATGAATCTAGCAAGGGACTATATGATGATGATGCGAATCTAGCATCCCATTTTAACATGAGTAATATTTCAATCAATCAGTGAATCATTCTATGAAAGAAGATAAACGTTACGAGCAATACTTGAAGGATGTATTGAATACTTCCCCAAAAGTGTTGTTGATCCGACCTCCGCAATTGTTCTATTTTGGGGTTTGGCCGCGTGGACCTCGCTTGAGTATCCCTGTAGGATTGCTCAGTGTTGCAAGTTTTTTAGAATCAAAAAATATAGATGTAAGTATTTACGATTGTTTCGTCGAAGGGTCAGATTTTAAAAATTTTAAGCCCGTCAATGGTAGGCAAGAAAATTTTACTAATCGCTGGGTTCGATATTTTGAAGATGGTGGTATTACATCAGAAGAAAGAGATAAGGTTAATACGGATAGTAATGGAAATAAGCAATTAGAGCATTTTGGAGCAGATTGGACCGAATTGAGCGATTACCTATCTTCAACAAAACCAGACATTATAGGCATAACAAATTTATTTAGAGAAAATACTGAAGAAACCATCAAATGCGCTGATTTGATTCGCTCTGTACTACCTGGTGCAATAATTGTGGTTGGAGGCCCAAATGCAACAGCTTTACCTGAATATATGCTTGAAAAATCAGAAGCTATTGATTTTGTATCAGCTGGAGATGGTGAATACCCAATGGCTGAAATTGTTGAATGGCGACATGGGAAAAGAAAAATTGAATCAATTTCAGGAATCGTTTTCCGGGGATTCAATGAATTTGTTCAGACAAGCTCTGATAACCAAATTAACGAACTTGATCATTATGGTCATATAAATTACAATTTAATTAAACTAGAACGTTACTTTGCCTACGAGCGAGCGGGAATAATGTCCCGCAATAAATTTGATTATAATGGCTCTGAGCGTGCAGTATCAATTGTGACGTCCCGAGGCTGTCCCTATAAGTGTTCTTTTTGTTCAATACACATTCATGCGGGAAGAAAGTTCAGGCGTTATTCAGTTGATCATACGCTGGATCACATAGAAAATTTAGTTAAAGACTTTAATGTGCGTCATATTCACTTTGAAGATGATAACCTTACCCTAGATAAAGAAAGATTTAAACGACTTTCGCAGGGAATTCTGGATCGAGGTTTAAAATTTACGTGGGATACTCCCAATGGGGTATTTGCTAATACGTTAGATGAAGAAATGCTTACACTAATGAAATTAACAGGTTGTATTTATCTTGTTGTAGGTGTCGAATCTGGTGATCAATGGGTATTAGATAATGTTATTTATAAGCAGCCACTTACAATTGATCATGTTATTAATGCCTTTAAATTAGGGAAAAAAGTCGGTATAGATATGCACGCGTTTTACATAATCGGCTTTCCCCGAGAGACATTGAAAAACATAAAAACCACTTTAAATTTTGCTATTAATAGTCTGAAAGAATATGATATAACGCCACACATAGCGCTTGCAAGAGCTGACCCTGGTACAAGCCTTTTCAAAGAGGCTAAGGAAAGCGGCACATTAGTTTCAGACTATTCTCTATCAAACGCAGGGGGGGTGCACATAGACTATTTTGTCCGACACCTAATTAAAACGCAGGAATTTACACCTGAAGATTTGGAAAGGCTGAATGAATCATATCATAAAAAGTCGATTCGGATTATAGCTCAAAAAACGATATTATTTCTAATGAAGCATCCTTACAACATTCTAACAAGCTCCAAATTCTTTTTAAAATCCTTATTCGTGGAAAAGGTGCCATTTAAAGATTCGCTAATAAAATTGTTTTTTTGCCGCCTATTCTATCGAAACGCATTGCTGCGAATACGGCCTAATTAAGTAATATCATACTTCAAGAAATTAAAATTTTGTCCATGAATAATTAGTGAATCATGTGCATAAGTACAGTTTCCGTAGATTTGTAAAGCCCGGTATTACTGGCTGGGCCGCTCATAATGTAGAAGTGTATATTTTTAACACCATTATTTAGCAACCCTTCACACTGCTTAGTGCACCAGTTAATTCCGATTTCCTTGGCGTGACCCGTATTTTCATCCACTTCATCAGATAATTCAGTTGGGATATTTACATAAAAGTTTTTTGGGATGCTTTTAAGCTGTTTGTTTGAACCGAGTATTTTGATTCCCGGAATTATTGGAACTTCAATACCCACATTCCGGCATTCTGTCTCAAAGTTGAAAAAATCATCATTATTGAAAAACATCTGAGTAACAATATAATCTGCACCTGCGTCAACTTTTCGTTTTAAGTACTGAATATCCTTTTTCAGATTTGGGGCTTCAAAATGTTTTTCAGGATACCCGCCCACACCAATACAGAAATAAATGGGATCTGCATTGATGATTTCATCCATATAGATTCCTAAGCGCAGGTCATTCACCTGCTTTACCAGATCAGAAGCATACACATTTACTGAACGCCCCGAATGTACCGGTTTTTGATAATTGGTTTCGTCGCCACGAATAGCCAGCATATGTGATTGATGCAGCAGCCAAAGTGGGAGGTATTCTTGCTAATAATACTTATCGAGCCCAGTTTATTTATGAAAATATCATGATCCAGAATAACTTGATTCATGCCGCTCATGAGTATAAGGTGCACAAGTTGTTATTCTTAGGCAGTTCATGCATTTATCCAAAATTTGCATCCCAGCCAATGAAAGAGGAATATTTACTAACAGGTGAATTGGAATATACAAATGAACCCTATGCTATAGCAAAAATAAGTGGAATTAAGATGTGTGAAAATTATTATCATCAATATGGGGATAATTTTATTTCTGTAATGCCCACAAATTTATATGGATCCAATGATAACTTTGATTTGCAAACCTCCCATGTGTTGCCGGCACTGATACGCAAATTTCATGAAGCAAAGGAGAATAAAGCTGATTTTGTTGAAGTATGGGGTTCAGGC
>Ga0187827_10009090_pt1 | contig 10604 bp, 11 predicted proteins | sample ETNtaG_39_FD_167969 | JGI IMG/M metagenome (GOLD analysis project Ga0187827, IMG submission 167969) | Marine microbial and viral communities from oxygen minimum zone, Eastern Pacific Ocean - ETNP2014_SV_150_PacBio MetaG (Illumina Assembly) | ecosystem: Environmental > Aquatic > Marine > Hypoxic... | reverse complement strand
CAGTCCGAGTCGTAGGAGATATTCCTATTTATTTCGTCTTCTGTTGATTTTTTTAATAATGCGAAATCTCCGGGATGGTCTTTTTCGTATTCGTCTGAATCTACTCTTGCCCCTGCTTTTTGCTGTGAGAGGTCAACTTTTGATAGTTTCCCGTAGTCTTTGAATTTATTTATTGCAAAGTAAACTGAACCGTTTTTTTCATAAGCATAGCCTTTGTCAACTAATGCTTTTGTAACCTTTATCATCCCATCAACGTGATCAGTTGCTTTTGGGAACTTTGTTGCTTCTTTTATGTTTAGAGTAGTTAGGTCTTTGAAGAAAGCATCAGTAAATTTTTCGGTGAATTCTTTTAGGGAGAGGTTTGCTTCTTTTGAGTCCCTTATTGTCTTATCATCAATGTCTGTTATGTTCATGATATGTTTTACTTTGAATCCTTTGAATTCTAGGTATTTTTTTAGAATGTCTACGAATATGTAAGAGCGGAAGTTTCCGATGTGGGCGTAGTCATATACAGTTGGACCGCAGGAGTATAATGAAACCTGATTCTTCTTTAGTGGTTTGAAGGAATCTTTTCTTCTCGTTAGTGTGTTGTAAAATTTAAGTGCCATTTTAGTATGTTATTTCTATTATAGTTTAAAATAGTTTTTGTTTTTTAATAAGTAAGAGGGAGGATTGGGATTTGAACCCAAAAATAAACGCTCTGCAGGCGCTCCCCTTAACCAGATTTGGGCATCCTCCCGTAAAGGTGAAACTATGAAAAAGAATTAACAGCAACAAGATTTGAATGTTTGTTTCATAAGGGATAATGAATTGATACAGGTATTTAAAGTTTACTGATAATGAGGTTAATAATTTAAAACAAAAGCTTTTAATATGTTTTAAGGTTACAAATTCTTTCAGGAGGCTGGTAATAATGCAAGGAATATATGAATTATTGGGGAAAATTAAGGAGACAAAACCGTTAGTGCATCACATTACAAATTGGGTAACTATTTATGACTGTGCGAATATTGTTCGAGCTGTTGGAGCACTGCCTGTTATGGCTCATGCTAAGGAAGAGGTTGAGGAGATGGCAGGAATTGCTTCTGCACTTGTTCTGAATATTGGAACTTTGACAACAGAGCTTGTGGATAATATGATCTTAGCTGGAAAGAAGGCTAATGAGAAAGGAATTCCGGTTGTGTTAGATGCTGTTGGTGTTGGAGCTACTAATTTTCGGAATGATAAATCTGCAGAGATTCTTGAGAAGGTTAAGGTTGATGTGATTAAAGGGAACTCTTCTGAGATTGCTAAATTAGCTGGAGAGAATGTTGAGACTAAAGGAGTTGAGGCTGGACGTGTTGAAGCTAATTTGATTGAAGTAGCTAAGAAATTGGCTAACGAGAAGGATGCAACTGTTGTGATAACTGGCAAAGAAGATATTGTGGCTAACAAAGAATCTGTTTATACAGTTAAGAATGGGCATGATATGATGGGAAACATTGTAGGAACTGGTTGTATGGTGGCTTCCGTTATTGGTGCTTTTGCTGCTGTTGAACCAGATTATGCAAAAGCTGCTGCTGCTGCGCTTGCTAGTTTTGGCATTGCAGGAGAGCTTGCTGCTAGAAGATCATCAGGACCTGGAAGTTACAAAGAGTGCTTCTATGATGAGATTTTTAATCTAGATGAACTGTCCTTGAATGATATGCAAAAGGTTGAGAAAAAATAAAGAATATGAGTAGAGATATTCTAGTTTATAGGGGACTGTATTTTGTAACTGATAGAGGGCTTTCTAGGAAAAGTGTTGTTGAGGATGTTACGTCTGCTATTTCTGCGGGGGTTAAGATAGTCCAGTATAGGGAGAAAGAGCTTGGTTTTGATGAGCAGGTTGGTGAGGCTAGGGAGTTGAGAAGGGTGACTAAGGAGAAAGGTGTTTTATTGATAATTAATGATGATGTTGAGATTGCGCTGGAGGTTGAGGCTGATGGAGTACATATTGGTCAGGATGATACTTCTTATGCTGAGGCTCGTAAGGTATTGGGTAGTGGGAAGATTATTGGAGTTACCGTTCATAATGTTTCTGAAGCTGTTTTGGCTGAGAAAATGGGTGCTGATTATTTAGGAGTTAGTCCTATTTTTGATACGACAACTAAGTTAGATGCAGGTAAGGGGTCTGGTGTTGAGTTAATACAAAGGGTTAAAAAGGCAGTTAGATTGCCAATTATTGCTATAGGTGGAATAAATTATAATAATTTGGAGGAGGTTATGGGGGCTGGTGCTGATGGTGCGGTTGCAATGTCAGCGATTATAGCTAAGGATGATGTTAGTGCAGAGTGTAAGAAATTTATTGAGATGATGCAAAATGACAATACTTGGAAAAGCTAAGTTCGGGGAATTGACTCCTGAGATGGAGGCTGTTGCTAGTGATGAAGGTATTAAAGCAAAGCAATTAGTTAAAGCTATTGGTGAAGGGAGAGTTGTTATTCCTTTGAATAATCAACATAGGGGTTTGAAACCAATTGGTATTGGTGAGGGCCTTCGGACTAAGATTAATGCTAATATAGGGTCTTCTCCTACTAAGGCTGATGTAGGCTATGAACTTGAGAAACTGAAGGCTGCTGAAGATGCTGGTGCGGATACTATCATGGACCTTAGTACTGGCGGAGATATTGATAACATTCGGAGAGAGATAATTAAGAATTCTAAGATTCCTGTTGGAACTGTTCCTATCTATCAAGCTATAATTGAGAAGGATAGTGTTGTTGATCTGACTGCCGAGGATATGATAAGAGGTATAAAGAAGCATGTTGAGGATGGTGTTGATTTCATTACTATTCATTCTGGTGTTAAGAGAGACTTTACTAAGTTAATTAAGAAAAGATTGATGGGTGTTGTGAGCAGAGGAGGTTCATTTTTGATGAAGTGGATGGAACATAACAGACAGGAAAATCCACTTTACGAACACTTTGATAAGGTTCTTCATTTAGCTTCCAAGTATGATGTTACATTGAGCTTAGGAGATGGTCTTCGGCCTGGATGTTTGAAGGATGCAACCGATAAAGCGCAGTTGTCTGAGCTTAAAGTATTAGGGGAATTGGCTAAGAAGGCTTTTGATGAGGGTGTTCAAGTTATAGTGGAAGGTCCAGGACATGTTCCAATTGACCAGATAAAGATGAATATTGATCTTCAGAAAAAAGAATGTAATAATGCTCCGTTTTATGTTTTAGGTCCGTTAGTTACAGATATTGCTCCTGGTTATGACCATATAACTTCAGCTATTGGTGGAGCAATTGCTGCGTCTGCTGGTGCTGATTACTTATGTTATGTTAGTCCTGCTGAACATTTAGGATTGCCTGATGTTGATGATGTTAAGGTAGGGGTTATTTCTTCTAAGATTGCTGCTCATGCTGCAGATATTGCAAAAGGAATTCCTGGTGCAAGGTTTGTTGATGATGAGATGGCAAAGGCTAGGGCTAGGCTTGATTGGGACGAGATGTATAGGTTGTCTTTAGATCCTACCACTGCTAAGAAGATTAGGGAGAAGTGTTCTCCTACTGATTCTGAAACATGTTCTATGTGTGATAAATTTTGTTCAGTTAAAATCAATCAAGAACTGAAAGATGGAAAATAAGCTCAAAGAATTGGTTTTGCTTAATAGGAAAAAGATTGGTGAGGATGAGTTGTTTAACTTTCTTCTTGATCATATTGGGAAGCACATTGATGAGGTTAAGGAGCTGAAAAGTAAAGATGATCCTCATTTTTATAAGGAAGTTGCTGACCTTTATTTATTGGGTTATATGCTGATGTTAAATGAAAATGTTAATAAAGAAGTAGTTGAAGAGAGAATTAAGAAGATAGAAGGGAAGATAAATGAAAATTAAAGATATAGGTGGGGAGTTTGCACTGATTAAGAGGATAGCTCAAAAAGTTAGAGATAAGAATGTTAAAGTTGGTATTGGGGATGATTGTGCTGTTCTTTCTGTTGGTGGGAAGCTGTTAGTTATTACTACAGATACTTTGGTTGAGAATGATCATTTTTCTTTGAAGTGGTTTAATCCGGAGCAGATTGGGATGAAGGCTGTTGAGATAAATGCTTCTGATGTTGGTTCAATGGGCGGGAAGCCGAAGTATGCTTTGGTTTCTCTTGTTTTGACGAATGATACTAAAGTTGAGTTTATTGACGATTTGTATAAAGGGATGAGGGCTTCTGGTAGGAAGCATGGCATTGAGATAATTGGTGGTAATATAACTCATGGTCGCGAATTGGTTATTGACATCTGCATGATTGGTGAAGTTGCTAAAAAGGATTTGAAGTTGAGGTCTAGTGCTAAGGTTGGAGATTATATTTTAGTTAGCGGTCCGCTTGGTGGGTCTACTGCTGGTTTGAAATTGTTTTTGAAGGGAATTGGAGGACATTCTGCTGTTAAGAAGAAGCATGTTTTGCCTAAGGCTAATTATTCTAAGGTTAAGGGATTTTTGAGTAAGATAAATGCAATGATTGATGTTTCAGATGGTTTAGGTTCTGAAGTTACTCGGATTTGTGAGCAGAGTAAGGTTGGTGCTGTGATTTTTAAGGATAATGTTCCTATTTCGGATGAGGTAAAAGGTGCTGCTCATGTTTTGGGTCATGATGCTTTGGATTATGCACTTTTTGGTGGAGAGGATTTTGAATTGGTTTATACTGTTTCTGAGAAGAATCTTTCTAAGGTTAAGGGCTATTTGGTTGGGCAGATAACTAAGAAGAAAGGTGTTAGGGTTTTTTCTAATGGTAAGGAGAAGAAGTTATCTGGTCATGGGTATGATCATTTTAAGTTATAAGTTTATTATTTTAGCCGTTTTTATTGATTCTGATTCTAACTTTTTTATGTCTAGCTTGTTTTCTTCTACTCGTACTGCTTCTAGTCTTGCCTTTGTTGCTGGATTTGGGGGTACTGATCTGCAGCAGATGGATGGTTCGATTGAGATTTCGTAAGTTCCGATTTCTTTTGCCAAATCCATTGTTTCTTGTTTGTCGTTGCAGAGTAATGGTCTTAGGATGGGAAGAGATGTTGCGTCAGTTACTGTTATTAGATTGTCTAGGGTTTGGGAAGCAACTTGCCCTAGGTTTTCTCCTGTTATTAGGAAGTCGCATTTTTCTTTTTTTGCTACTTTTTCTGCTATTCTGAACATGAATCTTCTGCATAGTATGCAGTTGTACTTTCTTGTTGTGTTTTTGATAGATTCTAATTGGTTTTTTCCGTGCTCTATTATGTATAGTTTTTTTATTCCTAATTTTTTAAGAAGGCGCTTTGTTTTTTCTAATGGTCTGAAATCTGTTAAAGGGCGGTTGTCGAAGTGTATTGCTACCATTTCTACATTACGCTTCTTCATCAGGTAAGCTGCTACTGGTGAGTCTATTCCTGAACTGATTAATAATAGGCCTTTCATGTTGTTTTAGGGGTTTTTGATAGTTTATATTACTTTCTTAACGGTTTATAATTTAAAACCAAAAGATTTATAAACTACATATGATACATAATTCATATGAAATGTGAATCATACTTTAGGTTTTTTGAGACAGTATCTGGTAAATTGAGATGGAGTATACTTAGTTTGCTAGAGAATGGGCCGATGAGTGTTAATGAGATTAGTGAAGGTTTGAATGAGGAACAGAGTAAGATATCTCACAATCTAAGAAATTTAGCTGAATGTCATTTTTTAGATGTTAAGCAAGATGGTAAGAAAAGGATTTATTCGCTGAATAAGGAAACGATTGTTCCTTTGATGAAATTAGTTGAAAAACATGTTGAAAAATATTGTACAGATTTTTGCAAGGTGGAAAAATGAAGTGTTATATGGATCATGCGGCAACAACACCAGTCGATAAGGAAGTGGTAAATGTTATGTTACCTTATTTTTCTGAGAAGTTTGGCAATTCTTCGAGCTTACATCAATGGGGGCAGGAAGCTAAGGAAGCTTTGGAGAGTGCTAGGGATGAATGCGCTAAATTGATTGGTGCTGATGCTAAGGAGATTGTGTTTACTTCTGGCGGTTCGGAATCTGATAATTTGGCACTTAAAGGAGTGTTAGGTGCTAATCCAAAGAAGAATCATATTGTTACTAGTGCCATTGAGCATCATGCTATACATACAACTTCTAAGGAATTGGAGAAGGAAGGTTTTAAAGTTACGTTCGTTCCAGTCGATAAATACGGAATGGTTAGTGTTTCTGATGTTTCTAATGCTATAACTGAGAAAACAGCAATTGTTTCTATAATGCATGCTAATAATGAGATTGGGACTATACAGCCAATTGAAGAGATTGGTAAGGTGTGTAAGCAGAAAGGGGTTAAGTTCCATACAGATGCAGTACAGAGTGTTGGAAAAATTCCTGTTGATGTTGAGAAGTTAAATGTTGATTTACTTAGTGCTTCGGGTCATAAGATATATGGCCCTAAGGGTGTTGGATTTTTGTATATTAAGAGAGGAACTAAAGTTAAGGCCTTGATACAAGGTGGAGGCCATGAATTTGGCCTACGAGCTGGAACTGAGAATATTTCAGGTATTGTTGGACTTGGTAAAGCTTGTGAGATTGCTCGGAAAGGAATGGTTAAGGAAGGTGAAAGGTTGACTAAACTGAGTAAATATCTTGTTGATAAGATGATGGGAGAGATTGGAGATTCTTATCTTAATGGTCACCCTACGAAAAGGATTCCAGGAACTAATAATTTTAGATTTGATTATATTGAAGGAGAGGCTTTGATATTACATATGGATATGAAAGGAATTGCCGCTTCAACTGGTTCTGCTTGTTCAACTAAGTCTCTTGAACCTAGTTATGTTTTGACTTCTCTTGGACTTGAACATGTACAAGCGCATGGATCGTTGAGGTTATCTTTAGGTAAGATCAATAATAAAGAACAAGTTGATTATGTTGTTGAAAGTGTTAAGGAGATTGTTGAAAATTTAAGGACTATTAGTCCCTTGAGGAAGAGGTGATTATGATGTATTCAGAAAAAGTAATGGATCATTTTAAGGTGCCTCATAATGTTGGGGAGCTAAAGGATGCTGACGGAATTGGTAAAGTTGGAAACCCTCAGTGTGGAGACTTGATGTGGATTTATATTAAAGTTAAGAAAAAAGGTAATGATGAGATCATTGAAGATATTAAGTTTAAGACTTTTGGCTGTGTAGCTGCAATTGCTACTAGTTCAATGGCTACTGAGCTTGCTAAAGGGATGACTTTGGAAGAAGCTAAGAAGATGACAAGGGATGATGTTAAGGATGCTCTTGAAGGATTGCCTCCAATAAAAGTTCATTGTAGTAATCTAGCTGCTGAAGGTATTCATAAAGCTATTGAGGACTATGAGAAGAAAAAGAGATAATCAGTTCTATTTGTGATTTGCTTATCATTACCTATATCCTCGTTCTCTTAAATTTGCATCTATATCATCTGCAGAAAACCCTAATTTTTTTGCAACTCTTTGTGCATTACTAAATGTAGAAATACCTTCAATAAGTCCAAAAGTAGGACTACCATCAGAATCAATCTCTACCATTAAATATTGTCCTATTCCTGAAGCCCTAAATGAACTAACTGTTTCATGATCATGTGTGACCATCATCGTATTATTACCAATTGTATGAAATCCATTTAAAATGTAGCCAGAAATAGCCTTCCTTTCTTCATCAGTTGTGCCTTCTGCAAGACCCTCAAGAACAACTAAACTCCTAGGAGTAACTTTATAAAATATTCTCATACTGTCCTCCAGTTGAACACCAAACATTCCCTCCCTGTTTTGTTGACTACCAAATTGTTGTGCTTGATAATGAATTTGATCAGCAATATTTATTTCAGCTGTTGTTGCAGCTATATAACATCCCATCTGAGCCAATAATTGACTTTGCTCAACAGTTAAACATGTATTTGTCTTACCACCACTATTCCTTCCAGTGATAAACGTTATTCCACAACCATCAAGGTGGATATTATTACCTACATATCCTGGATTTCTTTGAGCCTCAATTGGATTTTTTAAATCTGTTGCCCGAAAGTGATGTCTATCATAATCAGTCATTGTTGGAAGTACAACACTTGTATCAGCAGGAAAGCTTTTCCCGTATTCAACAAAAGACATTAGTTCATCCATCCTTCCAATACCTTCAATACCTAAAATAAACTCTGGATTACTTAATGCAAACTCTCTCAGAGGAAATACTGCAGAATTTTTATCAAATCCTTCCTTAAACCCAAACCCATAAAATACTGAAGCTACTGTTAAACCTAAACCAACCCAAGGTAACATTCCAATTGACCCTGATTCAATAATCCCCATTCCAAATGCACCCATCATACCTGCAAAAGGTGCAGCCATCGCAGCCTCAACCCAATTAATTGGAACTGGTCTAAATCTTAAAGATGGCTCATACCATTCCTTTTGTTGCCGGGTTTTTATTCCACTAAGTGTTCTGTGAAGTGGTCCCTCAATTAATTCATGGGTTTGTGATTCAGTTGCTCCTAAAACTGAATCAACAAGATACCTTAGATATGGTGTTTCAGGGTTAGGTATAGATTGTGCTGCTTTTTTAATAGCTTCAAATGCCTTTTTAGTTTCCCGAAATCTCGGAAATAAACCTGTTGGATCAGATGAATCAGCAATAGGCTCATATCCATCAACAAAATCAAATATAGCTGTTTCAACAGATCTAAATTCAGTTAATAAATCACTAATACCATTTCGAAGCCTATCGTCAGCTTCAAGTTCTTTAACACTTTCTTGTTTTGCAACAATAATATCTAAAGAAGTATGAGGTTGATTTAATGTCCTATACAAAACAGCAGAACCAAAATGAGTTATAGTATGCCGAAGAGCTTGATATAATTTATCAATTTCTAATACTTGCTTTGTTCTATAATCAACAACTTTTGAGCCTACCCTGCCCCTTAGTTTATCACTCTCAAAACTTACCCAGCGATCTTTAGATAGTATTGATTTATCAACATGCATTCCTAATAATGGATCCCTTTCTTCTTCAATTATCTCTCTAAGTGTTCCCATACTAATAAAGAATTATAAACATTTTATAAATTTATTTACAATTACTACTTTTTAAGAGTTAATGTTCTATAATAAAACCTCGTTATAATCATATTTTCTCGTTTACACTCGTAAACATAACAATATTTATAAATCGAATTGGAATTCTTAATTGATAACATTATATATAGGAGGGTTTACAATGGAAGAACATTCTGAAAAAAAGGAACATCATACTGAACATAAGGAGCATCATGCACATTCTGAGCATCATAAAGAGCCAGAACATCATGAGCATAAGAAAGAAGAACATTCTGAACATAAGGAGCATCATGCACATTCTGAGCATCATAAAGAGCCAGAACATCATGAGCATAAGAAAGAAGAACATTCTGAACATAAAGTTCATGAGCACAAGGAAGCTTCACATGAACATCATAAGAAGCCAGAACATCATGAACCTAAGGTCCATCATGAGCATAAGGAAGTTAAGCATGAAGCAAAGGGATTTAATGGTTGGAAAGCTCTTAGCGGACTATTGATCTTATTATTGATATTTTCTATTTATACTGGTGGATTTAAATTTGGAGGTTCAAGCGGGGATGGTATGTCGAAAGATGCTGCTTCTGCAAAGGCTTTAACATTTATTAAAGGTAATTTAGTTCCTCCTGGAACTGATGTTGAGCTTCAAAGTGTTGATGAGAAAGGTAATGTTTATCTTTTGAATGTGAACATTGATGGTAGTCCATACGAGTCGTTTATTACAAAGGATGGAAGTTATTTATTCCCTGGTGGATTGAATATAGATGAGATACCTATACAAGACGTAGTTGGAGGCGATGAGCCAGGTATACAACCTGAGTCTCCTGTAGATATGACTGAATTGGCTGATGATGATGCAGTTAAAGGGGATGAAAATGCCCCAGTTACAATTGTAGAGTTTAGTGATTTTGAATGTCCTTATTGTGGAAGGTTCTTTAAGGAAACCTTACCTTTAATTGATGAAAAATATATTAAAACTGGAAAGGTTAAGTTAGTTTACAGAGATTATCCACTTCCCAACCATCCGTTTGCTCAGAAAGCTGCTGAAGCTGCAGAGTGTGCTGGTGAACAAGACAAATTCTATGAGATGCACGATAAGTTGTTCATAGAAGGTGTTAGTGGAGGAGTAGATGATTATAAGAAATATGCTGCTGACATTGGACTAGATACCGATGTTTTTGATGCATGTCTTGACAACGGGGTAATGGCTGGAGAAATTCAAGTCGATCTAAGGGACGGTGATAGTGCTGGTATAAGCGGAACTCCTGGATTTATCATCAATGGAGAAATTGTCTCTGGTGCACAGCCTTTTGAAGTTTTTGAACAGATAATTGAAGAGAAACTTTTAGCTGCAGGAAATTTGGCTGGTGTAACTGGTGATGTAGTTGCAGTGACTAGTGAAGGGGCAACTGATGAAGCAGTGAGTGTAGAAGTTTTGGGAACTGATGATGGTGAAGAAAGTTCAGAAACTGATAGTGATGACGAAGAAACTTCAACTGATAGTATCTAAGATTTCGTGAGAATCTTTTTTATTTATTTTTATTTTTGTTGTTAAGATAGTGTTCCA